>Ga0209676_1000306_pt1 | contig 97332 bp, 91 predicted proteins | sample AraplaCvi_mLB_r2_FD_184282 | JGI IMG/M metagenome (GOLD analysis project Ga0209676, IMG submission 184282) | Arabidopsis root microbial communities from North Carolina, USA - plate scrape MF_Cvi_mLB_r2 (SPAdes) (version 2) | ecosystem: Host-associated > Plants > Roots > Endosphere | place: USA...
CTGTGGGAGCGGGCAAGCCCGCGAAGAGGCCCATGCAGGTAGCAGAGATCTCAGCTACCAGCCAAACAACTCACAAGCATTGCGGCTACTGGCCTCAGCCAGTTCGCCAACATCCACCCCCATCACTTCCGCCAGCGCCCCTGCAATCTCCGGCAAATGCGCCGGGCTGTTCCTCACGCCCGGGTACATCACCGGCGCCATGTCCGGTGCATCGGTCTCCAGCACGACGCTGTCCAGCGGCAACCGCGCCAGGGTCTTGCGCAGCCTCAGGGCCTGCGGCCAGGTACCCGCACCGCCAAGCCCGAGCCGGAAGCCCAGCCTGATGTATTCGCGGGCCTCTTCATAACTGCCGGCAAACGCATGTATCACCCCCGCCCGCGCCGGCTTGTAGCGCTTGAGCGTGGCGATCACCTGGGCATGGCTGCGGCGTACGTGCAGCAGGGCGGGCAGTTCGAAGTCGCAGGCCATCTGCAATTGTGCTTCGAACAGCGCCTGCTGGCGGGCCTTGTCCAGGTCTTCCAGGTAATAGTCCAGGCCAAACTCGCCCACGGCACATAGCCGTGGGTCGCCATGCAGGCGCGCCAGCCACTCGCGCAACTGCACCAGGTGCTCCGGGCGATGCTGGTCGAGGTAGACCGGGTGCAGGCCAAGCGCGGCGAACAGGCGCTGGTCGGCGCAGGCCAGGTCCCAAACCCGCTGGAAATTCGCCTGGTACACCCCCAGCACCACCATCCGCTCCACCCCGCGCGCCGCCGCGTCGGCCAGCAGGCGCGGGCGGTCGGCGTCGAAGTCGGGGAAGTCCAGGTGGGTGTGGGTGTCGATCAGGCGCATGGTCAGGCTGCCGTAATCCGTTGCTTGAACGTTCGACCGACGGCATGCACGCCAGGTTCGTAGCGTTTGCCCTCGATCGCGGCCAGTGCCAGTTCCAGGGCGGTGGCGGCAATCAGGCCATGCTGCTGGGCCATGGCATTCACCGGCAGCGGCAGGAAGTCGAGCAACTGGTTGTCGCCAAAGGTACCCAGCTGCAACTGGCGCGAGCCGGCAGGGCGCGCCTGCAGGGTGTCGAATACCCCTTGCAGCAGCACGTAGGAAGTGGTCACCAGGGCATCCGGCAGGCCGCCGAGGTCGTCGATCAGTTGCTGCATCAGGCGCTGGCCGCACTCACGGCTGAACGCTTCGCCCTGATAGCGGCGAACTTCCCCGGCATAGCCCTGCAGGGCTTCGTCGAAGCCGCCGGCACGGGCCTGGCTGACCGACAGCTCGGGACGTGCCCCGATCAGCGCGATGCTGCGCGGCTCGGCGCTCAGCAGGCTGGCGGCCAGTTGGCGGCTGGCATCGCGGTCGTCGCTGATCACCGAGCAGAAGTGCGCAGGGTCCAGGCGGCGGTCGATGGCGATCACCGGCAGGCCCTTGTCCTGCAGTTCGCGGTAGCTGTCGTCTTCCGGCGGCAGGCAACTGGCGACGAACAGTGCGTCGCAACGGCGGGCGCGGAACAGCTGCTGCAACTGGCGTTCGCTGTCGGGCTGGTCGTCGCTGCTGGCGATCAGCAACTGGTAGCCGCGGGCGCGGGCACCTTGTTCGAGTTGCTTGGCGATGCGGGCGTAGCTGGGGTTCTCCAGATCCGGGAGAATGAAGCCCAGGGTGCGGGTATGCCGGCTGCGCAGGCCAGCGGCCTGCGGGTTGGGGGTGAAGCCGTGGGCCTCGACCACCGCGCGTACCCGCTCGACAGTGCTGTTGCTGATGCGCTGCTGTTCGGCCTTGCCATTGATGACGTAGCTGGCAGTGGTCACGGACACACCGGCCAGACGGGCGATATCGCTGAGTTTCACCGAATTTTCCTTGTTATTACCGGGGCTGGCTGTGAAGCCTGACCGGGTAGTTTGACCCGGCGCGGGCGCCACGCGCAGACGACCATTGTCGCAATTGTCCGACAGGATGGGGCTTTTTCCTCGGCAGATTATCGAGTAACGTGGCCGTCTGGTCAGATTAATCGTTTCAGCCGCCGAATTTTCTGCCTCGGCTGCCATCCGTGCAAGGCTGTTGAACTGGCCGTTCATGTGAATTTCACAACAATACTCCAGTACCCGACCGGGAACTGCAAAAGGAGAAGGTCATGCTCGAGCTCGCCAAGGAGCAGATAGCCATGGGCCAGAAGGCCGCCGACAAGGCCGAGGCATTGCGCCTGCTGGCCGACCGGCTGGTCGCTGACGGCCTGGTCGCCGACGGATACCTGCAAGGGCTGCAGGCCCGCGAGGCACAAGGCTCAACCTTCCTTGGGCAGGGCATTGCCATCCCCCATGGCACGCCGCAGACCCGTGACCTGGTGTACGCCACCGGCGTGCGCCTGCTGCAGTTTCCCGAGGGTGTGGACTGGGGCGATGGCCAAAGGGTCTACCTGGCCATCGGCATTGCCGCCCGCTCCGACGAGCACCTGCGCTTGCTGCAACTGCTGACCCGCGCCCTGGGCGAGACCGACCTGGCCGAAGCACTGCGCCGCGCCAGTTCCGCCGAGGCGTTGCTGAAACTGTTGCAGGGCGCGCCACAGGAGCTGGCGCTGGATGCCCAACTGGTCGGCCTGAACGTGCCGGCCGAAGATTTCGATGAGCTGGCCTGGCGTGGCGCCCGCCTGTTGCAGCGTGCCGACTGCGTCGACAACGGTTTTGCCGCCCTGCTGCAGCAAGCCGAGCCGCTGCCGCTGGGGGAGGGCCTGTGGTGGCTGCACAGCGAGCGCCAGGTGCGCCAGCCGGGCCTGGCCTTCATCACCCCGCAGCAGCCGTTGCGTTACCGCGACCAGCCGCTCAACGGGCTGTTCTGCCTGGCCAGCCTCGGTGCGGCCCACCAGGCCTTGCTCGAGCGCCTGTGCGAAGTGCTGATCGAAGGCCGCGGGCAGATGCTCTACCAGGCCACCAGCAGCCGTGCGGTACTGGAAGTGCTGGGCGGCGAGGCGCCGGCGGACTGGCCCAGCACACGTGTCGTACTGGCCAACCCGCACGGTCTGCATGCCCGCCCGGCAAAGGTATTGGCGCAACTGGCCAAAGGTTTCGAGGGGGAAATCCGTGTACGCCTGGTCGACAGCGCTCAGCCGGCGGTGTCGGTAAAGAGCCTGAGCAAGCTGCTCAGCCTCGGCGCCCGACGTGGCCAGGCGCTGGAACTGGTCGCTGAGCCAGGCATCGCCGCCGATGCCTTGCCGGTGCTGCGGGCCGCCATCGAAGAAGGCCTTGGCGAAGAGGTGGAGCCACTGCCGCAGAGCGCGGCGGCCGTAGCCGGCGATGTGGCCGAAGTGCTGCAGGCGCCCGAAACCGGTAGCCGCATCCAGGGCGTGGGTGCGGCGCCGGGTATTGCCAGTGGCCCGGCGCATGTGTGTGTCGAGCGTGAGTTCGACTACCCCCTGCGCGGCGAGTCTTGCACCCAGGAGCGGCAGAAGCTGCGTGAAGCCGTGGCGGCCGTGAATGGCGAGCTGCAGGCCTTGGTCCAGCGTAGCGACAAGGCCATTGGCGAGATCTTCGTCACCCATCAGGAAATGCTCGCCGACCCGGCCCTGACCGACGATGTCGAGCAGCGCCTGGGCCAGGGCGAAAGTGCCGCGGCAGCGTGGATGGCGGTGATCGAGGCGGCGGCCCGCCAGCAGGAGTCGCTGCACGATGCCTTGCTCGCCGAACGTGCTGCCGACCTGCGTGACATCGGCCGCCGGGTGCTGGCGCAGCTGTGTGGCGTGCCGGCCCAGGCTGAACCCGAGCAACCCTACGTGCTGGTGATGACCGAAGTGGGCCCGTCCGATGTCGCCCGGCTGGACCCGAGCCGCGTCGCCGGTATCGTCACCGCCCAGGGCGGCGCCACCGCCCACAGTGCCATCGTCGCCCGTGCCCTGGGCATTCCGGCGGTGGTTGGCGCGGGGGCGTCGATACTGCTGTTGGACAGTGGCACGCCGTTGCTGCTCGATGGCCAGCGTGGCGTGGTCAGCGTGGCGCCGCCGGCGGATGAACTGCAACGGGCCCTGGCCGAGCGCGACCTGCGTGAGCAACGCTTGCAGGCCGCCTGGGCCAACCGCTTCGAGCCGGCGGTCACCCGCGATGGCCACGCGGTCGAGGTGTTCGCCAACATTGGCGAGAGCAACGGCATCGCCAAGGTCGTGGAGCAGGGCGCCGAAGGCGTGGGCCTGCTGCGCACCGAGCTGATTTTCATGGCCCACCCCCAGGCGCCGGACGTGGCGACCCAGGAAGCCGAGTACCGCCGCGTGCTCGATGGCCTCGACGGGCGCCCGCTGGTGGTGCGCACCCTTGATGTCGGTGGTGACAAACCGCTGCCGTACTGGCCAATCGCTGCCGAGGAAAACCCGTTCCTCGGCGTGCGCGGCGTGCGCCTGACCCTGCAGCGTCCGCAGGTGATGGAAGACCAGTTGCGGGCCTTGCTGCGCGCTGCCGACCAGCGCCCGCTGCGCATCATGTTCCCGATGGTCGGGCAGGTGCACGAATGGCGCGAGGCGCGCGCCATGGTCGAGCGCCTGCGTGCCGAGATCCCGGTAGCCGACCTGCAACTGGGCATCATGGTCGAAGTGCCCTCGGCAGCGCTGCTGGCGCCCCAACTGGCGCGCGAAGTGGACTTCTTCAGCATCGGCACCAACGACCTGACCCAGTACACCCTGGCCATCGACCGTGGCCACCCCAGCCTCTCGGCACAGGCCGACGGCCTGCACCCGGCGGTGCTCAGCCTGATCGACATGACCGTGCGCGCAGCGCATGCCCATGGCAAGTGGGTGGGCGTGTGCGGCGAGCTGGCGGCCGACCCGCAGGCAGTGGCCGTGCTGCTGGGCCTGGATGTGGACGAGCTCAGCGTTGCCGCGCGCAGCATTGCCGAAGTCAAGGCCCTGGTTCGCCAGGCCGATTACCAGACGGCCCGCGCCCTGGCGCGCGAGGCCTTGCAACAGGACAGCGCCGCAGCGGTTCGCGCGCTGGTGGAGCGTTACTGAATGGCCAAGATCCTCACCCTCACCCTAAACCCGGCGCTGGACATCACCATCGGCTTGCAAACCCTGCTCCCCGGGCAGGTCAACCGCAGCCAGGAGCAGCACAGCCACGCCGCGGGCAAGGGGCTGAACGTTGCCCAGGTGCTGGCCGACCTGGGGCACAGCGTCACGGTTGGCGGCTTCCTGGGGCGCGATAACCTGCAACCCTTCGAGGCGCTGATCGACTGGCGCGGTTTCGTCGACTGCTTTGTCCGCGTACCGGGGGAAACCCGTAGCAACATCAAGCTGGTCGAAGCCGATGGCCGTGTCACCGACATCAACGGCCAAGGTCCGGAAGTCGACGAAGCGGCGCGCAGTGCATTGCTGCGCCGCCTGGCACAGATTGCCCCGGGCCACGATGCGGTGGTGGTGGCTGGCAGCCTGCCGCGCGGGATCAGTGCCGACTGGTTCCGCCAGTTGCTCGAACAGCTCAAGGCGCTAGGCCTCAAGGTGGCCCTGGACAGCAGCGGCGAAGCCCTGCGTGTCGGCCTGCAGAGCTCGCCCTGGCTGGTCAAGCCCAATACCGAAGAGCTGGGCGAGGTGCTTGGCCTGGCGGTGGATAACCCGGCGCAGCAGCGCGCCGCTGCCGAGCGCCTGCTGGCCAGTGGCGTAGAACACGTGGTGGTCTCGGCGGGCGAACAGGGCGTCAGCTGGTTTACCCAGGACCATGCCGTACATGCCTGCCCACCCAAGGTGCAGGTTGCCAGCACCGTGGGCGCAGGGGATTCGCTGGTGGCCGGCATGGTCCACGGTCTGCTGTTGGGCGAAGCCCCGGCGCGGACCTTGACCCGCGCCACCGCGATCGCCGCACAGGCTGTTACCCAGGTTGGTTTCGGCATTCGTGACCGCGAGCAACTGGCGCGTCTGGAGGCCGGTGTGCAACTGACAGAACAACAAGAGGGTTGCCGATGAACATTGCCATTGTCACTGCCTGCCCCAACGGCCAGGTGTCGAGCGTGCTGAGTGCGCGCCTGCTGTCCGCCGCAGCCCAGCGGCGGGGCTGGAGTACCAGCGTCGAAGTGCAGGTTGCCGGCCACCCCGAGCGGCAACTGAGCACCACGCAGATCGCCGAGGCCGACTGGGTGCTGGTGGTCAGCACCGGCCCGGTGGACCTGCAGCGTTTCGTCGGCAAGCGCGTGTACCAGAGCACCCCATCCCAGGCTTTGGCCGACCGCGAAGGCTTCCTTGATGAAGCGGCGTCCAACGCCCGGCTGCTGGCCACGGTGCCAGGCAGCCCGGCCGAGGCTGGTGGCGCTGGCGCCCGCATCGTTGCTGTCACGGCTTGCCCGACGGGCGTTGCGCATACTTTCATGGCCGCGGAAGCCTTGCAGCAGGCCGCGCAGCAACTGGGCTACCAGCTCACCGTCGAAACCCAGGGCTCGGTCGGTGCACGCAATCCCTTGTCTGCCGAAGCCATCGCCGCAGCCGATGTAGTGCTGCTGGCCGCCGACATCGAAGTGCCCACCGCGCGTTTCGCCGGCAAGCGCATCTACCGTTGTGGCACGGGTATCGCACTCAAGCAGGCTCGTGCCACCCTCGACAAGGCCCTGGCCGAAGGCAAGGTGGAAACCAACGGCGATGCTGCAGCGGCAACCACGCCAGCAAAGGGCGAGAAGACCGGGGTATACAAGCACCTGCTCACCGGCGTGTCGTTCATGCTGCCGATGGTGGTGGCTGGCGGCCTGCTGATTGCCCTGTCGTTCGTGTTCGGTATCGAGGCCTATAAAGAGCCGGGCACGTTACCGGCTGCATTGATGCAGATCGGCGGCGAGGCTGCGTTCAAGCTGATGGTGCCGTTGCTGGCGGGCTATATCGCCTGGTCCATCGCTGACCGACCTGGGCTGGCGCCTGGCATGATCGGTGGTCTGCTGGCCAGCACCCTGGGTGCCGGTTTCATCGGTGGTATCGTCGCCGGCTTCCTCGCCGGCTACAGCGCCAAGGCCATTGCCCGCTGGGCACGCCTGCCCAGCAGCCTGGAGGCACTCAAGCCGATCCTGATCATTCCACTGCTGGCCAGCCTGTTCACCGGCCTGGTGATGATCTACGTGGTCGGCCAGCCCGTGGCGGCGATGCTGGAAGGCCTCACCCACTTTCTCGACAGCATGGGCACCACCAACGCCATCCTGCTGGGCCTGTTGCTGGGCGGCATGATGTGTGTCGACCTGGGCGGGCCGATCAACAAGGCTGCCTATGCCTTCTCGGTGGGGCTGTTGGCGTCGTCGAGCTATGCGCCGATGGCGGCGACCATGGCCGCCGGCATGGTGCCACCGATCGGCCTGGGTATCGCCAGCTTCCTGGCCCGACGCAAGTTTGCCCAGAGCGAGCGTGAAGCGGGCAAGGCGGCCCTGGCGCTGGGGCTGTGCTTCATCTCCGAAGGGGCAATCCCGTTTGCCGCCAAGGACCCGCTGCGGGTAATCCCGGCCAGCGTGGCTGGCGGGGCATTGACCGGGGCTTTGTCGATGTACTTCGGCTGCAAGCTGATGGCGCCGCATGGCGGGCTGTTCGTATTGCTGATCCCCAATGCGATCAACCATGCGCTGCTGTACCTGTTGGCGATTGTGGCGGGCAGCCTGCTGACGGCGGTGGTGTATGCGGTGATCAAGAAGAGCGAGCGGGTGGAGTTGGCGGTGGCGCCGGTGAAGGGCTAGCGACTTCTGTAGGCATTACTGGCCTCTTCGCGGGCACGCCCGCTCCCACAGGGGCACTGCAAGCCTCAGGGTCATGCAGTACCTGTGGGAGCGGGCATGCCCGCGAAGAGGCCGGAACAGGTCACCGCCGATGCTTCTGCCGCAACGGCACCAGCAGATCGCCCAGCCCGTTGTGGTCGACCTCATGCATCAACGCCAGCAAGCCGCCCAATTCCCCGGGCGGAAAACCCTTGCGCGCAAACCAGGCCAGGTAATCCCCCGGCAGGTCGGCAATGATTCGTCCCTGGTACTTGCCAAACGGCATGGTGCGCGTCACCAGCAATTCGAGGGTTTCCGGCTTCATCATCGGCGCACCTGGCTGTGGAAAAGCGCAGACCATACTGCAATCTGCACGAAGGCCCAAGCGGCAATCATGCAGAACGCCGGGTTCCGGTGCCAATCAGGTGGCGCTATCTATTTGATATAAAAGGATTTTTTTGATTATTGCCGGTTGGCACGAACGCTGCTCCCGTACAAGGTGACTATCACCTGCCAAGGAGTTTGTACCATGAGCAATCCCAACAAAGACGTGATCGATGTGCTCAACGACCTGATCGAGTACAGCAAGGATGGCGAAAAAGGCTTCAAGGCCTCGGCCGATGATGTTAAGAACCCCGAACTGAAAGCGTTCTTTGTGCAACGCGCCGGTGAGTGTGCCAACGCTGCCGGTGAGTTGCAGAGCGAAGTACGCCGCCTGGGGGGCGACCCGGAAACGTCCACCAGCATCAGCGGTGACCTGCATCGGGGTTGGGTCAACCTCAAGTCGATGGTGACCGGCAAGGATGAGGAAGCGGTGCTTAACGAAGTGGAGCGAGGCGAGGACCATGCCCTCAAGGCCTACAAGGAAGCCCGTGAGAAACTGGTGAAGCTGGGCCGCACTGCCAGCGACCAGACCTACAGCCTGGTGGAAAAACAGCTGCAAGGCGTGCAGCGCAACCATGACCAGGTCAGGGCCCTGCGCAACGCCGCCCGCGCTAACAGCTAGTCGGCGGGCCCCTCTACCCGGTTACGGCCTTTGGCCTTGGCCCGGTAGAGCGCTTCATCCGCGGCACCCAGCACCCTCGCCAGGTCGTGCTGGGTGCCTGACAGGCCGATACCGATACTCACCGTGACCGAATGGGCGTCGTCGGCGAACGGGGCCAGCGCCTCGACGCTGGCGCGGATGCGCTCGGCCAGCAGCTGCGCACCAGCCAGGTCGGTTTCCGGCAGCACTACCTGAAATTCCTCCCCCCCATAGCGTGCCGCCAGATCGGCCGGGCGACGGATGCACGCCTCGATGACCTTGGCCACTTCGCGCAAGGCATGGTCGCCACCGGCGTGGCCATGGCGCTGGTTGAAGGCCTTGAAATGGTCCACATCCACCATCAGCACCGCCAGCGGCTTGCGGTTGCGCTGGGCGCGGGCCCATTCCTGGCGCAGTACCTGGTCCAGGTGGCGGCGGTTGGCCAGGCCGGTCAGGCTGTCGGTAGCGGCCAGTGTCGCCAGGCACTGTTCAGCTTCCTGGCGGCGGCGTAATTCGCGCCCTAGCAACAGTGTCAGCCAGAGGATGCCTACGCACAGTACGCCGGTGGCGACGCTGACGACGATCGCCGTGCGCCGCCAGGACTGGAACACCTCGTCGGCGGAGTGAGCCACCAGCACGATCAGTGGCAGCTGCGGGACGCGGGCAAAGGTATACATGCGCAGCGTGGCACGACTGCCGGAGCGGGCGGTGAAACTCCCGCTCTGGTCGTTGAGTATGCGCCTGAAATTGGGGCGATTGGCGTAGTTGGTGCCTATGAGCGGATCCTGCGGCCGTGATGGCTGGCGGGCAAGCAGCTGACCGTCGGTATTGAACAGGCTTATGCTGCTGTCATCACCGATATCCAGGCGCCGGAACAGGTCGCTGAAGTAAGACAGGCGCAGCGCACCGGCGGCCAGGCCATTGAACTCGCCATTGGGGCCGGAGATGCGCCTGCTGAAGCTGATGCACCAGTCCAGGTCGCCGAGCGTGGCCTTGAACGGCGGGCCGACCAGTAGACCGAGGTTGGCATTGTGCACGTGCGCCTGGAATACCCCGGTATCGGCGAAGTTGGCTTTGCGTGGCACGCTGCTGGTGGAATCGCCCACTATGTTGCCGTGCTTGTCCAGCCATAGCACGTCACCGCGTTTGCGGTCGACGAAGGCTTCGTTGAAGAGCAGGCGTTGGCGCACCGGGCCGGGAATTTCCGGCAGCTCCTTGCGCCCGACCGCCCAGATCAGGCTCTGCAGTGACTGGTCGTAGAGTTCGACGTTGCGCAGGATGTCGCTTTCGATCAGCTGGACGATATTGTTGGACGAGCGGAGCGCCGCCAGCTCGACGTTATCGCGCTCGCGCGCCAGCAGGTAGCTGACGATGGCCACGATGGCGAGCACGGCAAGGCAACTGCCCAGGTTGAGGATCAGCTCGGGGTGCGACCTGTAGAGTGCGAAACGCGGTGATCGGGGGGTCATGCTCGCTACTGCGTGGGCAGGGCCGTTCGCGGCGGCGACATTCTAGGGAAGCGGGGTTTGTCGGACAAGATTTGTCCGACGGAATCACGGTATGCCGTGTTTGGGACTGACCACGACCCCTGTGGGAGCGGGCATGCCCGCGAAGCAAGCACCGCGGTGCATGGCACCGGCTTCGCCGGTGTTCGCGGGCACGCCCGCTCCCACAGGGTTGGATGTTCAGCTTGTGGTCCGGGATCAGAACACGTTCAACGGGTAATCCACGATCACGCGCAGTTCATCGTTGTCGCTGTTGCTGTCGATCGACGCGTAACCCTGGCTGCCACGGTGGGTGGCGTAGCGCACCAGCACCGACAGGTCCTTCAGGTCGCCCTCCTGGAACACGTACTTCACGTCCAGGTCGCGTTCCCAGTGCATGGCGTTCTTGCCATCGGCACGGTAGTAGTCGTAGTGGGTGGTGTCCTGGGTAGCCTTGGTCAGGTCGGCTTCACCACGCGAGTACGACAGCGCCGTGGTCAGGCCCTGGATGCCCACACCGGCAAAGTCATAGTTGTATTGCAGCTTCCATGAACGCTCGTTCGGCGCATTGAAGTCCGAGTACATGCGTGAGTTGTCCAGGTAGATGCTGTCGCCCAGGTTGATGTAGTCGAACGGCGTGTTGCCATTGACCCGCTGGTAGGCAGCGGTGACGCTGTGGTACCCGGCGTTGACGGTGAAGTGCACGCTGTAGGTGTTGTTGTCGATCTTGCCCAGCAGGGCCTGGCCGGTGTCCTGGGTGTGATAGAAGTGCACGCCAGGGTTCAGGCTGACCAGTTCGTTGACCACGTAGGTGTAGTCGAAGTCGGCGTAGTACTGGTTCCAGATGTCCTTCAGCTCGGCCGCATACAGGTTGGCGGTGATGTTTGGCGTTCCGCTCCATGACGCGCCGGCCCAGTTCAGGTGCTTGCTCTTGTCATGCTCGTCCAGCGAGCCGTAGTAAGTGTCGATGCGGCGGTGGCCGCTCTGGTTGTATGGCTTGGTGAAGCTGACCTGGCCGCCTTCGAGCAGCAGGCCGTCGATGCTGGTATTGCTCAGGCTCACGCCACGGAAGGTCTGCGGCAGCATGCGGGATTCGCCGCCGGCGATCACCGGGTTGGTCAGGAACAGGTCGCCGGCTTTCAGCTCGGTGCCGAACGCCTTGAGCTTGACTGCGGCACCGGCAGTGGAGAACGCATGCGGGGCAGCGCCCAGCTCACCGTCGTCCTTGATGTGCTCGGGCAGGATGCTGGTGCCGGCATGGCCGCCACCGCCGTCGAGTTTCAGGCCCAGCATGGCGTGGGCATCCAGGCCAAAGCCGACCACGCCCGGGGTGTAGCCCGATTCGAAGCGTGCAACCGCGCCCTGGCCCCACTCGCGGGTGTCGCGCACGCCAGCGTTGTGGTTGTCGCGGTTGAAGTAGGCATTACGCAAATGCAGGTTGAAGGACGAGCCTTCGATGAAGCCATCAGCCTTGTCTTCATCTGCCTGGGCGGCGAAAGGGATCGTTGCAGTCAACGCAATGAACAGCGGGGTAAAACGAAACGCGGAAGGCACCGGTACTAGCTCCTTTGGTGTGGCGGTGGGGCAGTTGTTATTTTCGAATGTGCATCTTTTTTATAGGGGGACGTTACAGCTGGGCTGAGAGTTAAAGCACATAAAAAAAGCCGCTGATCGGCAGCGGCTTTAAAAGGCTAACATATCGGCACCGGTGGTGCCCATGGCGTAGCCAAGGGAAAACGGGAGCAGCGACAGTGTTTGATCAGCTGTCGGCATTGGCATCGACAGAAACCTTGGAAGCTGTCTGGTTTGCGTCTTTTGCGGTGTCTGCCTGCTGTGCGGCTACGGCTTCGCGGGCCTCCTGGTGGACCGCGGCGAACTCGGCATTACGGGTGACGAAAGCGTTGGATTCTTCGGCCATGGCCAGGGGCGACAACAACAGGGAAGACAGGACGAAGACGCTGGCAATACCCATACTGTTGGACATTTGAAACTACCTTCTTGCGGTGCAAGTGCTAATGAGGACAGGGGTAAAGTTAGTCCTTTCAATGCACTTGAAACAGAGCGAAGTGCGATAAGCACTGTTGTGTAAAAGGTAATTATCGCCGGGAAAGCAATAGGACTTTCGCCGCAAACCTGCATGCTAGACGCGCTAGGCGATTTTTTTGTGGGAGCGGGCGAGCCCGCGAAGCAGGCGGCGTGGTGGATGGCACGGGCTTCGCCCGTGTTCGCGGGCATGCCCGCTCCCACAAGGATTGCGGCTGCTTTCAGATTTTGAGCAAGACAATTGTTCCCACAAGGACCGCGTCCGGCAGTCAGGCATGGGTGGGCAGCCTGATACCAAAGGTATTGGCCCCCGCGGCACTCCGCACGAACACCTCCCCACCATGCATCAGCGCAATCGCCTTGACGATCGCCAGGCCCAACCCATGGTTACCACCCCCACTGTTGCTGCGTGCCGCATCCACCCGGTAGAAGCGTTCGAACAGCAACGGCAGGTGCGCATCGTCGATCGCCGGCCCCGGGTTGCTCACGGCGATACTGACTTGCTCCGGCCCGGCAGCGATCTGCACCTTGATCACCTGGTGCGGTGCAGTGTGCTGCACGGCGTTGTTCAGCAGGTTGATCAGTGCCCGGCGCAGCTGCGCCTTTTCGATGGGCACCTGGGCATCGCCGTGCACGCTGACGCTGACCTGCGCGTCTTCGAGGATATAGTCCAGGTAGTCGAGGGTGGTTGCCACTTCCTCGGCCAGCGAAGCCTCGGTCAGGGCGGTGGCTTTGCTGCCTTGGTCGGCGCTGGCCAGGAACAGCATGTCGTTGATGATGCTGCGCAGGCGCTCCAGTTCCTCAAGGTTCGATTGCAGCACTTCGAAGTAGTGCTCGGCGCTGCGCCCGCGCGTCAGTGCCACCTGGGTCTGGCCGATCAGGTTGGTCAGTGGCGAGCGCAATTCGTGGGCGACATCGGCGTTGAAGGCTTCGAGCCGTGTATAGACCTGGCTGACCCGGTCCAGGGCGGCATTGAAAGCGCCGGCGAACTGGGCCAGCTCCGGTGCCAGGTGCTCGGTTTGCAGGCGCCCGTCCAGGCGTGGCGGGGCCAGCGCCTGGGCCTCGTTGGACAACGCCAGCAACGGGCGCAGGCCGATGCGCGCCACCCAGTAGCCCAGCAGCGAGGCCAGCAGCACGCCGAGCACCGCCAGCCCGACAATCGCCACCAGCAGGCTGTGCTGGGCCTGCCAGAAGGTTTCGGTGTCGATGCCGATCAGAAAGCGCAGCGGCGGTCGCTCGCCCAGTGCCGGCAGCTCGCTGACCAGCGCCTTGTAAGGGTAGGGGCGGTCGGGCAGGCGCAGGTCGCGCATGCCCTGCGGGCCTTCGGCGAAGGCGCGGACCAGCTCGCTGGGGTGGCCGTACTCGTAGGCCGGGTTGCTGCTGACCACCCAGAAGCGGATGCGCTTGTCCTCTTCACTGAGCAGGTTGAGCTTGTTGTTGATCTTGGCCCAGTGCTCCGGGGTGCCGAAGCGGTTGAGGGTGGATTCGAGCACGCTGAAACGCGCATCCAGCTCGGCCTGCGGCAGCAAGTCGAGGCTGCGGTCGACCTGGCGGTACAGGGCCGAGCCGATCAGCAGGAACACGCCCAGTGCCACCAGGATGAACAGTGCCGACAGGCGCAGCGCGATGGAATTACCCCGCACGGTTTTCCAGGACATAACCCATGCCTCGGATGGTGTGCAGCAACTTGTTGTCGAACGGCCCGTCGAGCTTGGCGCGCAGGCGCTTGATCGCCACTTCGACGACATTGGCATCGCTGTCGAAATTGATGTCCCAGACCAGCTCGGCAATCGCCGTTTTCGACAGGATTTCGCCCTGCCGGCGGGCCAGTACGCTGAGCAGCGAGAATTCCTTGGCCGTCAGCTCCAGGCGCTGGCCGGCGCGCGTGACCTTGCGCGCCATCAGGTCGATGCACAGGTCACCCACCTGCACCTGCAGTGGTTCATGGTTGCTGCTACGGCGGGTCAGGGCGTGCAGGCGGGCGACCAGTTCGAGGAAGGAGAACGGCTTGCCCAGGTAGTCATCGGCACCCTCGCGCAGGCCATGGATACGGTCTTCGACCCGTTCGCGGGCGGTCAGCATGATCACCGGCGTCTGTTTGCGCGCGCGCAAGGCGCGCAGTACGCCATAACCGTCCAGGCCCGGCAGCATCACGTCCAGCACGATCACCGCATAGTCACCTTCCAGGGCCAGGTGCAGGCCATCGATGCCGTCCCGCGCCAGGTCGACGGTAAAGCCCTGCTCGCTGAGGCCGCGGTGCAGGTAGTCGGCGGTTTTTTCTTCGTCTTCGATGATCAGCACACGCATGGTCTTGTCCTAACTGGCACTGGGCGCCGCCGCACGGGCGGCCTGGCGGCGGTGGAACAGGCGCTCCAGGGCCAAGTATATGACCGGGGTGGTGAACAGCGTCAGCACCTGGCTCACCAGCAAACCGCCAACCACGGCGATGCCCAGTGGCTGGCGCAGTTCGGCACCGGTGCCGAAGCCGAACATCAGCGGCAGCGCGCCGAGCAAGGCGGCCAGGGTAGTCATGATGATCGGGCGGAAACGCGTCAGGCAGGCCTGGTGGATCGCCTGCTCCGGGGGCAGGCCCTGGCGGCGTTGGGCTTCGAGGGCGAAGTCGATCAGCAGGATACCGTTTTTCTTGACGATGCCGATCAGCAGCACCACGCCGATCAGCCCCATGATGCTGAAGTCCTGGCCCATGGCCCACAGCAGGATCAGCGCGCCAAGGCCGGCCGAGGGCAGGGTGGAGATGATCGTCAGCGGGTGGACGAAGCTTTCGTACAGCACGCCGAGAATGATGTACACCGCCACCAGCGCGGCCAGGATCAGCCACGGCTGGCTGGACAACGAGCTCTGGAAGGCCTGGGCCGCGCCCTGGAAGTTGCCGCTGATGGAATCGGGCATGCCCAGCTCGCGCTGGGTGCGCTCAAGGATGGTCACTGCATCGCCCAAGGCCACGCCCGGGGCCAGGTTGAACGACAGGTTGGCCGCCGGGAACAGGCCGTCGTGGCTGATCGACAGCGGCCCGGTACCGGGCGGCGCCACATGGGCCACTGCCGACAGTGGCACCATCTCGTTGGTCAGTGGCGAGCGCAGGTAGAACAAGTTGAGGCTTTCGGCCTTGCCGCGCTGGCGGGCATCCAGTTCGAGGATCACCTTGTACTGGTTGGTCTCGGTCTGGAATTCACTGATCTGCCGCTGGCCGAAGGCGTCGTACAGCGCCTGGTCGATGTCGGTGGTGGTCAGGCCGAAACGTGCCGCGGCCTGGCGGTCGATATCGATGCGGGTGACGCTGGCGCCCAGTTGCAGGTCGTTGGACAGGTCGCGGAACGCCGGGTTTTCCCGCAGGCGCTCGGTCAGGCGTTGGGTCCACAGGTTCAGCGCCATGCCGTCGTTGCTCTTGAGCACGTACTGGTACTGGGTGCGCGACGGGCCGGAGCTGAGGTTGATGTCCTGGCCGGCACGCATGTACAGGACAATGCCCGGCACCTGGGCCAGCTTGGGCCGCAGCCGGTCGATCAGTTCGCTGGCGGAGACATCGCGTTCGCCACGCGGTTTCAGGGCGATCCAGAAGCGGCCGTTGGCGATGGTCTGGTTGCTGCCGGTGACGCCCACCGAGTGCGAAAACGCGCGCACTGCCGGGTCCGCGCCGATGATTTTCGCCAACGCCTGGTGCTTGTCGATCATCGAGGGGTAGGACACATCCGCTGCTGCCTCGCTGGTGCCAAGAATGAAGCCGGTGTCCTGCAGCGGAAAAAAGCCCTTGGGAATGGCCACGTAACCGAGCACCGCCAGTGCCAGCGTCACGCCAAAGGCACCGAGGGTCAAACGCTGGTGGGCGAGGGCGCGGTCCAGGCCCTTTTCATACCACCGGACCAGCCGTTCGCCGAAGCCATTCTCGTGCTCACTGGGCGGGCGGCGCATGAACAATGCGCACAGGGTTGGCGCCAGGGTCAGCGAAACCACCACCGAAATCAGGATGGTGGACGTGGCGGTAAGGGCGAACTCCTTGAACAGCCGGCCGACCACGCCGCCCATGAACAGCAGCGGGATGAACGCGGCGACAAGCGAGAAGCTGATCGACACCACGGTGAAGCCGATTTCCCCGGCGCCCTTGAGCGCTGCCGTGCGGCTGTCATCGCCGGCCTCCAGGTGACGGTGGATGTTTTCCACCACGACGATGGCATCGTCGACCACGAAGCCCACCGAGATGACGATGGCCACCAGGGTCAGGTTGTTCAGGCTGAAGCCGAAAACGTACATCAGCGCGCAGCTGGCGATCAGCGACACGCCGAGTACGCTGGACACCACCAGGGTCGCCGACCACTGGCGCAGGAACAGCGCCATCACCCCGATCACCAGGGCCACGGCGATCATCAGGGTCAGCTCCACTTCATGCAGCGAAGCACGGATGGTCTGGGTGCGGTCCTGCAGCACCGACACTTCGACCGACGCTGGCAGCATCTCCTGTAGCCTGGGCAGGGCGGCCATTACCCGGTCGACGGTATCGACGATGTTGGCGCCGGGCTGGCGGAAGATCACCAGGTTCAGCCCCGGCTGGTCGCCAGACCAGGCTTTGACGTAGGCGTTCTCGGCGCCGTTGATCACCTTGGCCACGTCCCTCAGGTGCACCGGCGCACCGTCACGGTAGGAGACGATCAGCCGGGCGTAGTCGTCGGGGTGGAACAACTGGTCGTTGGCGGCGATGGTCGACACGCTGTGCTCGCCGTACAGCGCGCCCTTTGCCAGGTTCAGGCTGGTCTGCTGGATGGCCTGGCGCAGGTCGGCCAGGGTCAGGCCGATGGCTGCCAGCTTTTCGGGTTGCGCCTGCACGCGGATTGCCGGGCGCAGTTGCCCGGTGATGTTGATCAGGCCCACCCCTTCGATCTGGCTCAGCTGGCGCGCCAACAGGGTTTCGGCGTAGTCGCTGAGGTCGTTGCCGGGCATCTGGCTGGAGCTGACGGTCATCACCAGCACTGGGCTGTCGGCCGGGTTGACCTTGCGCCAGGTCGGCGGGTTGGGCAGGTCTTGCGGCAGGCGCGCAGTGGCGGTGTTGATGGCCGCCTGCACCTCCTGGGCGGCGGTGTCGATGTTCTTGTCGAGCGTGAACTGCAGGATCAGGGTGGTCGAGCCCAGCGCGCTGCTGCTGGTCATCTGGGTCATGCCGGGGATGGCGCTGAACTGTACCTCCAGCGGCGTGGCCACCGACGAAGCCATGGTTTCCGGGCTGGCGCCGGGTAGCTGGGCGGTGACCTGGATGGTCGGGAAGTCGGCTTCCGGCAGAGGGGCCACCGGCAGGCGCGGGAAGGCGATGGCGCCCAGTAGCACCAGGGCGAAGGTCAGCAGCAAGGTAGCGATGGGGTGGTCGATGCACCAGGCCGAAACACCGTTGCGCGTGTTCATGGCTGGCTCCGGCGGTCGGCCATTTCCGAAGGAGCAGGGGCGTCGGGGGCCACTTCGACCCGCGAACCCGGCTTGAGCCGCGACTGGCCGTCAAGCACCAGGCGCTCGCCCGGCTTGACCCCGGCAATGAGGGTTTGCCCGCTGTCCTGGTACAGCACCTTGACCGGTATACTGGTGACCTTGTCACCGTCCAGGCGGTAGACGAAGTGCCCGTCGACACCGCGCTGTACCACCGGCGGCGGCACCACCAGGGCGTTTTCTTCCACGGCAGTGAGCAGGCGGATGGTGACCAGCTGGCCCGGCCACAGGCGGCCGTCCTTGTTGTCGAATTCGGCTTTTACCCGAACGGTGCCAGTGGTGGCGGAAATCTGGTTGTCGATCAGTGCCAGGTGGCCTTCGCCTAACAGGCTGCGTTCGCCGTCGGCATCCATGTAAGCCTGCACCGGTGCCGGGGTGGGCGCCTTCAGCAGGCTCTGCAGGGTCGGCAGCATTTGCTGCGGCAGCGCGAATTCGACGGCGATCGGGTCGATCTGGGTAACGCTGAACAGGCTGCGGGTATCGCTGGTACGCACCAGGTTGCCGGGGTCGACATTGCGGATACCCACCCGGCCGGTCACTGGCGAGCGGATCTGCGTGTACGAAAGCTGCACCTCGGCATTGGCAATGGCCGCCTGATTGCCCTTTACCGTGGCTTGCAGGCGGTTGACCAAGGCCTGTTGCTGGTCGAGGGTCTGCTTCGACACGCTGTTGTCGGTACTCAGCAGGCGGTAGCGCTGCAGGTCGACATTGGCGACCTGGATCTGCGCCTGGCTCTGGCCGAGTTCGGCACGGGCCTGGTCGAGGCTGGCGCGGATGGCACGGTCGTCAAGGGTGGCCAGCAGGTCGCCTTCTTTCACCCACTGGCCTTCCTTGACCAGCACCTGGGTCAGTACCCCCTCCACTTGCGGGCGCACCTCGACGCTGTGCAGCGACAGTACCGAACCAATGGCGCTGGCGTAGCGCGGCACGTTCTGCTGGACGACACTGACCACGCGCACCGGGACGGCGGTTTGCGCGCGGGCGGCAGGTGCTGGCTGGCGCTGGCCGAACCAGATGCCCGCTACCGCCAGGGCCAGGAGTGCCAGGGCGGCGAGGATGACAGGGCGGGACGGACGTCGCATCGGTGCGGGCACCTTGGCCATTGAAGAGGGAAGAGGGCTGTAGATAATCTTATAGCCCCCGAACCGGGTCGGCAGCGTGACCGCTGGCTGACAGCACTGTCAGTTTCGTGGCATGCGAACGGCGACCCCTGTGGGAGCGGGCATGCCCGCGAAGAATACAACGCGGTGGATGGCACCGGCTGCGCCGGTGTTCGCGGGCACGCCCGCTCCCACAGGTATCGTTGCAGGCTTTGCTTCCGAGCCAGGCGGTTGCCCCCTCAAATAGGTGCGGGCACCTTGGCCATTGGAGGGGGAAGGGGGCTGTAGACAATCTTATAGCCCCCGAACCGGGTCGGCAGCGTGACCGCTGGCTGACAGCAGTGTCAGTTTCGTGGCATGCGAACGGCGCCCCCTGTGGGAGCGGGCATGCCCGCGAAGAATACAACGCGGTGGATGGCACCGGCTGCGCCGGTGTTCGCGGGCATGCCCGCTCCCACAGGTATCGTTGCAGGCTTTGCTTCCGAGCCAGGCGGTTGCCCCCTCAAATCGGTGCGGGCACCTTGGCCATTGGATATAGCCCCCGAACCGGGTCGGCAGCGTGACCGCTGGCTGACAGCAGTGTCAGTTTCGTGGCATGCGAACGGCGACCCCTGTGGGAGCGGGCATGCCCGCGAAGAATACAACGCGGTGGATGGCACCGGCTGCGCCGGTGTTCGCGGGCATGCCCGCTCCCACAGGTATCGTTGCAGGCTTTGGTTCTTTAGCAAGGCAGTTGCCCTGCAAAGGCATGGCTAGAAGCTGATGAAGGCGTAATACACCGGGGGCTCGTTGGTGGTGCGCAAACCCTGTTCCTGCAAGCTCGCCACAAGCGCCTCATCCTCCACATGCAGGGTCCACTGCGCCTGGGCATTCTCCGGAACCTGCGCCAAGGCTGCAGCAAACGCCCCCATGTCCGGCAGATAGGCGGTAAACCCGTTGCCCTTGAGGGCACTGGTGGTCATGCCCAGCGCCTGGCACACCGCCACCTTGGCGGCGATGTCATCGCGGTCGGCCTGGCGCGAGGCCTGCACCAGCGCCTCCAGCCCGGCATCGACCAGTTGCGTGCCGTGAATCAGCTCCGGCCCCTGCTGCCAGGCTTGCGGCGGGCAGTCCTTGCTGTCTGGCCGCAGCGGGATATGCGGGTTGATTTCCACCGGGTAGATGCGACAGACCAGCGGCCGCTGGTCATAGATGGTACACAGGTCGTTGTCGTCGAGGTTGCGGCAGCGCCCGGGGTTGAACGCGGCAAACGTCACCGATGCACGTACCTCGCTGTCGCCGCAGGGCACGGGATGGGAACGACGCAGCACATGATCACGTTGTTCTGCCGGCATGCCAGGCCCGTCCGCCACGAAGGCTTCGATCAGCACCACCACCTGGCCGGCGTTGTCCGCCCAGCGACGCGCCTCGGCCAGGGTCAAGGGTACGTGGTGGCCGGTGCAGCACTTGCCGCAGCCGGTACAAGCGAAACGCAGGTTGTCGGTCACTTGGCTTCCGGGCTCCATTCGCTGACGAAGGCACGCTGGTGCTGGCGGTCGTACAGGCACAGTTCGGTACCGGTGCGATGCTGCATGTGTTTCTGGGGGTAGACGCCTTCGATCAGCAGGGCGCTCATGCCCACCTGGTCATCGAACTCGGCGGGCTTGCTGCGGGCGTGGGCGTCCTTGAACTGGCTGGCGGCCAGGCAAGCCTTGAGCATCTGCTGGCGCTGTTCGTTCCAGGCCTGGCTGCTGGAGGCCTGGGCGATACCGCTGACGAGGGCGCAAGTGATCAGGATAGAGCTGAGAAGCTTCATACACGATTCCGGCAAATTACTTGCGAGGGGCGCGAATTATGCCCGACTCGCCCCCGGCGGCAAGCCGGGGAGTTTGTCTCCGAATATATCAGCGCTCGGTGAAACCCACGGCGCGCGCCGCCACCACCAGACAATCGGTCAGCTCCGGCGAGGAGAACTTGGTGAGGATGGCATTGGCCCCGGCCTGGGTCGCCTTTTCTCCACTCATGGCGCTGTCCAGCGAGGTATGCAGCAATATGTACAGGTGCTGGAAGTCGGGGGTTTCGCGCAGGGTGCGGGTGAAGGCGTAGCCGTCCATTTCGCTCATTTCGATGTCGGAGACGATCACGTTGATTTCCTGCGCGGTGCCTTGCAGTTCCAGCAACACGTTGATGGCGTCCTTGGCGCTGCGCGCGGTGTGGCATTCGATGCCGAGGTTGCGCAGGGTGTGCACTGACTGCTGCAGGGCTACCAGGCTATCGTCCACCACCAGGATGTTGGCGGCGGCCAGCAGGCTGATGTCTTCGTCGTTCAGGGTGCGGTGAGACGGTTCGGGCACCGGGGGAGCGATGGCGTGGATGACTTTTTCGATGTCCAGCACCTGTACCAGGGTGTTGTCGACCTGAGTCACGCCCGTGATGAAAGAGCTACTGCCCGAGCCGTAGGGTGGTGGTTTGATGTCGGTGCTCAGGCAATGCACGATGCGGCTGACCGCTTGCACATGCAGGCCCTGGCGCGAGCGGCTGATCTCGGTGACGATCAGGCAGCCGCCATCCGGGTCGGCCAGCGGCCGTTCGCCGATGGCGCGGGACAGGTCGATGACCGACAGCGAGTTGCCGCGCAGGGTCGCCACGCCTTTCACGTGGGGGTGCGATTCGGGCAGCTTGGTCAGCGCTGGGCAGGGGATGATCTCGCTGACCTTGAGCAGGTTGATTGCCATCAACTTGCCGCTGCGCAGGGTGAACAGCAGCAGGGACAGCGAGTCCGCGCGGGCATTTTGCGTGGCCATGGTGACCTTCGTGGGGAACAGGGGATAACCGGTTATCGGCCTGTTTGGGTCGGGCTTTAGTCATTTTGCAGCGCGCCAAGGAATGCTCTGGGCCCCTGTGGGAGCGGGCGCGCCCGCGAAGGCTTCGACGCGCTGCATGGCACCGGCTCTGCCGGTGTTCGCGGGCGCGCCCGCTCCCACAGGGGCGCCGCCGTTTCAGCTCAGCGCAGGCCCAGTCGGCGGGCGAGGCGGCTGAGGTTGGCGCGGTCCAGGCCCAGCTCCCGGGCCGCCGCTGCCCAGTTTTCTTCATGCCGCTGCAGGCAGGCCTCGATCATCTGGCGCTGGTAGTCGTCGACGGCTTCGCGCAGCCCCCCCTCGGGTAGCGGTGCCGCCGGCAAGGGCGCGGCAGGGGAGGGCGGGTTGCCGGGCGTTGCCGTTGCGCGCAGGTCCAGGTCGACGGCCGCCAGGGTGAGGATGCGTGGCCGGTCGGCATGTTGGCCCAGTGCCTTGAGCGCCGAACGACCGATCAGGTGCTCCAGTTCACGCACGTTGCCGGGCCAGTCGTAGGCCAGCAGCGCGGCCTGGGCCTCGCTGCTCAGGCGCAGGCTGTTCAGCCCCAGGCGCGAACGGTTCTGCTCGAGGAAGTAGCCGGCCAACAGCAGCACATCTCGCCCACGCTCGCGCAACGGTGGTACGTGCAGTGGGTACACGCTGAGGCGGTGATAGAAGTCGGCGCGGAAGTTGCCACTGCGTACTTCTGCTGCCAGGTCGCGGTTGGTGGCGGCGATCAGGCGCACATCCACCCGGTGTTCGCGGTCCGAGCCCAGGCGCTGCAACTGGCCGCTCTGCAGTACGCGCAACAGCTTGGCCTGCACCGCCAACGGCAGTTCACCCACTTCGTCGAGGAACAGGGTGCCGCCATTGGCCAGCTCGAACTTGCCGCGGCGCTCGCCATGGGCGCCGGTGAAGGCCCCGCGCACATGGCCGAACAGTTCGCTTTCCACCAGGGTGTCGGGCAGGGCGGCACAGTTGAGGCTGACCAATGGTTTGTCGGCGCGGTTGCTGGCCTGGTGCAGGGCCTGGGCCACCAACTCCTTGCCGACGCCGGTCTCACCGGTGATCAGCACGGTCAGGTCGCTGCCACCCACCAGGCGGATTTCCTCCACCAGGCGCTTGTGTGCAGGGCTCTGGCCAATCAGCTCCTTGTCCTGGCCGCTGGCCTGGCGGTAGATCTCCGCGCGGCGGTGTTCGTCTTCCGCACGCAGGGCCAGGTGTTCGATGCGCTCGGCCACGGTGACCGTGGCAGCGGCCAGGCTGGCGAAGGCCTGCAGGGCGCCCAGCTCCAGGCTCTGGAACTGCCCCGGGGTGAGGGCGTCGAGGGTTACCAGGCCCCAAGGGCGCTCGTCGACCATTAACGGGCAGCCCATGCAGTCATGGACTTCCAGGTTGGCATCAGGGGCGTTGACCAGGCCGTCGTAAGGGTCGGGCAGCCCGGAATCGCTGGCGAAGCGGGTGGGTTCCGGGCTGCTGAGCAGGATCTGGAAACGTGGGTGCTCGCTGACCCGGAAGCGCCGGCCCAGGGTATCGGGGCTCAGGCCGTCCACTGCCAGCGGCACCAGCCACTCGCCGTCCAGGCGCAGCAGCGCGGCGGCATCGCAGGGCAACAACCCACGCATGGCCTGCAGCAGGCGGCGATAGCGTTCCTGGTCGGGCAGGTCGCGGGACAGGTCGCTGACCAGCGGCAGCAGCGTGGTGAGCAGCGGTTTTGTAGTCATATGGACTCCTGTTGGTCGATTTGACTATACGCCGAGGTGTGTCTTTTTGACATGACCTGTGTCAAACCCCTGATTTTGCTCGTGATAAAAGTTGGCACGATTGCTGTAACAGCCGGGGCAGTCATTTGAAGCCACAGGCTCAGGAGTTGTTGCAATGCTCAATGCCGAACAACGTGCAATTATCAAGGCCACTGTCCCCCTGCTGGAAAGCGGCGGTGAAGCGCTGACCACCCACTTCTACAAGATGATGCTCAGTGAGTACCCGCAAGTGCGCCCGCTGTTCAACCAGGCCCACCAGGCCAGCGGTGACCAGCCCCGAGCCCTGGCCAACGGCGTGCTGATGTATGCTCGCCACATCGATCAGCTGGAGCAGCTGGGCGGCCTGGTCGGCCAGATCATCAACAAGCACGTTGCCCTGCAGATTCTGCCGGAGCACTACCCGATCGTCGGCAGTTGCCTGCTGCGTGCCATTGAAGAAGTGCTGGGCAAGGACATCGCTACCCCGGCCGTGATCGACGCCTGGGGTGCAGCCTATGGTCAGCTGGCCGACATCCTGATCGGCGCGGAAGAGAACCTGTATAAACAGAAGGAAGCAGCCGAAGGCGGCTGGCGCGGGACCCGCGAGTTCCGCCTGGTACGCCGTGAGCAGGAAAGCAGCGAAATCGTTTCGTTCTACTTTGCCCCGGTAGACGGCAAGCCGGTGCTCAAGGCCGAGCCTGGCCAGTACATCGGCCTGAAGCTGGACATCGACGGCGCCGAGCAGCGCCGCAACTACTCCCTGTCGGCACTGTGCGACGGCAAGGAATACCGCATCAGCGTCAAGCGCGAGGCGGGTGGCAAGGTCTCCAACTACCTGCACGACGTACTGGCGCCGGGCGATACCCTGCAACTGTTCCCGCCGGCTGGCGATTTCACCCTGGCGGCGAGCGACAAGCCGCTGGTGCTGATCAGCGGTGGCGTGGGTATTACCCCGACCCTGCCAATGTTGCAGGCGGCACTGCAAACCCAGCGTGAGGTGCATTTCATTCACTGCGCGCGCAACGGCGCCGTGCATGCCTTCCGCGACTGGATCGACGAGCTGGCCGAGCGTCATCCACAGCTCAAGCGTTTCTACTGCTACGCCGAACCGCAGGGGGGCGCCGCTGCCGATGCCGTGGGCCTGCTGAGCGAAGATCTGCTGGCCGAGTGGCTGCCGCAGGCGCGCGATGTGGATGCCTACTTCCTCGGGCCCAAGGGCTTCATGGCGGCGGTCAAGCGCCAGCTGAAGGGCCTGGGTGTGCCAGAGCAGCAGAGCCGCTACGAGTTCTTCGGGCCGGCGGCTGCGCTGGAGTGATGTAGCGCCTGTACCGGCCTCTTCGCGGGCTTGCCCGCTCCCACAGGTACCCCACAGACTTCAAATCCCGTGGGAGCGGGCAAGCCCGCGAAGAGGCCGGTACAGGTATACAGAGTCTTCATCCCAACCGCTGGGCGCACCACACCTTCCTGCCTATATATAAAGGAGAGATGAAAACGACTGTGCAGCTTTCATCTTTAATCCTCCTTTAATCACGGTATCCTTCACTCCCGGGTGTCGAGGGGCTTGCCCCTGCGCGGCACCCCGGCAGCCGCTTTTTTTGCCGCCCGGCGTTGAACCGACGTCGTTGCGGCCGGTCTCAGCCACACCGGATAGCCCTGCGCAGCGCTATCACGCCGCTTCCTCGGCACGCTCAAAGGCCCTGCCCAGCGTGTAGACTTGCGCCCAGGCAGGCGGACCACGCTGCCACTATCCATCGAAGGAACCGGCAATGAACGAACAAACATCGCGCCTGAATCGGGAACGGCGCTTTCTGGTGCTGTTGGGCCTGATCTGCATTTCGCTGATCGGTGGGGCCCTCTACATGCAGATCGTCCTGGGCGAGGCACCCTGCCCCTTGTGCATCCTGCAGCGTTATGCGCTGCTGTTCATCGCCGTGTTCGCCTTCATTGCCGCGGCAATGCCCGGGCGCCGCAGCCTGACCTTCTTCGAGGCACTGGTGGTGCTCAGCGCCATTGGCGGAATCGTTGCGGCCGGCAACCATGTGTATATACTCGCCAACCCCATGGTCAGTTGCGGTATCGACACCCTGCAGCCGATCGTGGACGACCTGCCGCTGGCCAAGCTCTGGCCGCTGGTGTTCCAGGTCGACGGCTTCTGCAGCACGCCGTACCCGCCGATCCTCGGGTTGTCGCTGGCTCAATGGGCGCTGGTGGCGTTCGTCCTGACGGCCGTGCTGGTTCCGCTCGGGATCTATCGCAACCGACGCCGGGCTTAGACAAAAGTCCCGAATTGCATGGGGTCTTTTGCACCGCATGAGAAGAGGGAAAATTTGCTCCCCGCTTGATCCAGATCAACCCGGAAGCCTTGCAGAATGCGGCTTTGGGGCCTAGCAAGCGGGGTGCGACAAACTGTCGCGAAGTTGAATTTTCGAGCGGTATTGTTACGGATTCTGTAAAAGACTGTTGCTCAATAAGTCATAGTCAAGGGTTGGCGACCTATCTACAATCGCCCCCAATTTCCGTTCGGCACTGCTTGCAAGTCGCAGGATTGAAGGAAGCCCCAGCGCTCCTTTTTGCTGACTTCGTCAAGTTTCGCCCAACGGCGATACCGGGCGGACCCCCCTCCGCGTTTTCCCGCACCAAATGGACTTGGTCTGAAGTACAGGCCTGTTGCCTACGAAACCATAAGCACCGCTAACTCGCTTCACGCCTAGGTCCAGCAGTCGGACCCCGGGCAGGAGCGAGTACGGGCGCGAAATGCCGCACTTGGCAGGACGAAGTGTTGGCTACCAAAACACAAATTGCATTGAAGCAAGCTGATCTAGAGGTCGTGAGATGAGTAAAAAGCGTTACCCCAGACTGTTTGGCATATTGCCCTTTTTAGGCATGCTTTTACTCAGTGGGTGCAACTGGACCCTGCTCGACCCGAAGGGCCAGGTCGGCATTGAGCAAAAGAACCTGATCCTGATCGCTACCGGCCTGATGCTGCTGGTGGTGATTCCGGTCATCATCATGACCGTGGTTTTCGCCTGGAAGTACCGTGCTTCCAACAAGGCTGCCACCTACACCCCCGACTGGTCGCACTCGACCAAGATCGAAGCCGCGGTGTGGATCATCCCGATCCTGATCATCATCGCCCTGGGTTACTTCACCTACCACTCCACCCACAAGCTGGACCCGTACCGTCCGCTGGATTCCGACGTGAAACCAGTGCAGATCGACGTGGTCGCACTGGACTGGAAGTGGCTGTTCATCTACCCGGAGCAGGGCATTGCCACGGTCAACAAGATCGTCTTCCCGGCTAACACCCCGGTCAACTTCCGCGTCACTTCCGACGCCGTGATGAACTCGTTCTTCATCCCGGGCCTGGGCGGCCAGATCTACGCCATGGCCGGCATGACCACCAAGCTGCACCTGATCGCCAACGAAAACGGCGAGTTCGACGGTATCAGCGCCAACTACAGCGGTGCTGGCTTCACCGGCATGAAATTCAAGGCTACTGCCACCTCCCAGGAAGACTTCGACAAGTGGGTCGCCGAGGTCAAGCAGTCGCCGAAGAAGCTGGACAAGGCCGAATACGACGCCTTGGCCAAACCAAGCGAAAACAACCCGGTCGCGCTGTACAGCGAGGCTTCGCCTGACCAGTTCCAGCTGATCGTCGACAAGTACGAAGGCATGAACCGCGGTCGTCCGAGCCACGAAGAAGCAGGCAGCAAAGATCTGGCCACTACCAAGGGTGTGGAATCGAGTATGCAACCAGCTGCCGGTGCAGAGGAGTAAGAGATGTTCGGTAAACTAAGCCTGGAGGCGATACCCTATCACGAGCCGATAGTCATGGTGACACTTGCCATGATTGCGCTCGGTGGTATCGCTGTCGTCGGTGCTATCACCTACTTCCGCAAGTGGACCTACTTGTGGACCGAGTGGTTGACGACTGTCGACCACAAGAAAATCGGGGTGATGTACATCATCGTCGCGATGGTCATGCTGCTGCGCGGCTTTGCCGACGCAATCATGATGCGTACCCAGCTGGCTGCCGCTACCGGTGGCTCCGAAGGCTACCTGCCGCCTGAACACTATGACCAGATCTTCACCGCTCACGGTGTGATCATGATCATCTTCATGGCGATGCCATTCTTCACCGGCCTGATGAACCTGGCGGTTCCTCTGCAGATCGGTGCACGTGACGTTGCCTTCCCGTTCCTGAACTCCCTGAGCTTCTACCTGCTGCTGGCAGGCGTGCTGCTGGTCAACATCTCGCTGGGCGTTGGTGAATTCGCCAAGACCGGCTGGGTTGCCTATCCGCCGCTCGCGGGCATTCAGTACAGCCCTGGGGTGGGTGTCGACTACTACATCTGGGCGCTACAGCTATCCGGATTGGGTACGACACTGACCGGCGTGAACTTCCTCGTCACCGTGATGAAGATGCGCGCACCTGGCATGAAGCTGATGGACATGCCGATCTTCACCTGGACCTGCACCTGGGCCAACGTGCTGATCGTGGCTTCGTTCCCGATCCTGACCGCTGCACTCGCTCTGCTGACTGTTGACCGTTATCTGGACTTCCACATCTTCACCAACGAGCTTGGTGGGAACCCGATGATGTACGTCAACCTGTTCTGGGCGTGGGGTCACCCTGAGGTGTACATCCTGATCCTGCCGGCCTTCGGCGTGTTCTCGGAAGTCACTTCGACCTTCTCCGGCAAGCGTCTGTTCGGCCACCACTCGATGATCTACGCATCGGGCGCCATCGCCGTGCTGGGCTTCGCTGTATGGCTGCACCACTTCTTCACCATGGGTGCCGGCGCCAGCGTCAACACCTTCTTCGGCCTGGCGACGATGCTGATCTCCATTCCGACCGGTGTGAAGCTGTTCAACTGGCTGTTCACCATCTACCAGGGCCGTCTGCGCTTCACCGCGCCGATCATGTGGACCCTGGGCTTCATGATCACCTTCTCGATCGGTGGCATGACTGGCGTTCTGCTGGCTGTTCCAGGTGCTGACTTCGTGCTGCACAACAGCCTGTTCGTAATTGCCCACTTCCACAACGTGATCATCGGTGGTGCGGTATTCGGCTACATCGCCGGCTTCGCCTACTGGTTCCCGAAAGCCTTCGGTTTCACCCTGAACGAGAAGTGGGGCAAAGCTGCCTTCTGGTTCTGGATCTCGGGCTTCTACGTAGCGTTCATGCCGCTGTACGCCCTGGGCTTCATGGGCATGACCCGTCGTCTGAACCACTCCGACAACCCACTGTGGGAACCCTACCTGTACGTAGCCGTAGTCGGCGCCGTGCTGATCCTGTTCGGTATCGCCTGCCAGCTGATCCAGCTGTACGTATCGGTTCGCGACCGCAACCAGAACCTGGACGTGACCGGCGACCCATGGGGCGGCCGTACCCTGGAATGGTCGACTTCGTCGCCACCTCCGTTCTACAACTTCGCCCACATGCCTGAGAAGGTCGGCCTGGATGCCTGGCACGAAGCCAAGGAAGCCGGCGTTGCCTACAAGCCTGCGGCCAAGTACGAAGCGATCCACATGCCGAGCAACACCTCTACCGGTTTGTTCATGGGCCTGTTCCTGACCGTCTTCGGCTTCGCCTTCATCTGGCACATCTGGTGGCTGGTTGGCGCGAGCCTGGTTGCAACCATCGCTGTCTTCGTTCGCCACGCTGCGCGTGACGACCAGGGCTACATGGTTCCGGCCGAAGAAGTGGCGCGCATCGAAGGCGAGCGCATGAAAGCGCTGGCCAAAGCAGGTGCTCTGCCTGCCGGCGCACGTGTCGAATCGTTTGAGCGGGTGTAATCAATGTCCAGTCAAGTAATGCACGGTGCTGCTCATGGTCACGACCATGGGCATGACGACCACCACCACGACTCGGGCCAGATGACCGTACTGGGTTTCTGGCTGTACCTGATGACCGACTGCATCCTGTTTGCGTCGCTCTTCGCCACCTACGCGGTGCTGTCCGGCAGTTTTGCCGGCGGCCCGTCGGGTCATGACATTTTCCAGCTCGATTTCGTAGCTGTTGAAACGCTGTTCCTGCTGCTGTCCTCGATCACCTTCGGCTTCGCCATGCTGAAGATGTTCGATGGCAAGAAAGCGGGCGTACTGGGCTGGTTGGCTGTGACCTTCCTGTTCGGTGCAGGCTTCATCGCGATGGAAATCTATGAATTCCATCACCTGATCGCCGAGGGCTTCGGCCCGCAGCGCAGTGGCTTCCTGTCGGGCTTCTTCGCCCTGGTAGGCACCCACGGTCTGCACGTGACCGCCGGCCTGATCTGGATGGCAATCATGATGTACCAGATCAACAAGCACGGCATCACGCCGACCGCCAAGACCCGCATGAGCTGCCTGAGCCTGTTCTGGCACTTCCTGGACGTGGTCTGGATCTGCGTATTCACCGTCGTCTACCTGCTGGGAGTTCTGTAATGGCTAACGCACACGACACTCATCACGAAGGTAACCACGGCAGCGTCAAGTCGTACATGATCGGCTTCATCCTGTCGATCATCCTGACTGCGATCCCGTTCGGCCTGGCCATGTCGCCAAGCCTGCCGAAGAACCTGACCGTTCTGATCATTGTTGCCATGGCCGTGATCCAGGTAGTCGTACACCTCGTGTACTTCCTGCACATGGACCGCTCGAAAGAGCAACGCAACAACGTTTCGACGTTCCTGTTCACCACCCTGGTGATCGCGCTGCTGGTCGGCCTGTCGCTGTGGATCATGTTCAGCATCCACTTCGAAATGTTGGCCAAGTGAGGTAAGACTGCATGTCCGTTAAGCACTTTATCCAAATCACCAAACCGGGGATCATTTTCGGTAACGTGCTTTCCGTGGCAGGCGGTTTCTTCCTTGCCTCGAAGGGCCATGTGGATTTCGCCCTGTTCCTGGCGGTGGTGATCGGTACTTCGCTGGTGGTTGCGTCCGGATGCGTGTTCAACAACTGCATCGACCGTGACATCGACCACAAGATGGAGCGCACCAAGAACCGCGTCATGGTCCAGGGCGGCATGTCGCTGCCCCTCGCGCTGATCTACGCCACCCTGCTCGGGGTGGCGGGTTTCAGCCTGCTGTATGTCCAGGCCAACCCGCTGTCGGCGTTTTGTGCGCTGGTCGGCTTCATCGTCTACGTCGGTTTCTACAGCCTGTGGCTGAAGCGTAAATCGGTGCACGGCACCTTGGTCGGCAGCCTGTCTGGTGCCATGCCTCCGGTGATCGGCTATTGCGCCGTCAGCAACAGCTTCGACCTGGCTGCGGTGACCCTGCTGGTGATGTTCAGCCTGTGGCAGATGCCGCACAGCTTCGCCATCGCCATCTTCCGCTTCAAGGATTACAGCGCTGCCAACATTCCGGTCCTGCCGGTGGCACGTGGTGTCCTCGCGGCGAAGAAGCAGATCGTGCTGTACGTGCTGGCCTTCGTGCTCGCGACCCTGATGCTTACCCTCGGCGGTTACGCCGGCCTCGGCTACCTGGCCGTGGCAGCAGCCATGGGCCTGTACTGGCTGTACATGGCCTGGGGTGGCTACAAGGCCGAGGACGACAGCAAGTGGGCCCGCAAGGTGTTCGGCTTCTCCATCCTCACCGTCACTGCCCTGAGCGTGATGATGGGCGTGGACAGCCAGACTGCCGCGGACGTGCTGATGACCTACGCGCGCTGAGACTGCTGCCTGTTTCACGAAAACCCCGGCCATGTGCCGGGGTTTTTTTATGGGCGTTTTCCTGTGCCGGCCTCTTCGCGGGCTTGCCCGCTCCCACAGGGTTACTCTTGGTCCTGAGATTTGCGCCGTACCTGTGGGAGCGGGCGAGCCCGCGAAGAGGCCTGCCCTGAAAACACAAAATTCAGATTTTCAAAAAATACATCTGAAAAGATCTAACAAAACAGGAAATTGTCCTTTACAGGCATCCTGTTTCGGCACTATCTTCTGATCCAGGCCGCCACATCGGCCAACGTCGCTCGGACGGTTCCGGGCGCTTACGTACTCAGAGGAAGCCATGGCCAACCCAGGTTCGCCGCGCCGCTTTGCGCGCATCGATCGTCTCCCCCCTTACGTCTTCAACATCACCGCCGAGCTCAAGATGGCTGCCCGCCGCCGTGGCGAGGACATCATCGACCTGAGCATGGGCAACCCCGATGGTGCCACCCCACCGCACATCGTCGAGAAGCTGGTGCAGGTCGCCCAGCGTGAAGACACCCACGGCTATTCCACCTCTCGTGGTATCCCGCGCCTGCGCCGGGCTATCTCCAACTGGTACAAGGAACGCTACGAGGTCGACATCGACCCGGAAAGCGAAGCCATCGTCACCATCGGCTCGAAGGAAGGCCTGGCGCACCTGATGCTGGCCACCCTCGACCAGGGCGACACGGTGCTGGTGCCCAACCCTAGCTACCCGATTCATATCTACGGTGCGGTCATTGCCGGTGCCCAGGTGCGTTCGGTACCGCTGGTGCCGGGTGTGGACTTCTTCAACGAACTCGAGCGGGCCATTCGCGAATCGATCCCCAAGCCGAAGATGATGATCCTCGGTTTCCCGTCCAACCCCACCGCCCAGTGCGTGGAGCTGGACTTCTTCGAGCGAGTGGTGGCTTTGGCCAAGCAGTACAACGTGCTGGTGGTGCATGACCTGGCCTATGCCGACATCGTCTATGACGGCTGGAAAGCCCCGTCGATCATGCAGGTGCCAGGGGCCAAGGACATTGCGGTGGAGTTTTTCACCCTGTCCAAGAGCTACAACATGGCTGGCTGGCGGATCGGCTTCATGGTCGGCAACCCCGAGCTGGTCAGTGCCCTGGCGCGGATCAAGAGCTACCACGACTACGGTACCTTCACCCCCCTGCAGGTGGCTGCCATTGCCGCACTGGAAGGTGACCAGCAGTGTGTGCGCGACATTGCCGAGCAGTACCGCCAGCGCCGCAACCTGCTGGTGAAGGGGCTGCACGAGCTGGGCTGGATGGTCGAGAACCCCAAGGCCTCGATGTACGTGTGGGCGAAGATCCCGCCGGAGTATGCGCACCTGGGGTCGCTGGAGTTTTCCAAGAAGCTGCTGGCCGAGGCCAAGGTGTGCGTGTCGCCGGGGATCGGCTTTGGTGACTATGGTGACGACCATGTGCGCTTTGCCCTGATCGAGAACCAGGACCGTATTCGCCAGGCGATTCGCGGGATTCGGCAGATGTTCCGGGCTGACGGGTTGGCCCGCAAGTAAGCCTTCGAGGGCCGCTTTGCGGCCCTTTCGCGACACAAGGCCGCTCCCACAGGTACAGCGCAGCATTTGAAAACTGCGCTGTACCTGTGGGAGCGGCCTTGTGTCGCGAAAGGGCTGCAAAGCAGCCCCGACTGATTCAAAGGCGAGTTTTCCACCTGCATCTCACCGATAGATCTACCTATTTTTTTGCACTCATTTCTCACCACAGAGACCCACAAATGAGTGTCTTCACCGCCTATTTTTGCGGCACCGGTTCCCACCGCTTCGACGACGCCAACCCCAACTTCTGGAACGGCGAGCTGGTCTCGACCCTGGCCAGCAATGACCAGGGCCGCGAATTCGCCCACTGGATCGCCGTTGACGGCCCCGGCAGCGGTAACCTCCAGGACGACAACCTGTTCGTCGAGCCCGGCGGCTACTTCAACTGGACCGGCCAGTTGTTTGGCCGCGGCTGGGAAGAGAACGTCAACCATGTGCTGCAGGTGATCAAGGGGGAAAGCAGCTGGCAGCGCACCAGGCTGAGCGAAGAGGAGTACCAGCGCCTGAAGGACGCCGGCGTACCCATTCCGGATGTGTCTTCCACGGCCTCCTGGTTCTGGCGTACCTACGACTACGGTCAGCGCCATCCAACACCGCAGGAGTTGCAGGAGCGCATCATCAGCATGTTCCGCACGCCGCGCTTGCCGACCCAGGTGAACCTGGTGGGCTGGAGCAGGGGCGGGATCAGTTGCCGCATGCTGGCTAATGCCATGGCGCAAGACCCTGTATTGCGGGACATACCCGTGAATATCTTTGCCATCGACCCGGTGCCGGGCATCGGCAACCTGCAAAGCCAGCGGGTCAGCCTGACGGGCAATGTCCGCGAGTACGTGGGTTTCTATTCGCGGGATGAGCGATCCAAAGGCTTTGCCTGCGTGATCCCGTCGGTCGAGCCGGATACGCGGATCTGCATCTACCCCATGCCAGGCCGCCATGCCACGCTGGTAGGCAACGCCTCGGCCGACGGTGCGGGTGACGGCGAGGTACTGGTGGAGCCAGGGTTGATCGTTCGCCATTTCGCCGAGGTCTGCCTGACCCGTTGGGGTGTGCGGCTGGACAAGCGCCTGTGCCTGAGCGACAACCAGTTGATGCGATACCACAAGGACATGGCTGCTGCCGAAGGGCAGTACAAGGCCATGCGTAGCAAGTCGTATACCGTACTTACCGAGGGCGAAAAGGACGACCGACTGGTGCATTGCGGCGAGGCTCGCACGCACTTCAGCAAGGTGTGCGGTGATGGTTATGACCCGACCGAAGGCCTTGGCTTGCAGCGCTGGGATGTCACTTCCTACGAGGCATTACGCTAACGTGAAAGGGCGGCCGGCGAAGGCGCTGGTCGTCCATGCTCACCTGCCGGATCAGCGGCAAATATTTTTGCATTCCCCCTCTATCCAGCCACCCCGGCTTGGATTGAAAATGGCGCCGCGGGCCAGCCCCGATAACAACAACCTTCCCTCCGTGCCATCATGTCCGAATATAACCCTTGCCTTGACTGCGGCGCCTGCTGCGGGTACTTCCGTGTGTCCTTCTTCTGGGGCGAATGCCAGTCTGCCGGGGGCGTTGTGCCGGACGACCTGGTGGTACAGATCAACCCTACCCGCGTTGCCATGATCGGCACCGATGCCAAACCCTGCCGCTGCGTCAGCCTGCAGGGCGAGATCGGCCAAGAGGTGGCTTGCACCATCTACGCCAACCGTTCCAGCCCCTGCCGCGAGTTCGAGGCGTCGTGGGTGGGTGGGGTGCATAACCCCAGCTGCGACGATGCGCGGGCGGCGTATGGGCTGCCACCGCTGACCCCGCCAGAGGCCAACGAGCCGCATTGGCCGGATGATGGGGCTGAGGTGGCCTGAAGCATCCAGGTTGCCTGTGATGGCCTCTTCGCGGGCACGCCCGCTCCCACAGGTACCGCGCGGTATTTGAGCCTTGCGCAGTACCTGTGGGAGCGGGCATGCCCGCGAAGAGGCCATCAGCTGTAAGAAGATCTCAGTTTGAAACCAAATGCTTCAGGTTGTTAGGGATTAGGAATTATCCTACGAACTCAGTCGAATGCCTTCTGATAGGCAAGTACATATCTCAGAGATAACGTTCCTGCGTCGCCATATCTGGTGACCGGGTGTGAGAAGCCCGTAGTTCCGGGTTGCCTCTTAAACTACATCCGAGATGACTATGACTAGCTTCGTACCTGATCCATCTGTTACAGACCTCACCTACCAAGCCGCCAAGTCCCAGGCCACCCAGGTCATGGACAACCTCTCCGGCACCATCCTCCAATACCTCGACGCCGATGCCCCAGCCCTACGCTCCAGCCTGCTGGAAGCAATGTCAGCCCAAACCGAGCTGCTGCACGCCCTGCTAGCCCACATGAAAGCGCAGGAGGCCAAGGCATGAGCGACCACCTGAAATCCCGCACCACCGCCGGCGTGGAAAAATTCCTCGAGCTGTACCGGGTAGAGCCGGGCGTCCCGCTGGACCTGGCATTCGATGAATTGTCGGTACTGATCGGCTGTATCAAGCACCTGAACGAAGAGGCCGAGATGGAAGGCGACAAGATCGCTGGCAGCGCGGCGCGGATTCTGAGTGCCATGGCCAAGGCGCTGATCAATGACATGGAAATGGGCTTGAATCGGGGCGCCTGAACGATTTTTGGGGCCGCTTTGCGGCCCATCGCCGGCAAGCCAGGCTCCCACAGGTACACCACAGGCCCGAAGCCTTGCACTATACCTGTGGGAGCCTGGCTTGCCGGCGATGGGCTGCGCAGCAGCCCCGGGATGCTTGTACCGATCGCTTGACGTTAAACTGTCCTCTCCCCAGCAATGGACAGGAGATCCGGCGTGACCCCACCCCGCAGTTTCCCCAGTGACCTCTGCCTCGACAGCCCGCGTCTGCAATTGCGCCCCATGCGCCATGCCGATGCTGCCCAATGGCTGGCGATCATGGCTGACCCCGAGGTCATGCGCTATTGGCACCATGCCCCCTGGCAAGACCTGGCCGAAGCCGAAAGCGCCCTGGCCGCCGACCGCGAAGCCTATGCCAATGGCGACCAGCTCAAGCTCGGCATGTACCGCCGTGACAACGGCGAACTGATCGGCATGGTCCAGCTGTTCAACATCGACGATGTCTCCCGCCGTGGTGAGATCGGCTACTGCCTGGCCAGTACGGTGCAGGGCAGGGGGTACATGGACGAAGCACTGACCTGCTTCATCGACTACCTCGCCCACACCTTGCACATGCGTCGCCTGGAGGGCGAGATCGACCCGCGCAACCAAGGGTCGGCACGCACCCTGGAGCGCCAGGGTTTTGTGCTGGAAGGTACCCTGCGTGCGCGTTGGTGCGTTGCCGGCGAGTTGTCCGATTCGGGTATTTATGGCCTGCTGCTAGAGCCCCCGGTTGCCTAGGAAATACATCTTTTGCCAGTTTTCTACCTGAGCGTCAGCCTGCTGCTTTACCTGCTCGCCCTGTTCTTCGATGGCGCGCTGATGAGCGGCGACCGCCACATGCCGGCCCTGCAGATGCTGCTGTATGGGCCGTGGGGCGTGCCCTTCGGCCTGTATCAATGGTTCGCCAACCCGCTACTGGCCCTGGCGATCCTGGCCCATCGACGCTTCCGGCGGCTGGCGTTGCTGGCCGGGTTGGCGGCGGTGTACCTGGCTGCCAGCAGTTTCGGAATCGAACGCTTGCCGGACAACCAGAGCTACGAATTTCATGAACTGACCGGCCTGGGGGCCGGGTTCTACCTCTGGCTGGCGGCGATGGTGGTGTTTTGCGTGGGCCAGGCCTGGCATTGCTGGAAGGCACGCAGCGCCGGCGACATGCCGGCTTGGACCTGGCTCGACGTGGTGTTGATTGCGGCGTTGGGCGTAGCGTTCTATGCGGCGACACAGATGCCATCGTTGCGCTTCGAGCCGGGCAAGGTGCTGATGCCGCCGGAACAGCCACAGGCGTTTTGACATCCACAGGGAGGTCTTAGATGAGCAAGCATTACCTGACGGGCCTGGCATTGGCCTGTGTGCTGCCCTTGGCCATGGCGCAGGACTACACGCCGGGATACGGGCAGTGCATGGACAAGGCGTCCAGTACCGTGGCCATGAACGCGTGCATCCAGGCCGAGACGCAGTTGCAGGACCAGCGCCTGAACCGGGTGTACAAGCAGTTGATGGGCAAGCTGGATGCCGGGCAGCAGAAGCGCCTGCGGGACGTGCAGCGCCAGTGGATGGCCTATCGCGATGGCAATTGCCAGTTCCATGTACAAGCCAGTGGCGGGACCATGGCGCAGCTGGAAGGTGGGTCCTGTGTCATGGACATGACCCGCGACCGGGCAGCGGAGCTGGAGCGGGTGCTCAGCCCTGGGCAGTGAAGTTACTGCTACGGGTACTTCGCAGACTTCGGAATCACGCTGTACTAGTGGGAGCGGGCGTGCCCGCGAACACCGGCAACGCCGGTGCCATCCTCCGCGCTGGATTCTTCGCGGGCTTGCCCGCTCCCACAGGTACTGTGCAGGCTGCGGGCTCACGCGGTCCATGTGGAAGCCCGTTTTTACTTGCGCGGTGCGCGCAGGGCCCGGGCCTTGAGGTACTCGCGCACTTCCACGGCGTCCCCGGCAAACTCGATGCGCTCTGCCTTGGCAGCGCGCTGGTAGGCATACATCGGGTCGTAGTACTCGTTCAGCAACCCTTCGATCCAGCCCCGGTGCAAGTCCACCGCACCACTGCGCAGCTGCTCGTCAAGCGCCTCGCGCAGGATCTCCGACAAGCGCTGATGACGCTCGCCCCCCAGGCGCTTGTAGATATTGGCCATGCTCTGCAACATGCGTTCGGCAAACAGCCGGCGGCCATCCTCCTCGCCATGCACGCTGACGAACTCGGCGCTCAGGTTGACCACGTAATCGCGCAGGATGCGCTCCACGCGGTTGGCGAAGCTGTCTTCCAGCCACACCAGCGGATACTGCTGCATGCCCTGGTACAGCGCCAGAGGCACCGTGCAACTGCCTACGATGCGGCCTTCATCCTCCAGCACGAACTGCTCGATGCCACGGGCGCGCTTCTTCAGCACGTCGATGGCCAGCTGGTTCTCGAAGTCGATCTGCGCCGGCTGCGCGGTAGCGCGCTTGCCGAAGCTGGAACCGCGATGGTTGGCATGGCCTTCCAGGTCCAGCACGTTATCCAGCTGGTGCAGCACATCGGTCTTGCCGGTGCCGGTCAGGCCCCCCACCAGCACGAAATCGCATTGCCCCACTGCCTGCTCGGTGGTTTCCAGCAGAAAGGTACGCATGGCCTTGTAGCCACCTTTGACGCGCGGGTAGTGAATGCCCGCCTCATCGCGCAGCCAGCCCTGCACGATCTGCGAGCGCAGGCCACCGCGGAAGCAGTACAGGTAACCTTCAGGGTGGGCCTGGGCAAACGCCGCCCAGGCCTCCAGGCGTGCCTGCTTGGTGGCGCCACTGACCAGCTGGTGGCCCAGGGCGATGGCCGCAGCCTGGCCCTGCTGCTTGTAGCAGGTACCGACCTTTTGCCGCTCCTGGTCATTCATAAGCGGCAGGTTGACCACGCCGGGAAAGGCGCCCTTGGCAAATTCGACAGGTGCGCGCATGTCCATCATCGGCACGTCGTCGAGGAACAGCTGGCGGAAATCGGTGCAGTCGGGGCGCATCAGATCACCTCGACCGCGTGGCTCTGTCGCTCGACCAGCTTGCCGATCGGTGCCAGTTGCAGGCCCAGTTCGGCGGCCACCGCCAGGAACTCGGCTTCGCCTTCCGGGGTAACCGCCACCAGCAGGCCGCCGCTGGTCTGCGGGTCGCACAGCAGGTGCTTCTGGTCGTCGCTCAGGGCGCCGATCTTGTGGCCGTAGCTGTCGAAGTTGCGCAGGGTGCCGCCAGGGATGCAGCCCTCGGCCAGGTAGTGGTCGACGCTGGGCAGGCGCGGGACGGCGGCGTAGTCCAGGTGTGCGGTAAGGCCGCTGCCTTCGGCCAGCTCAACCAGGTGGCCGAGCAGGCCGAAGCCGGTGACGTCGGTCATGGCCTTGACCCCTTCGAGCTTGCCGAAGCGGCTGCCGGGGGTGTTGAGGGTGCACATCCAGTCGCGGGCCAGGCCCTGGTCCTGCGCGCGCAGCTTGGCTTTCTTCTCGGCGGTGGTGAGGATGCCGATGCCCAGTGGCTTGGTCAGGTACAGGCGGCAGCCTGCGCTGGCAGTGTCGTTGCGCTTGAGGTGGCGCTTGCTGACCACGCCGGTGACGGCCAGGCCGAAGATCGGCTCGGGGGCGTCGATGGAGTGGCCGCCGGCCAGCGGAATACCGGCCTCGGCGCACACCGCACGGCCACCGCGGATCACTTCCCGGGCCACTTCCGGCGGCAGCACGTTGACCGGCCAGCCGAGGATGGCAATGGCCATCAGCGGGTCGCCGCCCATGGCGTAGATGTCACTGATGGCATTGGTGGCGGCGATACGGCCGAAGTCATACGGGTCATCGACGATCGGCATGAAGAAGTCGGTGGTCGAGACCACGCCGCGCTCGTCGTCCAGCGCATACACGGCTGCGTCGTCACGCGAGGCGTTGCCGACCCACAGTTTCGGGTCCAGGGCCTGGGTGCCGCTTTCGGCGAGGATCACGTCCAGCACCTTGGGGGAGATCTTGCAGCCACAGCCGGCACCATGGCTGTACTGGGTCAGGCGAATCGGCTCGCTCATGTGTACCTCGGCAGGTCAATTTGTTGCGCGATTGTAGCAAAGCTGGCCTTTGAGCCTGCGCCTCTTATAATTCCCGTTGTCGGCGCAAAGGCCGGCCTTTCCCCGCTATTGAACCGGAGAACACCCATGCTCAAACGCCCCCTGGCGCTCGCCGCCGGCCTCGTGCTGTCTTGCTGTGCCGTTGTCGCGCAGGCTGCTGACACCCTGCGGGTCAGCGCCATCCCTGACGAAGCACCGACCGAACTGCAGCGCAAGTTCAAGCCGCTGGGCGAATACCTGGCCAGGCAACTGGGCATGGAAGTGAAGTTCGTACCGGTTGCCGACTACCCGGCAGTGGTCGAGTCGCTGGCCTCCGACCGCCTGGACCTGGCCTGGCTGGGCGGCTTCACCTTCGTCCAGGTGCACCTGAAGGACCCGACCGCCACGCCGCTGGTGCAGCGTGAACAGGACGCGCAGTTCACCTCCAAGTTCATCACCGCCAACCCCGATGTGAAGAGCCTGGCCGACCTCAAGGGCAAATCGTTCGCCTTCGGTTCCATCTCGTCCACCTCGGGCAGCCTGATGCCGCGTTACTTCATGCTCAAGCAGGACAATATCAAGCCTGAAGACTACTTCGGCCGTGTTGCCTACTCCGGCGCCCACGACGCCACCGTGGCCTGGGTGCAGGCGGGCAAGGTCGATGGCGGCGTGCTCAACGCCAGTGTGTGGCAGAAGCTGGTGGATGCCGGCAAGGTCGATACCACCAAGGTGAAGGTGTTCGCCACCACCCCGACCTACTTCGACTACAACTGGACCGTGCGCGGCAACATGGACCCGGCGCTGAAAGCGAAGATCAAGAAAGCCTTCCTCGACCTCGACCCGGCCAACCCGGAGCACAAGGCGATCCTCGACCTGCAGGCCGCCAGCCGTTTCATCGAGACCAAACCTGAGAACTACGTGGGCACCGAGCAGGCTGCGCGCGAGGCCGGCCTGCTCAAGTGACCGTTTCGAACGTGGCAATCCAGCTGCATGACGCCACCCTGCGCCATGGCCAGGTGCGCGCGCTTGACGCGCTGAGCCTGCACATCGGGCAGGGTGAACGCGTCGCCATCATCGGGCCGTCAGGGGCGGGCAAGTCCAGCTTGCTGCACCTGATGGCCACAGCCATCCAGCCCAGCAGCGGGCGCGTGGAGCTGCTCGGCGAGCAGCCTTGGGCGTTGTCGGCCAGGGCACGCCAGCGCCTGCGCGCGCGGGTTGGCCTGGTGCATCAGGCGCCGCCCTTGCCGCCACGCCAACGGGTGGTGACGGCGGTACTGGCCGGGCGCCTGGGGCAGTGGGGGGTACTGCGCGGTTTGCTCAACCTGCTGTACCCCAGTGATGTGCCGGGGGCGCGCCAGGTTCTGGCCGAGCTGGGCCTGGCCGACAAGCTGTTCGTGCAGTGCGGGCAATTGTCCGGTGGCCAGTTGCAGCGGGTAGGCATTGCCCGGGCGTTGTACCAGCGGCCGCAGGTGTTGCTGAGTGATGAGCCGGTCTCGGCCATGGACCCGGTGCTGGCCGACCACAGCCTGGCCTTGCTCAACCGCCATGCCCAGGCCAACGGCGTGACCCTGGTGGCCAGCCTGCATGCGGTAGAGCTGGCGCTGGCCCACTTCCCGCGGGTGATTGGTATCCGCGAAGGGCAGGTAGTGTTCGACTGCCCGGCGCAAGCGGTGACCGAACAGCTGCTGGATGCACTGTACGCCAATGAACAACTGGCTTCACCGCCAAGCCAGGGGCCGACCCTGACCGTGCAGATTCCGCGATGCTGAAGGCCGATGCCCGCGACCCGGCGCTGCTACCGCGGTTGCTGCTGACACTGCTGGCCGTGGCCGTGCTGTGGCCTGGCATTCAGCTGAGCGAGCTGAACCCCGGGGTGCTGCTGCAGGCGGAGAACCGCCAGCAGATCGCCAGTTTCACCCGCGCCTTCTGGCCGCCGGCGCACGATGCCGACTTCCTTTCGCTGCTGTATGAAGCCACCTTGCAGACCCTGGCCGTGGCCACGGCCGGCATGGCGCTGGCGTTGCTGCTGGCGGTTCCTGCCGGCCTGCTGGCCAGCCGAGCCCTGTCGTTGCGCGCCGCCTCCCGTGGCGGTCGCGCCGGGTTGTGGTCGCGCCTGCTGCGCCTGCCGGTGCGCTGGTTGCTGATTTTCCTGCGCAGTGTGCCGGAGATTGTCTGGGCGTTGCTGTTCGTGCGGGCCGTGGGGCTGGGGCCGACGGCGGGCGTGCTGGCCATCGCTATCACCTACAGCGGCATGCTCGGCAAGGTCTATGCCGAGATCTTCGAGTCGGTCGACCAGCGCCCGGCCCATGCCTTGCTGCAGGCGGGCAGTGGCCGCCTGGTTGCGTTTCTCTACGGCATCCTGCCCAGTGCAGTGTCCGAAGTGGTGTCCTATACCGTGTACCGCTGGGAGTGCGCGGTACGCGCCTCGGTGGTGATGGGCTTTGTCGGTGCTGGCGGGTTGGGGCAGCAGATCGACCTGTCGATGCGCATGTTTGCGGGGGCGGAAGTGGCGAGCATGCTGCTGACGTTCCTGCTCCTGGTGATGCTGGCCGACCTGCTCAGTCGTTTTCTGCGCTGGAGACTGGCATGAACCGGGTCATCAACTGGCTGGTGCTAGGCGCCATCGTGGCTGCGGTGATGGCCTCGTTCGCCTACCTGGAGCTGGACTTGCAGGCGCTGGTCGGCAACGGCGGGCTGGGGCAGATGGGTGACTATGCCGGGCGTTTCCTGCACCCGGACCTGTCTGCCGGTCACCTGCGCGCGGTGGCGCACGGGGCGCTGGAAACCCTGGCCATGTCGGGCCTGGGCACCTTGTTGGCGATGGTGCTGGGCATGCTGTTGGCGCTGCCGGCCGCTGGCCGTTTCGGTTGGCCATTGCAGGCCTGCGCGCGGCTGCTGCTGAATGCCCTGCGGGCCATCCCGGAACTGGTGTGGGCCGCGCTGACGGTGCTGGCGGCCGGGCTTGGGCCGAATGCCGGTACCCTGGCGTTGGCGCTGCATACCGCTGGCGTGCTGGGCCGGCTGTTTGCCGAGGCGCTGGAGAACGCCCCGCCGGAGCCGGCGGCGGCCATCCGCTTGCAGGGCGGCAGCCAGGTGGCGGCATTCTGCTTTGGCACCTTGCCCAATCTGTGGCCGCAGCTGTTGGCTTACAGCCTGTATCGTTGGGAGAACAACATCCGTATGGCCAGCGTGCTGGGGTTTGTCGGGGCTGGCGGGTTGGGGCAGATGTTGTACACCACCTTGAGCCTGTTCCAGGAGGCCCAGGCCAGTACGGTGATCATGGGCATGCTGGTGCTGGTGTTGCTGGTGGATGCATTGAGTGATGCGTTGCGCCAGCGCTATGTGCGGGCCTGACAGATTGCCGGGGCCGCGTTGCGGCCCATCGCGACACAAGGCCGCTCCCACATGTACTGCGCAGGCTAGGGTCTGATGCTAAACCTGTGGGAGCGGCCTTGTGTCGCGATGGGCTGCAACGCAGCCCCAAAATCCCTCAGGCCCCCAAAACTCCGGCACACTGCGCCTCCCGCTGCATCGACTCCAGGTTCCGTTCGATCGTCTCGCAAATGCTGTCCATCTGAATCTGGTGCTCACTGAGCCTGAACGGGCTCTGCAGATCCGTCCCGATCCGCTCGATGGCCAGCAGCATGAACCCCACCACCGTAGACGCCAATGGCGTGAACCAACCCAGCGACTCCACCAGGCCCACCGGCACGATCAGGCAGAACAGGGTGATGAACAGCCGCGGGAAATACACATAAGGGTAGGGGAGCGGGGTGTTGGCGATCCGCTCCATGCCACCCTGGGCATTGGACAGGTCTACCAGCGTCGACTCCAAGCGCGCCAGGCGAATGCTGTCCAGCCGGCCTGCCTGATACTCCCGCGCCAGCAGGGCCGCCGAGCCGCTGAGGATGTCGTTGGCAAAATTGTTCGAGCGGTTGCGCCGCTCGAATTCCGCCGGCGGGATGAACGCCATCAGTTCATCCGGGCAGCGCTCACCCTTCAGGTGCGCCGCCAGGCAGTTCACATAGGCGATATGCCGGCGTAGCAGGGTGGCCTTGACCGGGTTCAGGCCATCGTCCGGGTCATCGATCAGGGTCAGCGCCTGCCGGGCGAAGCTGCGCGAACTGTTCACCAACGCCCCCCACAAGGTGCGCGCCTCCCACCAGCGGTTATAGGCGCTGCTGTTGCGAAAACTGACCAGCACCACCAGCGCAGAACCCAGCAAGGTCAACGGAATCAGCGGCAGGGTGAACTTGCTGTTGAAGAACAGCATGAAGTCGATGGTGACCAGCACATCCCAGATCAGCAGCCAGAACAGCGACCAGCCGATATAGCCGATGGTCTTCACGGCCAGGCGGTACTTGCGGACGATGATGTCTTTCACGCGGGGTACCTCGAAAACGGGCAGATGCAGGATCCGACGTCGAGGTAGGGCGAAGGTTCGGTGGGTGATTGTTGCAAGGTATTCTGAATCTTCTCGTCCAGCCCCATGCACTGCCACGCTGACTCAGCCGGGCTGAATCAACACCTGTTTCATCTGCACCAACGCCACCCGCGAGCCATCCAACGCCTGCCGTTCCTCGATGCCGAACGGCACGAAGCCCAGCTGTGGATAAAGCAGCAGGCCCGCTGTGTTGTGGTTGAAGCACGACACCCATACCTCCCGGGCTGCGAACTGTTGGCGGGCCAGTTCGATCATGGCAGTTACCAGGTAGCGCGCTACGCCGTGGCCGCGTGCGGCGGGGGCCACGACCACGTTGCCCAGGGCGCACACGCCGCCGTGTTCGGCTTTGTAGAAGTTGGCGAAGGCCAGCACCGTGCCGTTGCCTTCCACCACCGTGGAGCTGGTGCGTTGGGCGATGGCATTGCTCAGTTGCGCGGGGGTGAGGGGGTAGTCGGCTTTGGGGAACATGTAGAACAGTTCGGCCGGGCTTTGCGGGAAGCTGCAGATTTCAGCGATATCGTCGGGCTGTACGGGGCGGTGGGTCAGGTGCATGGCAAGTCCTTGTGTGCTGGCTGGTCCGTGAAGTCATATTCTGCCCGGCGACGGCTCGATAATCACTGTTCATGAAGCTGTTTCCCCCTTGGTCGGGGTCGCATTTCGCAGCAGTTCTTTGCGCAATTTGCCGGGAGACATGCCGAACAGGTTCTGGAAATGCCGAATGAAATGGGGAGCATCGGCAAAACCGCATTCGAAAGCGATTTCTCCGATATGTCGATCCGAGCTGATGAGCAGCCAGCGGCCAAACCGGAGTCGGACCTGGCGATAGAACTGGGCCGGCGTGCTACCGGTTTCGGCGACAAACAGCCGCTCCAGTTGCCGTTTACTGGTACCGACAAGGCTCGCGATCGCGTCGATGTCCAAAGGCTCGGTCATGTGCTTTTCCATCAGCATCACGGCTTCGTGCAGGCGCCTGTTCGAAGCGCTGGCGTAGCCAAGTGCCTTGCGCCGATCGACGAAACTGCCAGAGCTGTTTTTCGCGACTGTCATCTGGTGAACGACCTTGCCGGCCCGATCCGGGCCACAATGCATCCCGATAAGATGAATGGCCAACTCGATCACCGAGATACCGCCGGCGCAGGTGATGCGGTCCTTGTCGATGAGGAAGTCACTGTTGCTGACAAAGCGCAATCTGGGAAACAGGCGTTTCCAGTCATCGCAATGGTAGGCATGCACGCAGGCAGTGCGCCCCTCCATCAGGCCGTGCCGCGCAAGCACGAAGCTGCCTGTGCACAGGCCGATCAACGGCACGTCAGCGGCGGCTGCCTGATGCAGGAATGCCGCATAGGTCTTCGGCGCAGTCTCCAGGTAATCCAGTAGCCCGCCAATCACCACGATGTAATCGAATTGATGAGGGTTGCCGAGTTCACTGTCGATGGGTACGTCCAGCCCGCAACTGGAAACGACCCTTTGCCCGGGGGGGCCGAGCACTTTCCATTGGCATCGTATCGGGCGGCTCTGATCGCCGGTATCGGCAGCATGGCGCAACGCATCGGTCAGCCCCGAGAGTGACAGCAAGGGGAAGCGCGGCCATAGCACGATACCGATAGACAGCTCGGCGGCACCGCGTCGGCTTGGCGGATGTCGTGCCTGCCCCTTGTCCAGCGCTTCCACGAGGCTTGCGCTGGAGGCGTTGGGCAGTGCATCTCCGAAATGTCGCAAATATTCAATCATTCCTGCAAACCATCCAACCAGTTATGCCGCTGATCACCATACGATGAGCGCTAGCCCAACACCATGCTGTTCATAAAAAAAAGCAATCAAGGAGCACGTGATGAACAAGCCCAATGTTCGACGGTTTGCCAGTATTCATGCGGGTTTGCTGGTCGCCATGCTGGCCTCGCTACCGGCCTTCGCACTGGAAACGGTAGAGCCGGGCAGCCTGACCGTCGCGTTCACCGGGGATATGCCCGGGACCGGTTATCAGGACAGCCGGCTGGTCGGCTACGACGGTGAAATCCTTCAACAAATATCCGAGAAACTGGGTTTGAAGGTAAAGCCGGCCTTGATGGACTGGGCCAGTACCATTGCCTCGGTACAAGCCAACCGCGTGGATGTCATGGCCGGCACCATGGGCTGGACCGTGCAGCGCGCGAAGATCATGACCGTGAGTGACCCGATTCACTATTTCAAGAACGGCATCACCCAGACCGACAAGACCAACTGGAACAGCCTCAAGGATTTGCAGGGCAAGAAGGTCGGCACTATCACGGGGTTCTCGTTCATTCCCGAGATGCGCAAGATCGAAGGCTTGCAGGTAGCGCTGTACGACACCTCCGATGCCGCAGTGCGCGATCTGCTCGCCGGGCGTATCGATGCCGTGATTGGCGACCCGCCAGTCATGCAGTACGCCATTTTCCGCAACCAGCAATGGCACCTGCGCTTCAACGCGTTCACCGACAACGATCCGGATTTCCCACTGCTGACCGGCCTGGGACAGGTGGTGTACGGCTTCAACAAAGAGGCCAGCCCGCAGTTGGTGGCCGCGGTCAACGAGCAGATCCAGACCCTCTGGAAAAGCTGTGAAATGCGCAAGATCGGTGCCCGCTACGGCTTGTCCCAGGATGTCTGGTATGTGCCGCAAGGCAACAACCTGAGGGTGGGCGTCGACCGCCCGGCCGACTGGCAACTGCCTGGCTGCCAGTAAGCGCATGCGCGGATGAATCGGCCGGGTTGCCCGTGCCGGTTCATCGCCATACCTATAACAATAAAGAGGTTAACCAAGATGTCGACGCCGTCCGAACCTGCGTTGCTGCGCGTGCATGACCTGCACAAAAGTTATGGTGATCTGGAAGTGCTCAAGGGCATCAACCTGGAGCTGAAAGCCGGTGAAACGCTGTCGTTGATCGGCCCCAGCGGGTCGGGAAAGTCCACTTGCCTGCGGTGCATCAATTACCTGGAAAAACCCACCCGAGGCGATATCTGGCTGGGCGACGAGCTGATCGGTCAGGTCAGGGACGGCAAGCGCATACGCCTGATGAGCGATCGGGAAATGGCCCCACAGCGGCGCGAGATCGCCATGGTGTTTCAGCTGTTCTACCTCTGGCCACATCTGACTGTACGCGACAACGTCGCGCTGGGGCCGATCAAGGCGCAGGGCATGCCGCGCAAGCAAGCCTACGAGCTGGCTGATGCCATGCTGGAAAAAGTCCACCTGCGGCACAAGGCCGAGGTCTACCCCGAGCAGTTGTCCGGCGGGCAGCAGCAGCGAGTGGCTATCGCCCGCGCGTTGGCCCAGCAACCCAAGGTCATCCTGTTCGACGAGCCGACCTCGGCACTGGACCCTGAACTGGTGGGGGAAGTGCTGGCCGTGATTCGTGAGCTGGCGCAAGAGGGCCGCACCATGATCATGGTGACCCACGAAGTGCGCTTCGCCCGGGATGTGGCGGACCGGGTGATCTTCATGGACGGTGGGCACATTGTCGAGCAAGGGCCTTCGGCGCAGGTGATCGACAGTCCACGTCATGAGCGTACCCGCAGTTTTCTTGGGCGCATGGCCATGGAGGGCGCTTGATGGCGAACTTCGAAGTGTTTCTCGGGCTGTTGCCCCTGCTGTTGAAAGGCGCGCTCACCGCCCTGGAAATCGCGCTGTGCACCTTGCTGCTGGCAAGTGCCGGCGGCGTGGTGCTTGCCGTGTTGCTGACATTCAGTCGCTCACGGCTGCTGCATGGCGTGATCGGCTGCTTCATTGAGTGGATGCGCAATGTGCCTGCGCTGGCGCACCTGTTCCTGATCTATTTCGGTCTCTCCTACCTTGGCATCAACTTGCCCGCGTGGCTGGCCGCCATCCTTGGCTTGAGCCTGGTGGGCAGTGCGGTATTGGCCGACATTTTCCGCAGTGGCTTGCAGTCGTTGCATGTCGGCCAGCATGAAGCCGGGTTGGCTGTCGGCCTTGGCCGGATGCAGATTCTGCGCTGCATTCTCTTGCCCCAGGCCCTGCGCGTGACCTTGCCAGCGTTCGCCAACTACGTCACCCAATTGATCAAGGACACCTCCATTGCCTCGGCCATCGCCGTGCCGGAGATCATGTTCCTGGCGCGCAATCTGGTGACCTCAACCTTCCAGACTTCGCTGATCTACCTGGCAGTGATGTGCATCTACGCCGCGATGATTGTGCCGATCGGTGTGGGATTCCTTCGGCTCGAACGTCATCTGGGGAGTGCGCGATGATCAGTTTCTTTCAGCAATACCCGGAGTACTGGAGCGACTGGAGCGTCCGCCTGATGCTCGGTGCACGGATAACCGCCGAATTGTCGCTGTTAGGGTTCGCCCTGGCGGTCGTGCTGGGGGCGTTGTTGGTCTGGGCGATGCGAAGCCCGAGCGCGATCCTGAAGCGGTTGGCAGCGTTGTTCATCCAGAGCATGCGGGCAGTGCCGCTTCTGGCGTTGCTGCTGGCCCTGTACTTCGCGCTGCCCAGCCTGGGGTTGACCTTGTCCGGCTATTGGGCCGGCGCTATCGGCCTGGGTTTGCAGGGGGCCGCATACGTTGCGGAAATCCTCCGTGGTGGCCTGGATTCGCTGCATCGCGGCCAGCGCGAAGCGGCTATCGCCATTGGCCTGACGCCACTGAAAGCGTTCACCAGCGTCATCCTGCCGCAAGTGTTTCGGGTCATATTGCCGCCCCTGCTCAACGCCTACGTGTCGATCCTCAAGGACAGCTCGTTGTGCGCCCTGATTGCCACCGATGAGTTGATGCTGGCAGCGCGGGCCATCGCTTCGGAAACCTTCCTGCCAATGCATGTCTTCCTGCTGGTAGGGCTGTTCTATTTCGTTATCGCCTTCCCTCTTTCAATGCTGTCGCGTGTGCTTGAAAAGCACATTTCACGCGGGCGCAAAACCGTGCGAGGTTGAACCTATGAACACCATGGATCAGGTAACTTTCCACAGCATTGGCCAGTTGCAGCAGGCGCTGCGGGCCGGCTCGCTGACCAGCGAAGCGCTGGTGCGGGCGCAACTGGCGCGCATCGAGCGTTTTGACGAGCAACTGAATGCCTATGTCGAGGCCTATCCCTCGCGGGCCTTGAGCGCGGCGATTGCTGCGGATCGTCAACGTGCGTCCGGCATACACCTCGGGCCCCTGCATGGCATTCCCGTGGCGATCAAGGACTTGTTCGAGATCGATGGCCAGGCCATCACCGGTGGCTCATTGGCGCAGGAACCGCGGGTTTCGAGGTTGACCGCCACTGCGGTGCAACGCCTGGAGCGTGCCGGCGCAATCATTCTTGGCAAGACCCAAACCGTCGAATTCGCTTTCGGTGGCTGGGGCACCAACGCGGTGATGGGCACGCCGTGGAACCCGTGGGACCGCAATGTACATCGCGCTCCGGGTGGCTCCAGCAGTGGCTCGGCAGTGGCCGTGGCCAGCGGCCTGGCGAGCGCTGCGCTGGGGACCGATACCGGCGGCTCGGTGCGCATTCCGGCGGGCATGTGCGGCCTGGTCGGGCTGAAAACCACGCGTGGCCTGGTCAGCCGCCATGGCTTGATCGAACTGTGCCCTTCGCTGGACTCGGTCGGGCCTATCACGCACACGGTTGAAGATGCGGCGTGGATGCTGGATGCCTTGCTGGGCCCGGACCCGCTGGACCCGGTTGCAGCCCACGCACCGGTATTCAGCGCCGCTGCCGGTCTTGGTCGGCCGGTAGCCGGCTTGCGCATCTGGGTGCTGCCGCAGGCGGAACGCGCGCATATCGCGCCCGGCGTACTGAAGGCTTACGACCAGGGGCTCAAGCAACTGGCCGCGTTGGGCATGCAATTGATCGAACAACCGCTGCCCACTTCTCTGGAGCAGTGCATGCGCATCGCTGGCGGGCTGATGAGCGCCGAGGGTTATGCCAGCCTGGGCCGCTTGTTCGAGCGCGACGACCTGCGTTTCGACCCCCATGTCCAACGTCGCATACTCAGTGGTCGCGCCATCGACGCGGCGGCGTATATCCAGTTGCACAATCAGCGCCGCGCCGCCCGGCAAGCCATGCAGGAGGCGATGGCCAACATCGACGCCTGCGTTTTCCCGACCAACGCGATTGGCAGCGTGCCGTTGGAGGAGGTCGACGAATATGGCACGCCACTGGCGTTGTTGGGGCGGTTCGCCAACTTGATGAACCTGTGTTCGGTGGCGCTGCCCATCGGGTTCGATGAAAAGGGTATGCCGGTCTCGATGCAGGTTGTGGGGCAAGCGTTCGCCGAGCCACTGATCCTGCGTATCGGCCATGCCTATCAACAGGTCAGCGACTGGCACACGCTGCGGCCTGAAGGGTGGGAGCTGGCGGGCAACGCGGTTGCGTGATGGGCATGGTGGCAAGCAGGCTGACCGCCATGGCGATGGAAAAGCTCACTCGGTAGCGGCTTTTGGCAGTGACCCTCGCGGGTCACTGCCGTTTGGCGGAAGGGGGGCGATGTTGAAGTTACTGCACCGGGTCACTCACCGGCTTGGCAAAGATGGCCTTGAGTTCGCTGGTCATCGGGAACTCCAGGTTCAAGCCTTTGGGCGGAATCGGCTGTTGGAACCAGCGCTGGTAGATCCCGTTGATTTCCCCTGAGCTGTACAGCTCGCCCAGCGCTGCGTTTACCAGCGCCAGGAACTGTGGGTCATCCTTGCGCACCATGCAGCTGTAGATTTCCCGCGACTGCTCTTCGCCGACCACCACCCAGTTGTGCGGGTCGCGGGCCTTGGCGCGTTCGCCATAGAGCAGGGCATCGTCCATGTAGAACGCCGCTGCCCGGCCAGACTGCAACATCTGGAACGCTTCGCCATGGTCCTTGGCACTGATCACGGACATGTCCATCTTGTTATCGACGTTGTAGCTCTTCAGGTAACGTTCGTTGGTGGTGCCGGCGGTGGTCACCACATTCTTGCCGCGCAGGTCGGCGAAGTGCTTGATCCCGCTGTCCTTGGCGGTCAGCAACTGGCCTTTGACATAGATGAACCCATAGGAAAACGCCACCTGCTTCTGTCGCTCCGCGGTGACGCCGGTCGAGCCGCATTCCAGGTCGACCGTGCCGTTCTGCACCAGCGGAATGCGGGTTTGCGATGTCACCAGGTTGTACTTCACCTTGAGCTGGGGTAAGGCCAGCTTCTGCTGTACCCGCTCGACGATCTTGTTCGCCAGGTCTACCGAGTAGCCCATGGGTTGGCCAGAGTGATCGCCCACGTAGGAGAACGGCACTGAAGCATCGCGGTAGCCCAGGGTGATGCTGTTGGCTTTGGCAATCTTGCTCAGGGTAGGCCCCGGCGCTGCTTCGTCAGCATGGGCCTGAGTGCCTAGCAACAGGGCAAGGGTGCAGCCGATCAACGTGATTTTTTGCATTGTTATTCTCCGTTGCAGGTGAGGGGGTTAGCGACGTGCCGCGATGACGGTTATTTCCACCAGCACTTGCGGGCGCGCCAGTTCGGCCTGCAAGGTGGTGCGACTGGGTGCCTGGCCGGGCGACAGCCAGGCAGACCAGACGTCATTCATTGCCGCGAAATCGTTGCCGATGTCCTTCAGGTAAATGGTCGCGCTGAGCAGGTGATCCTTGTCGCTGCCGGCCTCGGCCAACAATGCGTCGATCTTTTCCAGTACCTGGCGAGTCTGGCCGCCGACATCGGTGGCGTCGCCCGGCACCTGGCCGGAGAGAAACACCAGGTCGCCAAAGGTCACGGCGCCGGACAAGCGTGGATTGGGCTGGATACGGTGAATGGTCATCGGGTGGTCCTTTGAAGGTGTGAGTGTTCAAGCCGCACGGGGCGTAAAACCCTGCAGGTCGATGGAGGGGCGGCGCTGGCCGATCAGTTCACTGAGTAATCGTGCACTGGCGCAGGCCAGGGTGAAGCCCAGTGCACCATGGCCAAGGTTCAGCCACAGGTTGCGATACGCCGTTGCGCCCAGCAGCGGCACGCCGCTAGGGGTGGCCGGACGCATGCCGGCCCATTCGATGGCGTAGTCATAATTACCGGCATTGGCGAAGGTCTCGCGGGCCTGGCGTTTCAGCAGGGCCAGGCGCTTGGGGTCCAGCGACGGGTCGAAACCGACAATGTCGACCATCGCCGCCACTCGCAACTGTTCACCGATCCGGGCGTAGACGATCTTGCGGTCGTAGTCGGTGATGCTCAGGTCCGGCGCCCGGTGCTGGGGGCCGATCGGTACTGTCAGGCTGTAACCCTTGAGCGGGTACAGCGGCAGGTCGACACCCGGCAGTGCCAGCAAGGCACTGCGGTGGCCGGCCGCAAGGACCAGATGCTCCACCGGCAGCACCTCGTCGCCCAGTTCGATCGCACTCACCACGCCATGGGCATGGCGAATGCCGGACACCGCCTGGCCCAGGCGGAATCTGCAGCGTCCCGACGCCTGCAGGCGCGCCGCCAGTTGCTGGCAAAAGCCGTGGCAATCGCCGACTTCTTCATCCGGGGTATAGATGGCGCCGACAAAGGGGGCCTCTGCCAGTGCCGGGTCCAGAAGGGTGCAGTCAGCGTGCGACAGCACCTGTTGTTGCTGGGGCGCGGCAAGGTGCTTGCGCGCATGTTCGAAGCTGCCGGCCTGGCGGAAGGTGACCAGCTTGCCGTTGCGCCGCCAGTGGAAACCACCCAGGCCATCTTCTTCTCGCCAGGCTTGCAAGGTCGACTGGCTCAACAGCGCGAGACGCAACAGGTGGCCTGCATTGGCGCGGTTGACCGAGGAGCGGCAAGCCCCGAGGAATGAGGCCATCCAGCGCCACTGGGCAGGATCGAAGCGCGGGCGCAATCTGAGCGGCGAGTCGCCACGCAGCATCCAGCCAATGGCCTGCAAGGGCACACCTGCGTCGGCCAGCGGCGCCACGTAGCGATAGGACAGCTGGCCGCCGTTGGCGAAGCTGGTTTCGCTGCCCAGCGAATCGCGCGCGTCGATCAGCGTCACGTCAAAGCCGTCGCGTACCAGTGCGTAAGCGGTTGCCAGGCCAATGACGCCACCGCCGATGATGCATACATGCTGAGCCATGTCAGTCCTAGGTCGTTGTTGAAACGAGCCTGAGGTTAGGACCAGGTGACAGGTGGCGAAAAATGAATAAAGATCGCTGAGCCATAAACAAAGGTTATGGACTTGCCATGCGTCTTCGCCATATCGAGATTTTCCAGGCTATCCGCCAGACCGGCTCGGTCAGCGGTGCTGCACAGTTGCTGCACGTTTCCCAACCTGCCGTGACCAAGGTTTTGCAGCACGCCGAACAGCAACTGGGCTTTCCGTTGTTCCTGCGGGTGCGTGGCAAACTGCAGCCCACGCCCGAAGCGCTGGAGCTGGAGCGTGAGGTCGACAAGGTCACCGAGAGCCTGCAAGGGGTGCGACGTCTGGCGCAAAGCCTGCGTCGCGCGCCGGGCCACACCCTGCGGATCGGTGCGACCCCGGCACTGGCCCTGTCGCTGCTGCCGCCGGCCATTCACGAGTGGACCCGGCGTTATCCGGACATCGCTTGCGAGCTGTCCAGCGCCCACAGTCGCGAACTGGTGCAGAACCTGTTGATGCGGGAGGTCGATGTCGCCCTGACCCTGCAACAGCCCGATCACCCTGCGCTCAAGGCCCAGGCGCTGGCCAGCGGCGTGTTGGTGGCATTGGCACCGGCCGGTTATTGGCCGCTGGAGGATGAAGGCAAGCCGCTGCCGTTGACGGCACTGGCCGGTGCGCCCTTGATCGGGCTGTCCAGCGCCGACCCGCTGTCGGTGCGCCTCGACAGCTACCTCAAGGCGGTGGAGCCACCGCCACGGGTGAGCATTGCCGTGCAGACCTATTCACTGGCCAGGGCGATGGTCGAATCCGGTGCCGGGCTGGCGGTCATCGACCCCTTCACCGCCCTTGGCGCGGCGCCCGGGGCGACCGCGATTCGTCCTTTGGCCCCGGCGCTGCCGATCACCCTGTATGCGGTAACCCGCACTGACGAACCGCCAGCGCATACCCTGCGCGAGTTGCTGAGCCTCTTCAGCAGCCGTGCGCAGGGGCAACTGGATCGTTGGCGCTGATGGGAAGCTGAAATCGCAGGCACAAAAAAACCGACCATAAGGTCGGTTTTTTCCGGATCTTGGTGCCCCGAGGGAGACTCGAACTCCCACTCCTTTCGAAAACGGATTTTGAATCCGCCGCGTCTACCAATTCCGCCATCAGGGCATGTGGCGCGCAGTATAGAGAGCCACCGCTGGTCGGTCAATCGGCTTTCATGGTCAATTTTCACACATTGGGCTAAACTTCCCGGCCCTGCCGAACCGAACATCATCATGCGCGTCGCCGATTTTTCCTTCGAACTCCCCGATTCCCTGATCGCCCGCCACCCGTTGGCCGAGCGCCATGGCAGCCGTCTGCTGGTGCTCGATGGGCCAACCGGCGCGCTGGCGCACCGGCAATTCCCCGACCTGCTCGAGTACCTGCGCCCGGGCGACCTGATGGTTTTCAACAACACCCGGGTCATCCCGGCGCGCCTGTTCGGCCAGAAAGCCTCCGGCGGCAAGCTGGAAGTGCTGGTCGAGCGTGTGCTCGACAGCCACCGGGTGCTGGCCCATGTGCGCGCCAGCAAGGCGCCGAAAGAAGGCGCGGTGATCCTCATCGATGGTGGCGGCGAGGCCGAAATGGTCGCGCGCCATGACACGCTGTTCGAGCTGCGCTTCACCGAAGAGGTGCTGCCACTGCTCGACCGCGTCGGCCACATGCCGCTGCCGCCCTACATCGACCGCCCGGACGAGGGCGCCGACCGTGAGCGCTACCAGACCGTGTACGCCGAGCGCGCTGGTGCGGTCGCTGCGCCCACCGCTGGCCTGCACTTCGACGAGGCGCTGCTGGAAAAGATCGCCGCCAAAGGCGTCGAGCGGGCTTTCGTTACCTTGCACGTGGGCGCGGGCACCTTCCAGCCGGTGCGGGTCGACAAGATCGAAGACCACCACATGCATAAAGAGTGGCTCGAAGTGAGCCAGGATGTGGTCGATGCCATCGAGGCCTGCCGCGCCCGTGGCGGCCGGGTGATCGCGGTCGGCACCACCAGCGTGCGCTCGCTGGAGAGCGCGGCGCGCGATGGCGTGCTCAAGGCCTTCAGCGGCGATACCGACATCTTCATCTACCCGGGCCGGCCGTTCCATGTGGTCGACGCCCTGGTCACCAACTTCCACCTGCCGGAGTCCACGCTGCTGATGCTGGTCTCGGCCTTCGCCGGCTACCCCGAGACCATGGCCGCCTACGCGGCGGCGGTCGAGCAGGGGTACCGCTTCTTCAGTTACGGTGATGCCATGTTCATCACCCGCAATCCGGCGCCACGCGGGCCCGAGGATCAAGCATGAGTCGCACCTGTCGAATGTCCTTCGAACTGCTGGCCACCGACGGCAAGGCCCGTCGGGGCCGCATCACCTTCCCACGCGGCACCGTGGAAACCCCGGCGTTCATGCCGGTAGGCACCTATGGCACGGTCAAGGGCATGCTGCCGCGCGACATCGAGGCCATCGGCGCCGAGATGATCCTCGGTAACACCTTCCACCTGTGGCTGCGCCCGGGCACCGAGGTGATCAAGAAGCACAACGGCCTGCACGATTTCATGCAATGGAAAGGCCCGATCCTCACCGACTCCGGTGGTTTCCAGGTGTTCAGCCTGGGCGCCATGCGCAAGATCAAGGAGGAGGGCGTGACCTTCGCCTCGCCGGTCGATGGCGCCAAGGTGTTCATGGGCCCGGAAGAGTCGATGCAGGTGCAGCGTGACCTGGGGTCGGACGTGGTGATGATCTTCGACGAGTGCACCCCGTACCCGGCCGAACACGATGTGGCGCGCGCGTCCATGGAGCTGTCGCTGCGCTGGGCCCAGCGCTCGAAGAACGCCCACGCCGACAACACCGCGGCGCTGTTCGGTATCGTCCAGGGCGGCATGTACCAGGACCTGCGCATGCGCTCGCTGGAAGGCCTGGAAAACATCGGCTTCGACGGCCTGGCCATCGGTGGCCTGTCGGTGGGCGAACCCAAGCACGAAATGATCAAGGTGCTGGATTACCTGCCGGGCCAGATGCCGGCTGACAAACCTCGTTACCTTATGGGGGTAGGCAAACCGGAGGATCTCGTTGAGGGTGTGCGCCGCGGCGTCGACATGTTCGACTGCGTGATGCCCACGCGTAACGCGCGCAACGGTCATCTGTTCGTCGATACGGGGGTGATCAAGATCCGCAACGCGTTCCATCGCCACGATGAATCGCCGCTGGATCCGACCTGCGACTGCTACACCTGCACCAACTTCTCCCGCGCCTATCTCCATCACCTGGACAAGTGCGGCGAAATGCTGAGCAGCATGCTGAATACCATCCACAACTTGCGCCATTACCAGCGCTTGATGGCCGGTTTACGCGAGGCTATTCAACAGGGTAAATTGGCCGCCTTTGTCGACGCCTTCTACGCCAAGCGCGGGCTCCCCGTACCGCCTTTGGACTGACTGTCTGCATCCATTATTAGAAAATTACATTAGGAGTGCCCAATGAGCTTCTTGATCCCCGCCGCATACGCGGACGCTGCAGCACCTGCCGCCGGCCCAGCCGGTACCGGTTTCGAGTGGATTTTCCTGGTCGGTTTCCTGGTCATCTTCTACCTGATGATCTGGCGCCCGCAGGCCAAGCGTGCAAAAGAGCAGAAGAACCTGCTGAGCAACTTGCAGAAGGGTGACGAAGTTGTCACCAACGGCGGCATCGCCGGCAAGATCGTCAAGGTTTCCGATGACTTCGTGGTACTGGAAGTTTCCGACAGCGTCGAGCTGAAGTTCCAGAAGGGTGCCATCGCGGCCACCCTGCCAAAAGGTACGCTCAAGGCTATCTGAGTTACCGGTTTCATTTTTCCAGTCGGGGCGCGCAAAGCGCCCCGCGTCTTGAACGGGCGGCGTGATGCTGAACAAATACCCTCTGTGGAAATACGCACTGATCGTGCTGGTACTGGCGATCGGTTTTATTTATTCCGCTCCCAACCTCTACCCGGATGATCCGGCGGTACAGATCAGCGGTGCCAGCTCGGCGCTGCAGGTTAACCAGGCAGACCTCGACCGCGTCAGCAAGGCGCTGGGCGATGCCAAAATCGCCGTCAAGGGCACCAGCCTGGGTGAGAAGGGCAGTGGGCTGATCCGCCTGACCAGTCAGGAAGATCAGCTGCCAGCCAAGGATGTCGTGCGCAAGGCACTGGGCGATGATTACGTCGTGGCCCTGAACCTGGCCCAGACTACCCCGCAATGGCTGCGCAACCTGGGTGCAAGCCCGATGAAGCTGGGCCTGGACCTGTCCGGTGGTGTGCACTTCCTGCTGGAAGTGGACATGGACAAGGCCATGAGCGCCCGCATGAAAGTCTACGAAGGCGAGGTCAAGACCTTGCTGCGCAAAGAGCGCGTCCGCTACCGCAGCCTGCCTCAGCAGGATGGCGGCATCATGCTGGGCTTCGCCGACGATGCTACCCGCGAACAGGCGCGTGCCCTGATCCGCAAGAATTTCAATGATTTCGACCTGACCACCACCGAGCGCAACGAGCTCGCCGTGCTGCGTCTGGCGCTGACTCAGGCGAAAGTCGCCGAGATCCGCGAATACTCGATCAAGCAGAACCTCACCACCGTCCGCAACCGGGTCAACGAACTGGGCGTGGCCGAGCCGCTGGTCCAGCGCCAGGGCGCCAACCGCATCGTGGTCGAGCTGCCAGGCGTGCAGGACACTGCCGAAGCCAAGCGTATCCTGGGTAAAACCGCCAACCTGGAGTTCCGCTTCGGTGCCGAACCGGGTGCGTCCAAGGCCACTACCGAGGTGTTCGAGTTCCGTGAAGGCGGCCGTTCCGCCGCGGTCGAGCGCGGCCTGATCATCACCGGTGACCAGGTGACCGACGCCCAGGCCAGCTTCGACGAGCAAGGTCGCCCGCAGGTGAACATCCGCCTGGATGGCCACGGTGGCGAGCTGATGACCCGTGCTACCCGCAGCAATGTCGGCCGCAGCATGGCGGTGATCTTCATCGAGCAGAAGCCGGTCACCCGCTACGTCAAGCAGACCGTCGACGGCGTCGAGAAGGACGTTGCCGTACAGAGCTTCCAGGAAGAGAAGAAGATCATCAGCCTGGCGACCATCCAGTCGCCGCTGGGCAGCCAGTTCCGCATCACCGGCCTGAACGGCCAGGGCGAATCGTCCGAACTGGCCCTGCTGCTGCGTGCCGGTGGCCTGGCCGCGCCGATGTACTTCGCTGAAGAACGTACCATCGGCCCAAGCCTGGGTGCCGACAACATCACCAAGGGTATCGATGCATCGCTGTGGGGCATGCTGTTCGTCTCGCTGTTCATCATCGCCATCTACCGTGCCTTTGGTGTGATCGCCACCATCGCCCTGGCGGGCAACATGGTCCTGCTGCTGGCGCTGATGTCGCTGCTGGGCGCCACCCTGACCCTGCCGGGTATTGCCGGTATCGTGCTGACCATGGGTATGGCGGTGGACGCCAACGTGCTGATCTTCTCGCGCATTCGCGAAGAGCTGAACGCCGGCATGTCGGTGCAGCGCGCCATCCATGAAGGCTTCAACCGCGCCTACACCGCGATCATCGACGCCAACCTGACCAGCCTGCTGGTCGGCGGCATCCTGTTCGCCATGGGTACCGGCCCGGTCAAAGGCTTTGCGGTCACCATGTCCCTCGGGATTTTCACCTCGATGTTCACCGCCGTCATGGTGACCCGTGCAATGGTCAACCTGACCTGCGGCGGGCGTGACATCAAGAAGCTGTGGGTTTGAGGGAGCTGCGATGAAAACCATCAACTTCATGGGCGTGCGCAATGTCGCGTTCGCCATTACCGTGCTCCTCACCGTGCTGGCCCTGTTCAGCTGGTGGCAGAAGGGCCTGAACTTCGGCCTGGACTTCACCGGCGGTACGCTGATCGAGCTGACCTACGAGCGCCCGGCCGACCTCAAGGCGGTGCGTGCCGAGCTGGTCAACTCCGGCTTCCACGAGGCGGTGGTGCAGAGCTTTGGCGCCACCACCGACCTGCTGGTGCGCATGCCGGGCGATGACCCGCAACTGGGCAACAAGGTGGCCGAAGCCCTGCAGAAGGCCGGCGGTGACAACCCGGCCAAGGTCAAACGTGTCGAGTTCGTTGGCCCGCAGGTGGGTGAAGAGCTGCGCGACCAGGGTGGCATGGGCATGCTGCTGGCACTGGGCGGCATCCTTATCTACCTGGCCTTCCGCTTCCAGTGGAAGTTTGCGGTGGGCGCGATCGTCTCGCTGATCCACGACGTGGTGGTGACCCTGGGTATCCTGTCGTTCTTCCAGATCACCTTCGACCTGACGGTGCTGGCGGCAGTGCTGGCGATCATCGGCTACTCGCTGAACGACACCATCGTCGTGTTCGACCGGGTGCGCGAGAACTTCCGCGTCATGCGCAAGGCCTCGCTGATCGAGAACATCAACGTTTCCACCACCCAGACCCTGCTGCGGACCATCGCCACTTCGGTTTCGACCTTGCTGGCCATTGCCGCGCTGCTGTTCTTCGGTGGCGACAACCTGTTCGGCTTCTCGCTGGCCCTGTTCATCGGCGTCATGGCCGGTACCTATTCGTCGATCTATATCGCCAACGTGGTACTGATCTGGCTGAACCTGAGCAGCGAAGACCTGATCCCGCCGGCCAAGACCGATGGTGTGGACGACCGCCCGTAAGGTGTGTTCCACGCCGTTTGGCGGCGAAAAAGGCGCGAGTGTTGAACTCGCGCCTTTTTTTTTGCTCCAAGGCTGGGAGAAGGCGGGTCGGACCCGCGGGTATGATCAGGAGGTTCATGTGAACAAATCAATGCTTGTGGGTGCGGTACTGGGTGCTGTCGGTGTGACTGCCGGAGGTGCTGTGGCGACCTACAGCTTGGTCAACAAGGGGCCTGAGTACGCGCAGGTCACCGACGTGCAACCGATCAAACAACAGGTAAAAACCCCCCGTGAGGTCTGCAAGGACGTCGCCGTGACGCGGCAGGCGCCGGTCAAGGACCAGCACCAGATCGCAGGTACCGTGGTGGGCGCCATTGCCGGTGGCCTGCTGGGCAATCAGATCGGTGGTGGTACCGGCAAGAAGATCGCCACCGTGGCCGGTGCGGTTGGTGGTGGCTATGCCGGTAACAAGGTGCAGGAAGGCATGCAGGAGCGTGACACCTACACCACCACGCAAACCCGCTGCAATACGGTCAACGACATCAGTGAGAAAGTGGTGGGCTACAACGTGAAGTACACCATTGGTGACCAGGTGGGGCAGGTGAAGATGGACCACGAGCCCGGGTCGACCATTCCAGTGGACAAGAATGGCAAGCTGATCCTCAGCGAAGCCGGGCAGTGATCGTGTTGCCTGTGCTGGCCTCATCGCCGGCAAGCCAGCTCCCACAGGAGAGCATCAGGTCCAAGGCCTGTGGATAACCTTGTGGGAGCTGGCTTGCCGGCGATGAGGCCGGTACAGGCAATGAAAAACTATCAGGTATAAAAAAGCACCCCGAGGGGTGCTTTTTGTTTGCCGGCAATCCGCGCTTAGCGCTTCATGTTCTCTGGCAGGTGCGGCTGGATGGCAGTCAGCACGGCCTTGAAGCACTTGATGTTGCCCGCCACGATATGGCCCTTCTCGAGGAAGTCGTGGCCACCGTTGAAGTCGCTCACCAGGCCGCCAGCTTCCTGGATCAGCAGCACGCCGGCCGCCATGTCCCACTCGGACAGGCCCGACTCCCAGAAAGCGTCGAAACGGCCAGCAGCCACGTAGGCCAGGTCCAGGCTGGCGGAGCCGGCGCGGCGGATGCCGGCGGTCTGGCCAGTCAGGGCGCGGAACATGCCCAGGTAGTTGTCCAGGTCGGCCATCTGGCTGTCACGGAACGGGAAGCCGGTGCCCAGCAGGGCGCCTTCCAGGCTGGTGCGCGAGCTGACACGCAGGCGGCGACCGTTGAGCTGGGCGCCACGGCCACGGCTGGCGGTGAATTCTTCCTGGCGAACCGGGTCGACGATCACGGCGTGCTCAAGGCGGCCACGGTATTTGCAGGCGATGCTGACCGCGAAGTGCGGGATGCCACGCAAGAAGTTGGTGGTGCCGTCCAGCGGGTCGATGATCCACAGGTAATCCTTGCCTTCTTCGCCGCTACCCGCGTGCAGGCCGGTTTCCTCGCCCTGGATGGAGTGGTTCGGGTAGGCCTTGCGCAGGGCGTTGACGATGCTCTGCTCGGCAGCGCGATCGACTTCGGAAACGTAGTCCTTGGCCTCTTTCTCATCGACCTTGATGCTATCCAGGCGTTCGATGGAGCGGAAAATCAGTTCACTGGCGCTGCGAGCGGCGCGCAGGGCGATATTCAGCATAGGCTGCATGGGCGGGTCACCTGGAGATGTTAAAGAAGAAAGCCGATCATTCTAGCAGAAAACTTTGGCGGCAGAAGTGTCACATTTGCTTTCGTGGCGTTACGTCTGTCGGTTCTGTAAGATCGAAGGCCCTGATTCCTGCATCTGTGAGCACAACACCTTGCTGCAAAATATTCGTGTTGTTCTGGTCAATACCAGCCACCCCGGCAACATCGGCGGCGCTGCGCGAGCCATGAAAAACATGGGCTTGTCGCGTCTGGTGCTGGTGCAGCCGAAAGCGTTCCCCGCCGAGGACGCCAGTGCGCGAGCCTCGGGTGCCGACGATGTGCTGGCCAATGCCCAGGTGGTCGACAGCCTCGAGCAGGCGCTGGTCGGCTGCAACCTGGTGATGGGCACCAGCGCCCGTGAGCGGAGCATCCCCTGGCCGCTGATCGGCCCGCGCGAGTGCGGGGCCAAGGCGGTGGAGCATGCCAACGGGGGCGAGGAAATCGCCCTGGTGTTCGGGCGTGAGCACGCCGGCCTGACCAACGAAGAACTGCAGCGATGTCACTTCCACGTGCACATTCCCTCCAACCCCGACTTCAGCTCGCTGAACCTGGCCGCCGCTGTGCAGGTGCTCTCCTACGAGGTGCGCATGGCCTGGCTGGCCGCCGGCGCAGCGCCGGGCAAGGTCGAGAAGGTTGACGCCAGCGAGCTGGCGACCATGGACGAAATGGAGCTGTTCTACGACCACCTGGAAAAAACCCTGGTCGGCATCGGCTTCCTTGACCCCGACAAGCCCAAGCACCTGATGCCGCGCCTGCGCCGGCTGTATGGGCGGGTCGCGGTTGAACGTTCGGAAATGAGCATTTTGCGCGGCATTCTCACCGAGACCCAGAAAGTGGTCCGGGGCGAGCCGCATAAACGGAAGGACTGACAGATGTTCGAACGCCTGCGTGAAGATATTCAAAGCGTATTCCACCGTGACCCTGCTGCGCGCAACGCCTTCGAGGTGCTCACCTGCTACCCGGGCATGCACGCCATCTGGCTGCACCGCCTGGGCAATGCCCTGTGGAAGCGTGATTTAAAGTGGCTGGCCCGCCTGGTGTCGAACTTCGGCCGCTGGCTGACCGGCATCGAGATCCACCCCGGCGCCACCATTGGCCGACGCTTCTTCATCGACCACGGCATGGGCATCGTCATCGGCGAAACCGCCGAGATCGGCGACGATGTCACGCTTTACCAGGGCGTGACCCTGGGTGGCACCAGCTGGAACAAAGGCAAGCGTCACCCCACCCTGGAAAACGGCGTGGTGGTAGGGGCGGGGGCCAAGGTGCTCGGGCCGTTCACCGTCGGGGCCGGGGCCAAGATCGGCTCCAATGCGGTGGTGACCAAGGCGGTGCCGGCCGGTGCCACGGCGGTCGGCATCCCTGGGCGAATCATCGTCAGGAGCGAAGACAATGAACTCGAGGCCAGGCGCAAGGCCATGGCCGAGAAAATCGGCTTCGATGCCTATGGTGTCAGTGGCGACATGCCCGACCCGGTGGCTCGTGCCATCGGCCAGATGCTCGACCACCTGCAGGCAGTCGACGAGCGGCTGGAGGGCATGTGCGGCGCCCTGACCAGGATGGGTAGCGATTATTGCGCCAAGGAGCTGCCAGCCCTGCCGGAAGACGACTTCAAGGAAGTGGCCGAAGTGGCCCAGCGCGACACGCAGTCGCATTGATTGCGCCGTACTGAAGGCGTGGTGACATACGGGGCGTGTGCTCACGCCCCCTGTCTGCTACAATCGCGCCCGCCTCCCCGATGCAAACCCGACTAAAGCACTAGGTCTAATAGTTGACTTAAATGCTCGGGAATCGCATACTCGCACACATCCCGAAACTCCCGTGGTACCCAATAGCCATGCGACTGACTACCAAAGGCCGATACGCCGTGACCGCCATGCTCGACCTGGCGTTGCACGCGCAGCATGGGCCGGTGTCTTTGGCCGACATTTCCGAGCGCCAGGGCATTTCCCTCTCTTATCTGGAACAGCTGTTCGCCAAGCTGCGCCGCAGCAGCCTGGTCTCCAGCGTGCGTGGTCCAGGCGGTGGTTACCAGCTGTCGCGGGGCATGGAAACCATCCAGGTGGCCCAGGTCATCGATGCGGTCAACGAATCGGTCGATGCCACCCGCTGCCAGGGCCTCGGGGACTGCCATGCCGGTGACACCTGCCTGACCCACCACCTGTGGTGCGACCTCAGCCAGCAGATCCATGAATTCCTCAGCGGCATCAGCCTGGCTGACCTCGTCATGCGCCGTGAGGTGCAGGAAGTCGCCCAGCGCCAGGACCTGCGGCGTGTCGCAGGCCGAGCCGCCCAGCTGGACAAGATTGAGACGTCCGCCGTCGATTGATCCCCTTGGGACGACGAGCGACGCCACCGCCTGATAGGAGAGACAAATGAAGTTGCCGATCTACCTCGATTACTCCGCGACCACCCCGGTCGACCCACGTGTGGCCCAGAAAATGGCCGACTGCCTGCTGGTCGACGGGAACTTCGGTAACCCGGCTTCGCGCTCCCACGTCTTTGGCTGGAAAGCCGAGGAAGCGGTCGAGAACGGTCGCCGCCAGGTTGCCGAGCTGATCAACGCCGATCCGCGCGAAATCGTCTGGACCAGCGGTGCCACCGAGTCCGACAACCTCGCACTCAAGGGCGTCGCGCACTTCTATCAGACCAAGGGCAAGCACATCATCACCTCCAAGATCGAGCACAAGGCGGTCCTGGACACCGCTCGCCAGCTGGAGCGTGAAGGTTTCGAAGTCACCTACCTCGAGCCAGGCGAAGACGGCATCGTCACCCCGGCCATGGTAGAGGCGGTGCTGCGCGACGACACCATCCTGGTGTCGCTGATGCACGTGAACAACGAAGTCGGCTCGATCAACGATATCGCCGCCATCGGTGAACTGACCCGCTCGCGCGGCGTGCTGTTCCACGTTGACGCCGCGCAGTCGGCCGGCAAGGTCGAAATCGACCTGCAAAAACTGAAGGTCGACCTGATGTCGTTCTCGGCGCACAAGGTCTACGGCCCGAAAGGCATCGGCGCGCTGTACGTCAGCCGCAAGCCGCGTGTACGCCTGGAAGCCATCATCCACGGCGGTGGCCATGAACGTGGCATGCGTTCGGGCACCCTGCCGACCCACCAGATCGTCGGCATGGGCGAAGCCTTCGCCATCGCCAAGCAGGAAATGGCCGCGGAAAACGTGCGCATCAAGGCCCTGAGCGACCGCTTCTTCAAGCAGGTCTCGGACCTCGAAGAGCTGTACGTCAACGGCAGCAAGACTGCCCGCGTACCGCACAACCTGAACCTGAGCTTCAACTACGTCGAAGGCGAATCGTTGCTGATGTCGCTGAAGGACATCGCCGTATCGTCCGGTTCGGCCTGCACCTCCGCGTCGCTCGAACCGTCCTACGTACTGCGCGCCCTGGGCCGCAACGACGAGCTGGCGCACAGCTCGATCCGCTTCTCTTTCGGCCGCTTCACCACCGAGGAAGAAGTGGACTACGCCGCGCAGAAAGTCTGCGAGGCCGTGAACAAACTGCGTGAGCTGTCGCCGCTGTGGGACATGTACAAAGACGGCGTTGACATCTCCAAGATCGAGTGGGCCGCCCACTAAGCAGTCGCCGGCAAGAGCGGCTCCCTGATGAGGAAGGAATTGCACCATGGCATACAGTGAAAAGGTCATCGACCACTACGAAAACCCGCGCAACGTCGGCAAGATGAACGCCGAAGACCCGGACGTCGGTACCGGCATGGTCGGCGCACCGGCCTGCGGTGACGTGATGCGTCTGCAGATCAAGGTCAACGAGCAGGGCGTGATCGAAGACGCCAAGTTCAAGACCTACGGTTGCGGTTCGGCCATTGCTTCCAGCTCCCTCGCCACCGAGTGGATGAAGGGCAAGACCCTGGACGAAGCCGAAACCATCAAGAACACCCAGCTGGCCGAAGAACTGGCGTTGCCGCCGGTCAAGATCCACTGCTCGGTACTCGCCGAAGATGCCATCAAGGCAGCCGTACGCGATTACAAGCAGAAGAAAGGCTTGATCTAAGTCGCCTGTTGCGAGGTAAGGAGTCCTGATGGCTATCAGCATGACAGAAGCCGCCGCCAACCACGTGCGGCGTTCCCTGGAAGGGCGCGGCAAGGGTGAAGGCATTCGCCTGGGCGTGCGCACCACCGGTTGCTCGGGCCTGGCCTACGTGCTGGAGTTCGTCGACGAGCTGGCGGACGAAGACCAGGTGTTCGAGAACCATGGCGTCAAGGTGATCATCGATCCCAAGAGCCTGGTCTACCTCGACGGCACCGAGCTGGACTTCGTCAAGGAAGGGTTGAACGAAGGCTTCAAGTTCAACAACCCCAACGTGCGCGGTGAATGTGGCTGCGGCGAAAGCTTCAACGTTTGAGGCTGGCTGTGGGTACTCTTTGTCATTTCGCATTGTTTGACCTCCAGCCAAGCTTCCGCCTGGATCTCGACAAGCTGGCCACTCGCTATCGCGAGCTGGCCCGCGAAGTCCATCCTGACCGCTTTGCCGACGCCTCCGAGCGCGAGCAGCGCGTGGCGCTGGAAAAGTCCGCAGCCCTCAACGACGCCTACCAGACATTGCGCAGTGCGCCGCGCCGTGCCCGCTACCTGCTGGCCATCGGCGGCCACGAAGTGCCCCAGGAAGTCACGGTCCACGACCCGGACTTCCTGTTGCAGCAGATGCAGTGGCGTGAAGAGCTCGAAGAACTGCAGGACGAAGCCGACCTCGATGGCGTGGCCGTGTTCAAGAAGCGCCTGAAGGTCGCCCAGGACACGCTGAACGAGGACTTTGCCGCCTGCTGGGACGCCCCTGGCGAGCGCGACAAGGCCGAACGCCTGATGCGCCGCATGCAGTTCCTCGACAAGCTCGCCCAAGAAGTGCGCCAACTGGAAGAGCGCCTCGACGATTAACCCGGTGCTGCCCGTGATGGCACCTAAGGTATTCAGATAAGCATGGCCCTACTGCAGATTGCCGAACCCGGTCAAAGCCCTCAACCGCATCAGCGCCGCCTGGCGGTGGGGATCGACCTGGGTACCACCAACTCCCTGGTCGCCGCACTGCGCAGCGGCCGTAGCGAGCCCCTGCCCGACGCGCAGGGCAATGTCATTCTGCCGTCCGCGGTGCGCTACCTCGAAGGGCGCAACGAAGTGGGGCAGGCGGCACGCGATGCCGCTTCCAGCGACCCGCTGAACACCGTGCTGTCGGTCAAGCGCCTGATGGGGCGTGGCCTGGCCGACGTCAAGCAACTGGGCGAGCAGCTGCCGTACCGCTTCGTTGGCGGTGAGTCGCACATGCCGTTCATCGACACCGTGCAGGGGCCGAAAAGCCCGGTGGAAGTGTCCGCCGACATCCTCAAGGTGCTGCGCGAGCGTGCCGAAGCCACCCTCGGTGGTGAGCTGGTGGGGGCGGTGATCACCGTGCCGGCCTATTTCGACGATGCCCAGCGCCAGGCCACCAAGGATGCTGCGCGCCTGGCCGGCCTGAACGTGTTGCGCCTGCTCAACGAGCCGACTGCCGCTGCCGTGGCCTATGGCCTGGACCAGAACGCCGAAGGCGTGGTGGCCATCTACGACCTGGGCGGCGGTACCTTCGACATTTCCATCCTGCGCCTGACTGCCGGTGTATTCGAAGTGCTGGCCACCGGTGGCGACACTGCCCTGGGCGGTGACGACTTCGACCACGCCATTGCTGGCTGGATCATCGAGCAGGCCGGGCTGTCGTCCGACCTGGATCCGGCCACCCAGCGTGCGCTGTTGCAAACCGCCTGCGCCGCCAAGGAAGCCCTGACCGACGCCGACGTGGTCAGCGTCAGCCATGGCACCTGGCAGGGCGAGCTGAGCCGCGCCGGCTTCGAAGCCATGATCGAACCCATGGTGGCCCGCAGCCTCAAGGCCTGCCGCCGCGCCGTGCGTGACAGCGGTATCGAGCTGGAAGAAGTCAGCGCCGTGGTCATGGTCGGTGGTTCGACCCGCGTACCGCGTGTGCGTGCAGCCGTCGGCGCGCTGTTCGGCCGTACTCCGCTGACCTCGATCGACCCCGACCAGGTGGTGGCCATCGGTGCCGCCATCCAGGCCGATACCTTGGCCGGCAACCGCCGCGAAGGTGGCGAACTGCTGCTGTTGGACGTCATCCCGCTGTCGCTTGGCCTTGAGACCATGGGCGGGCTGATGGAGAAGGTGATCCCGCGCAACACCACCATCCCGGTAGCGCGTGCCCAGGAGTTCACCACCTATAAAGATGGCCAGACGGCCATGATGATCCACGTGCTGCAGGGCGAGCGCGAACTGATCAGTGACTGCCGCTCGCTGGCGCGCTTCGAGCTGCGTGGCATCCCGGCCATGGTCGCCGGTGCGGCGAAAATCCGCGTCACCTTCCAGGTCGACGCCGACGGCCTGCTCAGCGTCGCCGCCCGCGAGCTGGGCTCGGGCGTGGAAGCCAGTATCCAGGTCAAGCCGTCCTACGGCCTGACCGACGGCGAAATCGCCCGCATGCTCAAGGACTCCTTCGAGCACGCAGGTTCCGACAAGCAGGCCCGCCAGCTGCGCGAGCACCAGGTGGACGGCGAGCGCCTGCTCGAAGCGGTACAGGGCGCCCTGGACGCCGACGGTGAGCGCCTGCTCAGCAGTGACGAGCGCGATGCCATCGAATTCCAGATGCAAGAACTACGTGATTTGCTGGCCGGCACCGATGGCGCAGCCATCGAGCAACAGACCAAGCGTCTGTCGCAGGTGACCGACGCATTTGCCGCCCGTCGCCTTGATTCGACGGTCAAAGCCGCACTGGCCGGGCGCAACCTGAATGAGATCGAGGAGTAACCGATGCCGCTGGTGACATTCCTGCCGCACGAGAAGTTCTGCCCCGAAGGGCTGACCGTGGAAGTCGAACCCGGGACCAACATCCTGGAACTGGCCCACGACCATCACATCGAGATGGAAAGCGCCTGTGGCGGCGTCAAGGCCTGCACCACTTGCCACTGCATCGTGCGCAAGGGCTTCGACTCGCTCGAAGAAGCCGACGAACTGGAAGAGGACATGCTGGACAAGGCCTGGGGCCTGGAGGCTCAATCGCGCCTCGGCTGCCAGGTGGTCGTCGCTGACCAGGACCTGGTCATCGAGATCCCCAAGTATTCGCTCAACCACGCCGCCGAAGCGCCGCACTGAGGTTTGCCCCATGAGCCTGAAATGGATTGATGTACTTGAGATCGCCATTCAGCTTGCAGAAAGCAAGCCGGACGTCGATCCTCGTTATGTGAATTTCGTCGATCTGCACCGTTGGGTGCTGGCCTTGCCAGAATTCAGCGACGATCCGTCACGCGGCGGTGAGAAAGTGCTCGAGGCCATCCAGGCGGCCTGGATCGAAGAAGCCGACTGAACGCGTCCTGCAGGTTAGGCAATCCCCTGGAACCCGCGTATAATTCGCGGGTTTAATTTTTCGCAACACTCATTTTTCTGGAGTTTTCCATGGCTGTTCAACGTACTTTCTCCATCATCAAGCCTGACGCCGTTGCCAAGAACGTCATCGGCGAGATCACCACTCGTTTCGAGAAAGCCGGCCTGCGCGTCGTCGCTTCGAAAATGAAGCAGCTGTCCAAAGCCGAAGCCGAAGGCTTCTACGCCGAGCACAAAGAGCGCGGCTTCTTCGCTGACCTGGTTGCCTTCATGACTTCCGGCCCGGTCATCGTTCAGGTTCTGGAAGGCGAAAACGCCGTTCTGGCCAACCGCGAGCTGATGGGCGCCACCAACCCGAAAGAAGCTGCTGCCGGCACCATCCGTGCTGACTTCGCCGTTTCCATCGACGAAAACGCTGTTCACGGTTCCGACTCGGAAGCTTCGGCTGCCCGCGAAATCGCTTACTTCTTCTCCGCTACCGAGCTGTGCGACCGCATTCGCTAAGCGAAGCAGGTCTTGGGTGATTCCATGAGTGACATGACTGGCAAGATCAACCTGTTGGGCCTGACCCTGCAGGAAATGGAAAAATTCTTCGAGTCGATCGGAGAGAAGCGTTTTCGTGCCGGTCAGGTCATGAAATGGATTCACCACTTTGGCGTCGACGATTTCGCCGCCATGACCAATGTCGGCAAGGCCTTGCGCGAAAAGCTCGAGGCCGTTGCCGAGATTCGGGGCCCGGAAGTGGTCAGTGAAGACATTTCCGCCGACGGTACCCGCAAGTGGGTGGTCCGCGTTGCCTCCGGCAGCTGCGTCGAAACCGTCTACATCCCCACCGACGATCGCGGCACCCTGTGCGTGTCGTCGCAAGCCGGCTGTGCCCTGGACTGCAGCTTCTGCTCCACCGGCAAGCAAGGCTTCAACAGCAACCTCACCGCCGCCGAAGTGATCGGCCAGGTGTGGCTTGCCAACAAATCCTTCGGGACCGTTCCGGCCAAGATCGACCGCGCCATTACCAACGTGGTCATGATGGGCATGGGCGAACCCCTGCTGAATTTCGACAATGTCATCGCTGCCATGAAGATCATGATGGAAGATCTGGGCTATGGCATTTCCAAGCGTCGCGTCACCCTGTCCACCTCGGGCGTGGTGCCGATGATCGACGAGCTGGCCAAGCACATCGACGTGTCGCTGGCCCTGTCGCTGCACGCACCGAACGACGAACTGCGCAACAAGCTGGTACCGATCAACAAGAAGTACCCGCTGAAGATGCTGCTGGAATCGTGCATGGGCTACATGTCCACCCTGGGTGGCAAGCGGGTATTGACCATCGAGTACACCCTGCTCAAGGACGTCAACGACCAGCCTGAGCATGCTGCGCAGATGATCGAGCTGCTGCGCGACGTGCCATGCAAGATCAACCTGATCCCGTTCAACCCGTTCCCGCACTCCGGCTACGAGCGGCCGAGCAACAACGCCATCCGCCGCTTCCAGGACCTGTTGCACCACGGTGGCTTCAACGTCACCACCCGCACCACCCGCGGTGATGACATCGACGCTGCCTGTGGCCAGCTGGTCGGCCAGGTCAACGACCGCACCCGCCGTAGCGAGCGCTACATCGCTGTGCGCCAGCTGTCCGCGGACGCCGAGCTGCAAGACAGCCCCGCCAGCCACTGACCGGGACCTTGCCCATGAGCCTGCGCGCCGCGCTGTCGATCCTCGCGCTTTCGCTGCTGGCCGGCTGCGTGTCGGGCGGCGCGGGCGACCCCCTGGCCAGCCGCCAGGGCAGGGCCGAGGCGGGGCGGGCCTATGTGCAGCTTGGGCTGGGTTATTTGCAACAGGGTTTGACCGGGCAGGCCAAGGTGCCGCTGGGCAAGGCCCTGGCCCTGGATGGCGGTGATGCCGATGCGCACGCCGCCCTGGCGCTGGTGTTCCAGGCCGAAGGCGAGCCGGCGCTGGCCGAAGCGCACTTTCGCAAGGCGCTGCAGGCACGCACGGGCGGTACGCGAATTCGCAACAATTACGGCAGTTTCCTTTATGCTCAGGGGCGATTTGCCGAGGCCGAGCAGATGTTTCGCCTGGCCAGCGCCGATACCCTGTATCCTGAGCGCTCACGCGTGTACGAGAACCTGGGCCTGACCGCCTTGAAGCTCGAACGCCGCGACCAGGCCCATGCGTATCTGCTGAAAGCGTTGCAACTCAACCAGCGGCAACCGAAGGCGTTGCTGGAAATGGCTGAGTTGTCCTACGAAAACAGGCATTATGTGCCGGCCCGGGACTACTACGATCGTTTCAGCCAGTTGAGTGACCACGATGCCCGTAGCCTGCTGCTGGGCAGCCGCCTTGCCAGGGTATTCGACGAGCAGGGCACACTGGCCGAGCTGGGCCAGCAATTACAACGACTTTATCCCGGTACGCCGGAATATCAGCAATACCTGTCGGAGCAACGATGAAAGCCGCGCATCCCGAAGTAGCAGTAGCGCCTGGCCAGAACCCCGGTGAGCTTTTGCGTCAGGCCCGTGAGAACCGGGACTGGTCACAAGCCGAGGTGGCCCGCAAGCTCAACCTCACTGTCAGTTCGTTGAACCACGTGGAAACCGGCGCCTTCGACAAGCTGCCGGGGCATACCTTCGCCCGTGGTTATATCCGCGCCTATGCCAAGCTGATGGACCTGGACCAGGCTGCCCTGGTGGAGGCCTTCGACCGTTATACCGGCACCCACGCCAAAGGCAGCGACGTGCACTCGCTGGGCCGTATCGAAGAACCGGTGCGCCTGTCGCACAACATCCTGCGTGGCGTCAGCCTGCTGCTGCTGGTGGCAGTGGTCGGTGGCGGCTTCGTCTGGTGGCAGGACCAGGGCAGCCTGCGTGGCAAGGACCTGGCCAAGATCGCCCTGGAGCACGTCGAAGTCGAAAGCGCCGACGGTACCACCCAGATTCACCCGCTCGATGAGCCTGAAGATCAGGCCGTTTCCGCTGGCCAGCAGCCCGAGAGCGCACCGCTGCCGCTGGAACAGGGCGCTGCCGAACAGCCTGCCGCCGCCGAACCCGCAGCGGTGAGCCCGGCGCCTGCCGCTACCGCTGCCGCAGTGCCGGCACCGGCCCAGCAGGCGCCCGTGCCACCGGTCGCCAGTGTACCTGCCGCCGCGCCCGCGCCGGTTGCCCCGGCCCCGGCGACCGTTGCACCCGCTGCGCCTGTAGCGGCCGTGGCCGCCACCGCCGAGCCTGCGGCCCCGGCTGCAGTGCCCGCCGGCAGCGCCAAGGTCGCCATCCAGTTCGTGGCCGATTGCTGGACCCAGGTCACCGATGGCAACGGCAAGGTGCTGTTCAGCGCCATCAAGCGCAAGGGGGACAACCTCGAGCTGACCGGCAAGCCGCCGTTCTCGGTACGCCTGGGCTTTGCCCGTGGCGCCCAGGTCAGCTACAACGGCCAGGCCGTCGATGTTGCCCCGTTCACCAGTGGCGAGACCGCTCGCCTGAAGTTGGGACAGTAAGTCATGCACGGCGAATCTCCGATCAAACGTCGCGAATCCCGCAAAATCTGGGTCGGCAATGTGCCGGTGGGTGGTGATGCCCCCATCGCGGTGCAGAGCATGACCAACACCGACACCAACGATGTGGCCGCCACCGTGGCGCAGATCCAGCGCCTGGTCGATGCCGGCGTGGACATCGTGCGCGTGTCGGTACCGGACATGGACGCCGCCGAGGCGTTCGGCCGCATCAAGCAGCAGGTCAGCGTGCCGCTGGTTGCCGACATCCACTTCGACTACAAGATCGCCCTGCGCGTGGCCGAACTGGGCGTCGACTGCCTGCGTATCAACCCGGGCAACATCGGCCGTGAAGACCGTGTGCGTGCGGTGGTCGATGCCGCCCGCGACCGCGGCATCCCGATCCGTATCGGCGTCAACGCCGGCTCCCTGGAAAAGGACCTGCAGAAGAAGTACGGCGAACCGACCCCGGCGGCGCTGGTCGAGTCGGCCCTGCGCCACGTCGAGCACCTGGACCGCCTGGACTTCCAGGACTTCAAGGTCAGCGTCAAGGCCTCCGATGTGTTCATGGCCGTCGAAGCCTACCGCCTGCTGGCCAAACAGATCGTGCAGCCGCTGCACCTGGGCATCACCGAAGCCGGTGGCCTGCGTTCGGGGACGGTGAAATCCGCTGTCGGCCTCGGTATGCTGCTGGCCGAAGGCATTGGCGATACCATCCGTATCTCGCTGGCGGCCGACCCGGTCGAAGAAGTGAAAGTCGGCTACGACATCCTCAAGTCGCTGCACCTGCGCTCGCGCGGCATCAACTTCATCGCCTGCCCGAGCTGCTCGCGGCAGAACTTCGATGTGGTCAAGACCATGAACGAGCTGGAAGGGCGCCTGGAAGACCTGCTGGTGCCGCTGGACGTGGCGGTGATCGGTTGCGTGGTCAACGGCCCGGGCGAAGCCAAGGAAGCGCATGTCGGCCTGACCGGCGGTACGCCGAACCTGATCTACATCGACGGCAAGCCGGCACAGAAACTGACCAACGACAACCTGGTCGACGAGCTGGAAAAGCTCATCCGCCAGAAAGCGGCCGAAAAGGCCGAAGCCGACGCGGCGCTGATCGTCCGTGGCTGACACACAGAATTCGTAAGGACTTTTCGTGAGCAAATCGCTGCAAGCCATCCGTGGCATGAACGACATCCTGCCGGAACAGTCGCCGCTGTGGCGCTACTTCGAAGGCACCGTGGCCGGCCTGCTGGACACCTACGGGTACAGCCAGATCCGTACGCCGATCGTTGAATTCACCGAGCTGTTCAAGCGCTCCATCGGTGAAGTGACCGACATCGTCGAAAAAGAGATGTACACCTTCGAGGATCGCAACGGCGATTCGCTGACCCTGCGCCCCGAAGGCACCGCCGCCTGCGTGCGTGCCGTGCTCGAGCATGGCATCACCGGCAACGGCCAGGTGCAGAAACTGTGGTACATCGGCCAGATGTTCCGCCACGAGCGCCCGCAGAAGGGCCGCTACCGCCAGTTCCACCAGATTGGCGTGGAAGTGTTCAACCTGGACGGCCCGGACATCGACGCCGAGCTGATCATGCTGACCTGGCGCCTGTGGGGCCTGCTGGGCATCCAGGACGCGGTCAAGCTGGAACTCAACAGCCTGGGCACCAGCGAAGCCCGTGCACGCTACCGTGATGCGCTGGTCGAGTTCCTCTCGGCGCGCCTGGAGCAACTGGACGAAGACAGCCAGCGCCGCCTGAAGAGCAACCCGCTGCGCATCCTCGACAGCAAGGACCAGAACACCCAGGCGGTGCTGGTCGGTGCGCCGAAGCTGGAAGACTACCTGGACGACGAATCGCGCGTGCACTTCGAGGGCCTCAAGGCCCGACTGGACGCTGCCGGCATCCCGTTCGTGATCAATACCAAGCTGGTGCGTGGCCTGGACTACTACAGCAAGACCGTGTTCGAGTGGGTCACCGACAAGCTCGGTGCCCAGGGTACCGTCTGCGCCGGCGGCCGTTACGACGGCCTGGTCGAGCAGATGGGCGGCAAGCCGACCCCGGGCGTCGGTTTCGCCATGGGCATCGAGCGCCTGATCCTGCTGCTGGAAACCCTGGGCAAGGTGCCCGAGTCCATCAGCCGCCAGATCGACGTCTACCTGTGCGCCTTTGGCGAGCAGGCGGAGCTGGCCGGCCTGCGCCTGTCCGAAGGGCTGCGCGACCGCCTTCCGGGCCTGCGCCTGGCAGTCAACGCAGGTGGTGGCAGCTTCAAGAGCCAGTTCAAGAAAGCCGACAAGAGCGGCGCGCTGTTCGCCCTGATCCTCGGTGACGACGAGCTGGCCAGGCAAGAGATCGGCTTCAAGCCCCTGCGTGGTCAGGGCGAACAACAGAACATTGCCTGGGATGCTCTGGCAGAGCACCTGGAAACCGCGATCGCGCAGGCGTAACGCGGTTCAACAAGCGAATAGGCGAAAAGGAGTATTGGGGTGTCGAGTACCGATGATGAACTGGCAGGGGTCAAGGACTGGTGGAACCGCAACGGCAAGCCGCTGCTGACCGGTGCCCTGCTGGCTGGCGTGGTGGTGTTGGGCTGGAATACCTGGCACAAGTACCAGAACAATCAGTCGCAAGGTGCCTCGCAGCTGTACCAGGCCTTGCTGGAAACCAGCCTGACGCCGACCGGCCAGCCTGACGCGACCAAGGTCGCGGAGTTGGCCGGCAAGCTCAAGAGCGAGTTCGGCGGTACCGCCTACGCCCAGTACGGCAGCCTGTTCGTGGCCAAGGTCGCGGTCGAGAGCGGCAAGCTCGACGACGCTGCTGCCGAGCTGAAGGGCGTGCTGGACAAGCCGGCCGATGCCACCCTGGGCGAAATTTCGCGTCAGCGCCTGGCACGTGTCCTGGCCGCCCAGAACAAGGCCGAGGAGGCCCTCAAGCTGCTCGACGGCGACGCCGACAAAGCCTTCCTGGCCAGCCGCGAAGAGTTGAAAGGTGACCTGCTGGTGCAGTTGGGCCGCGCCGACGACGCGCACAGCGCCTACGAGAAAGCCAAGGCTGCGCTGTCCGATGAGGCGGCGGTCGGTGGCCTGCAATTGAAGCTGGATGACTTGGCCAAAGGGGACGCGTAAGTGATCGGTTGGAAACATGCAGCAGTGCTGACCCTGGCCGTACTGGCCGCAGGTTGCAGCAGCAACAGCAAGAAGGAACTGCCCCCGGCCGAGCTGACCAAGTTCACCGAGGAAGTGGTGCTGAAGAAGCAGTGGAGCCGTTCGATCGGTGACGGCCAGGGCGAGACCTACAACACCCTGGTACCGGCCATCGAAAACGACCGCATCTACGCTTCCGACGTCAACGGCGAAGTCTTCGCCCTCGACCGCATTACGGGCGAGGTGGTGTGGAAGAAGGACCTCGAGCTGCCGGTGTCCGGCGCTGTCGGCGTGGGCTACGGCCTGGTCATGATCGGCACCCTCAAGGGTGAAGTCATCGCCCTGGACTCCAGCACCGGTGAGGAGCGCTGGCGCTCCCGCGTGACCAGCGAAGTGCTGGCCCCGCCCGCCAACAACGGTGACGTGGTGGTGGTGCAGACCCAGGACGACCGCCTGATCGGCCTGGATGCCACTACTGGCGACCGTCGCTGGATCTACGAAAACACCCCGGCGGTGCTGACCCTGCGTGGTACCGGCGCGCCGATCGCCACCAACCGCCTGGCCGTCGCCGGCCTGTCCACCGGCAAGGTGGTAGCGGTGGACATCAACAACGGCGTGCCGGTGTGGGAAAGCCGTGTGGCGATTCCGCAGGGCCGTTCCGAGCTGGACCGTGTGGTCGATATCGACGGCGGCCTGCTGCTGTCGGGTGGTACCCTGTACGTCAGCACCTACCAGGGCCGCGTTGCGGGCCTGGACCTGGAAAGCGGCCGCGTGCTGTGGCAGCGCGATGCCTCCAGCTATGTGGGTGTCGCCCAGGGCTTCGGCAACGTCTACGTCAGCGAAGCTTCGGGTACTGTCGAAAGCGTCGACGAGCGCTCGTCCAGCGCCCTGTGGAGCAACGACACCATGGCTCGCCGCCAGCTGACCGCGCCTGAAGTGTTCTCCAGCTACGTGGCGGTGGGTGACTTCGAGGGTTACCTGCACCTGCTGAGCCAGGTCGATGGCCGCTTCGTCGGCCGTGAGCGTATCGACAGTGATGGCCTGCGTGCCCGCCCACTTGTGGTCGGCGACACCATCTACGTCTTTGGCAACAGCGGCAAGCTCGAGGCACTGACCATCCGCTGAAGCTATGCTTGAAGCCTTGCGGGCTTCAAGCCGCGGCGCAGGACACGCCGCCCGAACTCCGGCCGCTGCCTTGCAGCGGCCTTTGCATTTTCAAGAATTCAAGAGTGGAGAGCCGAATGGTTCCCGTAATCGCCCTGGTGGGCCGCCCGAACGTCGGCAAATCCACCATGTTCAACCGCCTGACCAAGACCCGCGATGCCATCGTCGGTGACCTGTCGGGCCTGACCCGTGACCGCCAGTACGGTGATGCCAGCTGGCAGGGTCGTTCCTTCATCCTGATCGACACCGGCGGTATCACCGGTGACGAAGTGGGCATGGACGAGAAAATGGCCGAGCAGTCGCTCATGGCCATCGAAGAAGCCGACTACGTATTGTTCCTGGTCGATGCCCGCGCCGGCATGACCGCCGCCGACCAGATGATCGCCGAGCACCTGCGCAAGCGGAACAAGGCAGCGATCCTGGTTGCCAACAAGATCGACAACATCGACGCCGACGTCGCCCGCGCCGAGTTCTCGCCGCTGGGCATGGGCAACGCCATTCCGGTGGCCGGTTCCCAGGGCCGTGGCATCAATGCGCTGATGGAAGCCGTGCTTGGCCACATCCCGCGTGACCAGGTCGAGGAAGCGCTGGATGCCGAAGTCGCCGAAGGCGAAGAAGCGGTGCGTATCCCCGGCCCGAGCGAGAAGGATGGCATCAAGATCGCCATCATCGGCCGCCCCAACGTCGGCAAGTCGACCCTGGTCAACCGCATGCTCGGCGAAGAGCGCGTGGTGGTGTACGACCAGCCGGGCACCACCCGCGACAGTATCTACATCCCGTTCGAGCGCGATGACGAGAAGTACACCTTCATCGACACCGCTGGCGTGCGCAAGCGCGGCAAGATCCACGAGGAAGTCGAGAAGTTCTCGGTGGTGAAGACGCTGCAGGCGATCAAGGACGCCAACGTGGTGATCTTCGTCATGGACGCCCGCGAAGGCGTGGTGGACCATGACCTGAACCTGCTGGGCTTCGCCCTGGAAGCCGGCCGCGCCATCGTCATCGCGCTGAACAAGTGGGACGGTATGGAGCCGGGCGAGCGTGACTACGTGAAGACCGAGCTGGAACGCCGGCTGTTCTTCGTCGACTTCGCCGACATCCACTTCATCTCCGCCCTGCACGGCACTGGCGTGGGCCACCTGTACAAGTCGGTGCAGGCAGCGTTCAAGTCGGCGGTCACCCGCTGGCCGACCAGCCGCCTGACGCAGATCCTCGAAGATGCCGTGAGCGAGCACCAGCCGCCGCTGGTCAACGGCCGCCGCATCAAGCTGCGCTATGCCCACCTCGGCGGTGCCAACCCGCCGCTGATCGTGATCCACGGCAACCAGACCGACAAGATTCCGAAGTCGTACTCGCGTTACCTGGAGAACACCTACCGGCGCGTGCTGAAGCTGGTCGGTACGCCGATCCGCATCGAGTACAAGGGCGGTGAGAACCCGTACGAGGGCAAGAAGAACACCCTCACCGACCGCCAGGTCAACAAGAAGCGCCGCCTGATGTCGCACCACAAGAAGGCCGAGAAGAAGCGCCGCGACAAGCGCTGATTCCGCGCCAGCTTCTTCGCGGGCTTGCCCGCTCCCACAGGTACTCCACAACCCTTGAGGCTTGTGCCGTACTTGTGGGAGCGGGCAAGCCCGCGAAGAGGCCCTTTGATCCAGCGCAATCCCCCATTGTTTCAACCTTTTTCCTGACCGCTCGATCCGCTATGCTCGGACTCCACCCCGTGCCGGATACACCCCAGGAAAGAGGGCTCCATGATCCGCAGCAAACTGCCGAATGTCGGCACGACCATCTTCACCACCATGTCCCAGCTCGCCGTGCAGACCGGCGCGCTCAACCTGTCGCAAGGTTTCCCCGACTTCAACGGCCCGCAGGCCCTGCTCGATGCAGTGGGCCGGCATGTGGCTGCCGGGCATAACCAGTATTCGCCGATGACCGGCTTACCGGCCCTGCGCCAGCAGGTGGCGGCCAAGGTCGCGCGGCTGTATGGCGTGCAGGTGGATGCCGACCAGGAAGTGACCATTACCCCAGGCGCCACCGAGGCGATCTTCTGTGCCATTCAGGCAGTGGTGCATGCCGGTGACGAGGTAATCGTCTTCGACCCTTGCTACGACAGCTATGAGCCGTCCGTGGAGCTGGCCGGTGGCCGCTGCGTGCATGTACAGCTGAGCGACGGTGACTTCCGCATCGACTGGCAGAAGTTCAGCGATGCCCTCAGCCCGCGCACGCGCATGGTCATCCTGAATTCGCCGCACAACCCCAGCGGTGCGCTGATCAGCCGTGAAGACCTTGACCAGCTGGCCCGGCTTATCGCCGACCGCGATATCTACCTGGTCAGCGACGAGGTTTACGAGCACCTGGTCTACGACGGTGTGCGCCATGCCAGTGTGCTGGCCCACCCGCAGCTGTACCCGCGCGCCTTCGTGGTCAGCTCGTTCGGCAAGACCTATCACGTCACCGGCTGGAAGACTGGTTACGTGATCGCACCACCGGCACTGAGTACCGAGCTGCGCAAGGTGCACCAGTACGTCAACTTCTGCGGCGTGACGCCGCTGCAGTGCGCCCTGGCCGATTTCATGGCCGAGCACCCTGAGCATATCGATGAACTGCCGGCGTTCTACCAGGCCAAACGTGACCTGTTCTGCGGCTTGCTGGAGGGCTCGCGGTTCCGCTTCACCCGCACGGCGGGGACCTATTTCCAGCTGGTGGACTATTCGCAGATCCGCCCGGACCTGAACGATGTCGACATGTCGCTGTGGCTGACCCGTGAGCACGGCGTGGCGACCATCCCGGTGTCGGTGTTCTACCAGCAACCCATCCCTGAGCAACGCCTGGTCCGCCTGTGCTTTGCCAAACGAGAGGAGACGCTGCGTCAGGCAGCGGAAAGACTATGCGCGATCTGAGCGAACTGCCGAACCTGAAAATCGCCCTGGTACAAACCACCTTGGCCTGGCATGACCGCGAAGCCAACTTTGCGCACTTCGAGGTGCTGCTGGAGCAGGTAGGCGAGGTGGACCTGGTGATTCTGCCGGAAATGTTCACCACCGGTTTCTCGATGCAGTCGGAAAGCCTGTGCGAGCCGGAGAACGGCCCGACCTACAAGTGGCTGAAAGCCCAGGCGAAGAAGTACGACGCGGTGATCACCGGCAGCGTGATCATCCAGGCCGCCGATGGCAGCCACCGCAACCGCCTGCTGTGGGCGCGCCCGGATGGTGAGATCCTGCACTATGACAAGCGCCACCTGTTCCGCATGGCCGGCGAGCACAAGCACTACACCCCGGGCGAGCGCCAGGTGCAGTTCGAGCTCAAGGGCTGGCGGATTCGCCCGTTGATCTGCTACGACCTGCGCTTCCCGGTGTGGAGCCGCGATGCCCAGGACACCGACCTGTTGCTGTACACCGCCAACTGGCCGGCTGCGCGCCGCCAGCACTGGAACCGGCTGTTGCCGGCGCGGGGTATCGAGAACCTGTGTTATGTGGCGGCGGTGAACCGGGTGGGTACCGACGGCAAGGGCTTTGCCTATTCCGGCGACAGCCAGGTGCTGGACTTCCAGGGCGAGAGCCTGCTCAGTGCGGGGGAGGCCGACGGGGTGTTCACCGCAGTGTTGAGCGCGGCGGAGCTGGCGGCCTACCGGGCCAAGTTCCCGGCCAACCTGGATGCCGATACCTTCGAACTGCACTGACAGCCTGTACCGGCCTCTTCGCGGGCTTGCCCGCTCCCACAGGTACTGCACAGCTTTCGAGTCCGTGAGCACCCTGTGGGAGCGGGCAAGCCCGCGAAGAGGCCACCACTGATTACATCAACCGGTGATCAATACACATCCCGCCGATACCGCCCATCCTCGATCAGCTGCTGTACGGCGGCCTCCCCGAGGATGCCGTTGAGCACCGCATCCACCCCCGCAGCCATCCCTTGCAGGCTGCCGCAGACATACACACACGCGCCATCCGCGACCCAGCGCTTTAATTCTTCGGCCTGCTGCAGCAACACATCCTGTACATACACCTTCTCGGCCTGATCCCGCGAAAACGCCAGGTCCAGCCGGGCCAGGTCGCCACTGTCCAGCCAGCCTTGCAGCTCCTCACCACACAGCAGGTCATGTGCCCGGTTCCGCTCGCCGAACAGCAACCAGTTACGCTGCTCGCCCGCATTCACCCGCGCGCGGAGCAGGCTGCGCAGGCCGGCCAGGCCGGTGCCGTTGCCGATCAAGACCAGTGGTGACGGCGTTTCCGGCAGGTGGAAGCTGCTATTGCGCCGCAAGCGCAGGCTCAGCGTACCGTTCAGTGGCAGGTACTCGGTCAGCCAGCCGGAACCCAGGCCAAGGTTGCCGTCGGCGTGGCGCTCCTGGCGCACGAACAGCTCCAGTACGCCATCGCTGGCGATCGAGGCAATCGAGTATTCGCGGCTGCCGATCGGCACCAGTGCATCGACCAGTGCTTGCGGCTGCAAGCCGATCAGGTGATCGCGACGGCTCGGCAACTGGCGGCCGGCCAAGGCTTGGGCGAGGGTTTCGCCCAGCCCATTCACTTGCACCTTGGCCCCGGCGTCCAGCGCCATGCCATCGAGGAAGGCATCGATCCTTGGCTGACCGTTGAGCGGGAGTATCTCCACCAGGTCGCCGGCTTCCCAGCTTGCAGGCTGTTCCGGTCGCAGGCCCAGCAGGTACACCGGCTGGCCCTGGCTGCCCGGGTTGAGCAGTTCGCGGCGCACCAGCGACCAGTTGCCAAAGACCGGTGCCTGCCAGGCAGCCACCGGCTGGGCGCCGGTCAGTTGCGCCAGTTCCTGCTGCCATTGCTGCAGTGCGGCCTGGTCGGCGTTGTCCACTTCCACCGGGCTGAACGCGCTGCTGGCGCCACGCTCACCCAGCCATGCCTGCAGGCGGCGGGCGAAGCCGCAGAAGTGCGGGTACTGGCGGTCACCGAGGGCGAGCAGGGCATAGCTGAGGTTGTTCAGCGCCCAAGGCTGGCCCAGCACTTTGCGTTCGAACACGCGGGCGCTGTCGGGGGCTTCGCCGTCGCCGAAGGTGCTGACCACGAACAGCGCACGGCGGGCCTGGCGCAGGTCGTTTTCACCCAGTTCGGCCAATGGGCGCACCTGCACCGGCAGGCCGGCCGCCTGCAACTGGCCGGCGCTCTGCCAGGCCAGTTGTTCGGCAAGGCCACTCTGGCTGGCAAAGCCGATCAGCCAGCTGTCGTCGCTGGCGGTGTTGCTGGTGACGTTGCCACGGGCGGCGTGTATCTGGCGCTTCTTGCGGCGGCGGTCGAGGTACAGCAGCCAGCCGGTGACGAAGAACAGTGGCATGGTCAGGCTGGCGAGGGTGACGATGATGCGCCCCGGCAAGCCGAAGTATTCGCCCACATGCAGGGCGTAGACGCTCTGCAGCAGCTGGGCCTTGAAGGATTTGTCGGTGTAGCGGTCATGTCTTTTCACCTGGCCGCTGGCCGGGTCCAGCACCAGGGTGTTGAAGGCGCGTGGGTGGTCGGCGTTGTCCAGCAGGTAGAACAGGTTGGCCGGCTGGCCACCAGCCGGTGGCAGGCGCAGGTTGTACATGGCCAGGCCCGGGCCGGCGGCGTCTTTGAGGTTGGCCCAGATCGCGTCGTAGTCGACTACCAGCGGCGGGGCGTTCTGGTCGATTTTCTGCGGCCCGTGGCGGCCACGGCCTTCGCCGCGCTTTTGCTGTTGGCCTGCGGCCGGCGTGTCGGCCAGCAGCTTGTTCAGGCCTTCGCGGTACCACTCGTAGGACCAGAACAGGCCGGTCAGGGCGAACAGCAGGTAGAACAGCAGGCACCAGGTGCCGGCCACCGCGTGCAGGTCCCAGTTGAAGGCACGGCCTTTCCTGGCCCAGTCGAAGGTCAGCCAGGTGCGCCAGTCCAGCGCCCGGCGCGGCCAGCGCAGGTACAGGCCGGAGAGGCAGAAGAACACCAGCATCAGGGTGCAGGCACCGGTGATCTGTCGGCCGCTGTCGCCCATGGCCAGGAAGCGGTGCAGGTTGAGCATGAGGTTGAAGAAGCCTTGCCCGGCCACTTCTCCCTTGAGTTCGCCGGTGTACGGGTCGGCATAGCGCAGCGGGCCACGGCGTTCGCCCGGTGGTGGCGTGAAGAAGATGCGTGCGGCGTTGCCTTCGCGTACGTCGACCCACAGCATCGCCACCTTGTCGTGTTGCTGGGCCTCGACTCGCTGGACCAGTTCGGCCGGGGGCAGCACGCCCTCCGGGCGCACTTGAACCTTCAGGACATCGGCATTCAACGCGCGCAGCAGTTCTTCCTGAAACGAGTACAGGGCCCCGGTGATACCCATCAAGGCCAGCACCAGGCCAGCGGTGATGCCAAAGAACCAGTGCAATTGGAACAGCGTCTTCTTCACCACATGATCACCTTGTGTTTCTGCCGCATGCTGCGCGGCGTGCATTATGCCTTGATACGCAAACGCCCCGCTCACGGGCATGAACGGGGCGGGGGCTGCTTTTAGTGGTCGCCTGTACTGGCCTCTTCGCGGGCTTGCCCGCTCCCACACGTACTGCACAGCACTTGAGTCCGGTGGAGTACCTGTGGGAGCGGGCAAGCCCGCGAAAGGGCCGGCACAGGCGCAGCCCATTCAACAGATCAACCCCAGTCCCGGCATCAGAAGTGGAAGCTGGTGGTCAACAGTGCAGTCCGCCCGGCGGCCTGGTTGGCATAGTGCCCACTGTAGGCCTTGTCGTAGTAGACCTCGTTGGTGAGGTTCTGCACGTTCAACTGCAGGTCGACGTGCTTGGTCAGCTTGTAGCTGGCCATGGCGTCGTAGCGCCAGTACGAGTCGACCATCACGCTGTTTGTGGTGTTGCCGAACACTTCATCGACGTAGAAGGCACCACCGCCAAGGGTCAGCTTCGGCGTGACGTTGTAGGTGGTCCACAGGGTCAGGCTGTTGTTCGGCGTGTTAGGCAGCTGGTTGCCATCGTTGTAACCCTCGATGAACACCGTACCGACCCGCTGCGCGCCGCCGTCGACCAGCTTGGCATCCAGGTAGGTGTAGCCGGCGAACACTTGCCAGGCGTCGGTCAGCTTGCCGCTGGCGCTCAGCTCCAGGCCATCGACACGGGTCTTGCCGATGTTCTGGTAGGTATTGTTATCGACCAGTACACGGGCGTCTTCCTTCTCGGTGCGGAAAATGGCAGCGGTCAACGCCAGGCGTTCGTCGAGCAGATCCCACTTGGTACCGATTTCGTAGTTGGTGGTTTGTTCCGGTTTCAGCTCGCTGGTCGTGGTGGCCGTGACCAGCGCGTTGCCGTCGGAGCCTTCGCCGAGCGCGTAGCCAGGCGGGGTGGCGGAGGTGGCATAGGACACATAGATGCTGCCGTTCTCGGCAGGTTTCCAGGTCAGGCCCAGTTGGCCAGTGACGAACTCACTGGTGTCCTGGGTCTTGAAGCTGGTCGAACCGTTAGCCACTTTGGTCTTGGCCTTGGTGTCGAAGTGGTCGTAACGCAGGCCCATGGTCAGCAACCAGGCCGGGTCGAGCTCCAGCGTGTCGGTGAAGTAGATGGCGCGGGTGTTGCCAGCCGTATCGGCGCCGGCTTCGGTGCGGCTGATGGTGCCATCCCACTCTTCATGAGGGTTGGGGTTCGGGAACGAGGTGCAGACACCGGAAATCTGCCCGGTTGCACTCGAGCAGTTGCCGGCGCCGAAACCGGTGACGTCATAGCCCGATTTCACCGAGGTTTCCCGGCTGAGTTCGATACCGGTGGAGAAGCTGTTCTTCATGCCGCCAACGTAGAAATCCCCATACAGGTCGGTCTGGTTGGTGGTGGTGCGGGTGTTGGCGACACGGTTGTTCGGGCGACGCCAGACTTCACCGTTGAGAATGTTGCCCTTGCTGTCGTCTGGCTGGCTATAAATGTAGTCCTGCAGCGTATTGCCGTGGCGCAGGGTGTTCTTGATGGTCAGCGCCTCGCTCAGGTCGTGCTCGATGCTGATGGTCGAGATATCTGCACGGCTCTTGGAGAAGTCGCGGCCGACCAGGCCATAGTAGTTGCTGCTGCTGCCACCGCCGTGGGTCGGCTTGTCCGGGTTGGCCGAGGTACGAGCGGCCGAGCTGCCGGAGCGCAGGCTGTAGGGAATGCCCGAATCCGGCAGGTCGTCGCTTTCCACGTGGTAGTAGTCAAGGCTTACGCGGGTATCGGTGCCCAGGCCGAACACCAGCGAAGGTGCCACGCCCCAGCGGTCGTAGTTGACCTCATCGCGGCCAGCGACATTGCTTTTGTGGGTCATCAGGTTCAGGCGGCCGGCGACGCTGTCGCTGAACTGATAGTTGCCATCCAGGGTATAGCGCTGGGTCTGATCGCTGCCCCAGGTCCAGGCGCCGTCGAGCGAATTGCCCAGGTGCGCACGCTTGCTGACCATGTTGATGGTGCCACCGGCAGCGCCACGGCCTGCGATCGAGGAGTTCGGGCCCTTGGCCACTTCCACCGACTCGATGGCGAATATCTCGCGGGTTTGCGAACCGGTATCGCGCACACCGTCCAGGTACATCGAACTCTGGCTGTCGAAGCCACGGATGAAGGGGCGGTCGCCGGACGGGTTGCCACCTTCGCCGGCACCCATGGTGATGCCTGGCACGGTGCGCAGCGCATCCTGCAGGGTCAGGGCGCTGGTGTCCTTGATCACTTGTTGCGGGATCACGGTGATCGAGCGCGGGGTGTCTACCAGCGGCGCGGTGTACTTCTGCGAGGAGGCCTTGTCGACTTTGTAATCGGTGCTGGCCTGTTCAGCTTTGCCGTTGACGCTGGTGGCGTCGAGGGTAATCGCGCTGTTGGCGGCCGGGTCGGCGGCGTAGGCCGACGAGGCGCTGAGGGCAACGCCGATGGCAGACACGATCAGGCGTGGTGAGCTCACTGCAGATGGTACGGACTGGCGCATTGCTTAGGACCTTCCCCAAGGTGTAGAGGCCGCGGATGTTAATGTAAGCAATTGTGACTCACAATTGAGAGTCGTTACCATTCGTGAAGAATTTACAATCTTTACAATTTGCCTTTACGGTTTCATCAAGCTGAAACGTCTTAAGCGGCAAATGGGGCTTGTGAAGCGCAAAAGGGAATCAATATCATTGGCGCCTTTACATTTGCCAACGGTGCTGCCGCCATGCTGCTTCACATCCCCGGCCTGTTCGACGCCGATGAACTGGCCCGTATCCGCAAGGCGCTGGAGCAGGCCGACTGGGCTGACGGCAAGATCACGGCTGGCTACCAGTCGGCCAAGGCCAAGCACAACCTGCAGTTGCCGGAAGGGCACCCGCTGGCCAAGGAGATCGGCAGTGCGTTGATCGACCGTTTGTGGCAGACCCCGCGCTTCATGTCCGCAGCCTTGCCGCACAAGGTGTTCCCGCCGCTGATCAATTGCTACCGCGAAGGCGGCAATTTCGGCTTCCACATCGACAACGCCCTGCGCCAGCCCAAGGGCAGCCCGGAGCGGGTGCGTACCGACCTGTCTTCCACGTTGTTCCTGAGCGAGCCGGACAGCTACGACGGCGGCGAACTGGTGATCCAGGACACCTATGGCGTGCAGCAGGTGAAGCTAGCTGCCGGCGACCTGGTGCTGTACCCCGGCACCAGCCTGCACAAGGTCAACCCGGTGACCCGTGGCCAGCGTTACGCCGCGTTCTTCTGGACCCAGAGCCTGGTGCGCGAGGACAGCCAGCGGGCGTTATTGTTCGAGATGGACAACGCCATCCAGCAATTGACTGCCGATGTGCCGGACCACCCATCACTGCTGCAGCTGACCGGCACCTACCACAACCTGCTGCGCCGCTGGGCCGAGGTCTGAACCATGTCCTATCAGTTGCGGCGTGAAGAAGTGGTGGATGTGGCCGGTTTGCAGGCGATGCTGGAAGAAAGCCCTGGCAAGGCCGCCCAGGCGATCCTGGCGGCGGCGGGGCAGGGCGCGGTCGAAGCGCAGTTGCTGTTGGGGCAGATTCTGCTCGACGGGCGTGGCATCGAAGCCGACGCCAGCGTAGCCCGGCGCTGGTTCGGCATTGCCGCACAGGGCGGCAGTGCCATGGCGCACAACATGCTGGGGCGTTGCCTGGAGCATGGCTGGGGCGGCAGCGCAGACCTTTCGCAGGCCGCCATCCACTATGCCCAGGCAGCCGATGCCGGGCTGGACTGGGGGCTCTACAACCTGGGCAACCTGTTCGCCACCGGGCGAGGGCTACCCGTCAACCAGGCGCAGGCACTGATGTGTTACGAGAAGGCCGCGCACATGGGGCATGCCAAGTCGATGAACCTGTATGGGCGTTACCTGGAGCAGGGTATCGCCACGGCGCCTAGCCCGGCTCGGGCGGTGCGCTGGTATCGGCGTTCGGCCGAGGCGGGGGATTTTCGTGGCATGTTCAGCCTGGGGCTGGTGTTGGTCGAGCGTGGGCAGGTGGCGGAAGCCGCGCCCTGGCTGGAGAAAGCACGGGTCGCGGGGAACATGAATTTCCTGCGCGCGGCGCTGGTGACCTTGCAGGGTGCGGGGCCGGTGTTGATGGCCTTTGCGGGGCGGTATGCCGAGGAGATCGAACGGCGAGGAAACTGAGGTTGCCTGTGCCGGCCCTATCGCCGGCAAGCCAGCTCCCACAGGTACAGCGTGAACCTCGGGACTGCGCCCTCCCCTGTGGGAGCGGGCAAGCCCGCGAAGCAGGCGACGCGGTGGCTGGCACCGGCTGCGCCGGTGTTCGCGGCGGTTCGACGCCTCGACATGCCCGCTCCCACAGGGTCGCGCCGCTTTTAGAAATTGAGCAAGACAGTTGCTACCACAGGGATATCACTGCCCGGCAGGCTTGCGCTGTACCTGTGGGAGCGGGCGTGCCCGCGAAGAGGCCGGTACAGGAACGCACAAATGAAAACGGGGCCTCGCGGCCCCGTTTTGCATTACAGGTAGTAGGCCTTCAGCGGCGGGAAACCGTTGAATTCCACTGCGCTGTAGCTGGTGGTGTAGGCGCCGGTCGACAGCCAGTACAGGCGGTCGCCGATGGCCAGGTTCAGCGGCAGGCCATACTTGTAGTGCTCGTACATGATGTCGGCGCTGTCGCAGGTCGGGCCGGCGATGACCACTTCTTCGGTCTCGCCTTTCTTCTCGGTCCAGATCGGGAACTTGATGGACTCGTCCATGGTTTCGATCAGGCCGGAGAACTTGCCCACGTCGGTGTAGATCCAGCGCTCGACGGCGGTGCGCGACTTGCGTGCAACCAGTACCACTTCGCTGACCAGGATACCGGCGTTGGCAATCAGCGAACGGCCCGGCTCGAGGATGATTTCCGGCAGGTCGTCACCGAAGTCTTCCTTCAGGAAGCGGATGATCTCTTCGGCGTAGGTTTCCAGGCTGTTGGTCCGGGTGATGTAGTTGGCCGGGAAGCCGCCACCCATGTTGATCAGCTTCAGCTCGATGCCGTCTTCTTCCTTCAGGCGCTCGAAGATCACCTTGACCTTGGCGATGGCGGCGTCCCACACGCTGATGTCGCGCTGCTGCGAGCCCACGTGGAAGGAGATGCCGTAAGGCACCAGGCCCAGGTCGCGGGCAAGGATCAGCAAGTCCATGGCCATGTCGGTCTGGCAGCCGAACTTGCGCGACAGCGGCCAGTCGGCAGTGGTCGAGCCTTCGGTGAGGATACGCACGTACACTTTCGAGCCCGGCGCGGCCTTGGCGATGTTGCGCAGGTCGGCTTCCGAGTCGGTGGCATACAGGCGCACGCCCTTCTCGTAGAAGTAGCGGATGTCCTTGGACTTCTTGATGGTGTTGCCGTAGCTGATGCGGTCGGCGGTTACGCCGCGGCCCAGCACCTTGTCCAGTTCGTAGATCGAGGCGATGTCGAAGCTCGAACCTTTCTCTTTGAGCAGGTCGATGATCTCGACGGCCGGGTTGGCCTTGACCGCGTAGTACACCTTGGCGAATTCGAAACCGGCACGCAGGTCGTCATAGGCCTGGCTGATCATCTGGGTATCGATGAGTACGAACGGGGTTTCCTGCTTGTCGGCGAACGCCTTCATTTTCTGGAAAGTGTCACGCGCGAAATAGTCTTCGACCTGGATCGACATGCTCAGGGACTCCATGGGCAAACTGAAAGATTAAGTGGCTGCAAACTGAACGCCCTCCGTATCCCCACTTTGGTTCGCCTACTCAGTACTTGAGCCGGATGGATCGTTTCCAGCATGGACGTTCGGCGCGCACTTTAGGGCGTGAAGAATGCAGAATCAACAGGCAATCCGGGCGTGATCGACGCGGATCGACGACCAGCCATTTGAATAACCGACTCGTGTGACCGGCTGATGTTCCCCACAGTGTTTCAAGCGTAAAAAATTGTGGAATGGACCGCGCTGGCCCCTTTGCGGGCACGCCCGCTCCTACAGGCATCGCGCGGTTCCTGTGGGGGCGGGCGTGCCCCCGAAAGGGCCCCAGGTGTTCATATTTATGGCCACATTTCCTGGCACCGCCGTGCATGAAAAAAGACGATAAATTTTTTGTTACCGACTGGCGGAATTGCCGGCTTTGATGAGAAACATTACTATTCGCACCCTTGTCCGCCTCCCTGATGACCCCGACCGTGTCCGGACCCAAAGGCTTCCTCGACCACTACCATGAGCTGATCGGCACCTGGACGCGCAAGTTGCGCAGTCGACAGCAGGCCGAGGACCTCACCCACGATGCCTTTGTCCGGGTACTGGAAAACCCGCGCGAGCAGGTTGAGCAGCCACGCGCCTACCTGCACCAGACCGCACGCAACATTGCCGTGGACGGTTTCCGTCGCGAGGACCGCCGCCAGGCCCTGGAGCTGGAAGCCTTCGACGAAGGCGTGGCCGGCAGTGGCGACCCCGAGGCCTACGTGCAGGCGCTTGAGCTGGCCGACAGTGTCGAGCGGGCGCTGGCCGAACTGCCGCTCAATTGCCGGCAGGTGTTCATCTGGCAGAAACTCGAAGGCCTGACCCAGGCCGAGATCGCCGAGCGCATGGGGTTGAGCAAGAACATGGTCGAAAAGTATATGATCCGCACGCTCCGGCATCTGCGTGAGCACCTGGATGTGTCGGCTTGATGAGTCAGGAGACCTTTTCGATGAAACAGCACGGTACCGTCCGCGAGCAGGCGGCGGCATGGTTCGCCCGCGTGCAGGATGCGCCTCGCGATGCCGTGCTGCAGGCGCAACTGCACGCCTGGCTGGAAAGCGATGTACGGCACCGTGAAGAGTATCAGCAGCTCGACCGCCTGTGGCAGGCCGCCGGTTCCATCCCCCGCCCGCGCCTGGAGGCGCTGTGCCAGCCGGCCCCGGTACGCCAGATGCCACGTCGGCGCTTCGTACGCCAGGCCTTGGCCGCCAGTGTGGCCGCACTGGCGTTGGGGCTGGGCTGGGGGGGCTGGCACTACCAGCAACTGAATCACCAGGGCAGCGTGCAGACCGCCTTCAACGAACGCCGGCAGGTCGACCTGCCGGACGGTTCGCACCTTGAACTCAACGGCAGCACGCACGTACAGGTCGCTTTCAGCGCCGGCCAGCGGCATGTCCGGCTGATGGCGGGTGAGGTGATGTTTACCGTCGCCCACGACAGTGCCAGGCCGTTCGTGGTCGACACGGCCCAGGGTAGCGTGACTGTAACCGGTACCCGGTTCGACGTCCGCCTGGACCCGGCCAGCACCCGCGTGGCCGTGGAACAAGGCTCGGTGCGTGTGCAGGGCAAGGGCGCCTCGCTGGCGCAACTCACGGCGGGTCAAGGCTCGCATATAGATGCGCAAGGCCAGGTGGCTGTGCCCTATAGGGTAAATACCGGCGCCCTGACGGCCTGGCGCCAAGGCAGGCTGGTGTTCGACAATGCCACCCTGGCCGAGGTGGTTGCCGAAGTTTCGCGCTACCGCAGCCAGCCGCTGCGGATCGCCCCTGGCAAAGTCGCGCAGCTGCGGCTGTCCAGCACCTTCAGCACCGACGACACCGACGCACTGCTGCGCGCCTTGCCGAGCATCCTGCCGGTGGCCATCAAGGCCCATGAAGATGGCTCGCGCGAAATAATCGCGAAATAGATTCAGGTTTTTTTCCGCTCGTTCGTCTTCCCCGCCAGCTGCAACTGCCAAGCATTTCCATTTGCATGCGGTTGGCGTTTATTCCGTATTCCAGGAAGTTTCGACGACGTGAACAACAACAAGCCCTTCCCACGCTTCCGCGCCCTGGCGCTGGCCTTGGCGGTCAGCGCCGCGGCTGTCAACAGCCAGGCCACAGAGGCCGGCAGCACCATCCAGATCCAGGCACAACCGTTGGCTTCGGCGTTGAACCAGCTCGGCCAGCAGACCCACCTGCAGCTGTTCTTCAGCCCCGAGCTGGTAGCGGGCAAGCAGGCCCCGGCGGTATCCGGCCAGCTGGCACCCGAGCAGGCGCTGCAGCAGTTACTGCAAGGCAGTGGCCTGACCTACGAGATGTCCCAGGGCACCGTGGTGGTCAAGCCGGCCCAGGCCGATGGCACCCTCACCACCGGCAGCCTGGAGCTGGCGCCCACCGACATCAAAGTGGTGGGTGACTGGCTGGGCGATGCCCAGCAGAGCGTGGTGCAGAACCACCCCGGCGCACGCACCGTGGTGCGCCGCGAGGCGATGGTGGAGAAGGGCGCAATGAATGTGCGCGACGTGCTGCGCGGCATCCCGGGCGTGCAGGTGCAGGACTCCAACGGCACCGGCGGCAGCGACCTGTCGCTGAACGTGGGCGTTCGCGGCCTGACTTCGCGCCTGTCGCCACGCTCCACGGTGCTGATCGACGGCATCCCGGCCGCCTTCGCACCCTATGGCCAGCCGCAGCTGTCGATGGCGCCGATTTCCTCGGGCAACCTCGACAGCATCGATGTGGTGCGTGGCGCCGGCTCCGTGCGCTATGGCCCGCAGAACGTCGGTGGGGTGATCAACTTCGTCAGCCGGGCGATCCCGGAGAAGGCCTCGGCGGAGCTGTCCACTACCCTGGAAACCTCCCAGCATGGCGGCTGGAAGCACACCGAGTCGGCCTTCGTCGGCGGTACGGCGGACAACGGCATGGGCGTGGCGCTGCTGTACACCGGGGTGAACGGCAACGGCTACCGTGAAAGCAACAACGGCAACGACATCGACGACGTCATCCTCAAGACCCACTGGGCGCCGACCGACGTTGACGAGTTCTGGCTCAACTTCCACTACTACGACGGCCGTGCCGACATGCCTGGCGGCCTGACCCAGGCGCAGTACGACAGCAACCCGTACCAGTCGCTGCGGGACTACGACTACTTCGCCGGCCGGCGCAAGGACGTGTCGTTCAAGTGGCAGCGCCAGCTCGACGACGCCACCCAGTTCGAAGTGCTGACCTACTACACCGACAGCTTCCGCGGCAGCGCCATTGCCTCGCGCGACATGAAGACCCTGTCTTCGTACCCGCGCAACTACCACACCTTCGCCATCGAACCACGGCTGTCGCGGATTTTCTTCGCCGGCCCGACCACCCAGGAAGTCAGCGTGGGCTACCGCTACCTGAAGGAGGCGATGCGTGAGCAGTCGACCCGCCTGGCGCTGATCGACAACGTGCCGACGCCCGCCCCCGGCTCCGACGGCCATGTGTTCCAGGACCGCAGTGGCGGTACCGAGGCCAGCGCCTACTACATCGACGACAAGATCGACGTGGGTAACTGGACCATCACCCCGGGCATCCGCTTCGAGCACATCAACACCGACTGGCGCGACCGCCCGGTGCTCGGTGCCAACGGCCAGCCGGTGCCGGAGAAGAAGCGCAGCATTACCAGCAACGAGCCGCTGCCGGCGCTGAGCGTGATGTACCACATCTCCGATGCGTGGAAGGTGTTCGCCAACTACGAGACCTCGTTCGGCAGCCTGCAGTACTTCCAGCTGGGCCAGGGTGGTACTGGCAACAGCACGGCCAATGGCCTGGAGCCGGAAAAGGCCAAGACCTACGAAATCGGTACCCGTTATGACAATGGCGGTTTTGCAGGTGAACTGACGGCGTTCTACATCGACTTCGATGACGAACTGCAGTACATCAGCAATGATGTGGGCTGGACCAACCTCGGCGCGACCAAGCACCAGGGTATCGAGGCCTCGGTGCGCTATGACCTGGACGGGCTGGACCCGCGCCTGGAAGGGCTGTCGGTGAGCGGTGGCTACACCTATACCCGTGCTACTTATGAAGGGGACATTCCTGGCTTCAAGGGCCGCGACCTGCCGTTCTATTCACGCCAGGTGGCCACTGCCGGGGTGCGCTATGCAGTCAATCGCTGGACCTGGAACCTGGATGCCTATGCCCAATCCAGGCAGCGCGCGCCGGGGACCGGGATCAATGCCGATGGCAGCTTCAACGGCGACTACATCACCGAGCCGAGTGCCGATGGGCAGTATGGCGATATTCCGGGGTACGTGACCTGGCATGCCCGTGGCGGGTATGAGTTCGGGCCGCAGATGTCCAACCTGAAGCTGGCGGCGGGGGTGAAAAACCTGTTCGACAAGCAGTACTTCACCCGCTCCAGTGACAACAATGCCGGCATTTATGTGGGTGAGCCGCGCACGTTTTATGTGCAGGCCAGTGTAGGGTTCTGACATTGGTGTGGTCCTCTTCGCGGGCTTGCCCGCTCCCACAGTGGAGGGGTGTGGTATCCCTGTGGGAGCGGGCAAGCCCGCGAAGAGGCAGGCACAGGCAATCCATGACCTGGGTTCTGAGCCGAATCGCCGGGGCCGCTTTGCGGCCCATCGCGACACAAGGCCGCTCCCACAGATACCGCGCCAGGCCCGAGGCTGATGCTGTACTTGTGGGAGCGGCCTTGTGTCGCGAAAGGGGCGCAAAGCGCCCCCAGCTTCTTATGAGGCCACCGCCTCTGCCGGCGAAACGATGCTGGTCTTCGCCCCCCGCGAGCGCCCCGAGCTCAGGTAAGCCGCAATCGACTCCTGCGTCACCTCGCCCAGGAACACCTGCCCGGCATCCAGCACCGGCAGCCACGCCCGGTTGAACTCGTACATCCGCGACAGCAGGATGCGCAAATGCTCATCATGCGAAGCCGTGGCATTGAACGGCCGCAGGAAGTCGCCACAGGTCCCTTGCTGGCGATGCATGTCGCGCCGGCGCACGTAGCCCAGCGCCTTGTTCTGCGCATCGGTCACCACCACGTAGCGGCGGTCGTGCTCGTCCAGCAGCTCCAGCGCATCGCTCACCGGCGTCTGCGGGCTCACCGATGGCGCGTTGTCGGCCGCATCCTCCGCACGCACCAGCAGCAGGCGCTTGAGGGTACTGTCCTGGCCCACGAAGTTGCTCACGAACTCGTCCGCCGGGTGCGCCAGCAGGGTATCCGGATGGTCCAGCTGCAACAGCTTGCCGGCGCGGAAGATGGCGATCTTGTCGCCCAGCTTGATCGCTTCGTCGATGTCGTGGCTGACCATGATCACGGTCTTGTTCAAGGCCCGCTGCATCTCGAAGAACTCGTTCTGGATCATCTCGCGGTTGATCGGGTCGACCGCGCCGAACGGCTCGTCCATCAGCAGCACCGGCGCTTCCGCCGCCAAGGCGCGAATCACGCCGATACGCTGCTGCTGGCCACCGGACAGCTCGCGCGGGTAACGCTGCAGGTACTGCTTGGGCTCCAGCTTGATCATGTGCATCAGTTCGCGGGCGCGTTCATGGCACTTCTGTTTGTCCCAGCCGAGCAGGCGCGGCACCACGGTGATGTTCTCCTCGATGGTCATGTTGGGGAACAGGCCGATCTGCTGGATCACATAGCCGATGTGCCGGCGCAGGGTGACTTCGTCCAGCCCGGTGGTGTCTTCGCCATTGATGAACACCTGGCCGGAAGTGGGGGTGATCAGGCGGTTGATCATTTTCAGGGTAGTGCTCTTGCCGCAGCCCGAGGGGCCGAGGAACACGCAGATTTCCCCTTCGTTGACGGTGAGGCTTACCGCATCGACGGCTTTGACGTCCTTGCCGTTGACGTTGAAGGTTTTGCTGAGGTTCTTCAGTTCGATCATGGGCGCAGTCCTTCTGGAGTCAGGGCACGTTGCAGGGTTTGCAGGAGCAGGTCGGCGATGATCGCCAGCAGGCTGACCAGCACGGCGCCGACCAGCAGCATCGACATGTCGCTGCGGCTGATGGAGGTCAGGATGAGTACGCCAAGGCCGCCGGCACCGATGGTGGCGGCGATGGTCATCACGCCGATGTTCATCACCACGGCGGTGCGCACGCCGGCGAGGATCACCGGCACGGCGATGGGCAGCTCGACCATGCGCAGGCGCTGGCCGAAGGTCATGCCGATGCCGCGCGCCGCTTCACGGATGCCGGGTTCGACGTTGGTCAGGGCCAGGTAGGTATTGCGCAGGATCGGCAGCAGTGAATAGAGGAACACCGCAGTGATCGCCGGCAGCGGCCCGAGGCCTTGGCCGAACCTGGAGTAGAACGGCAGCAGCAGACCGAACAGGGCGATGGAAGGAATGGTCAGCAGCACCGTGGCGCTGGCCTGCAAGGGGCCGGCGACCGCCGGGAAGCGGGTCATCAGGATGCCCAGCGGCACGCCGACGATGATCGCCAGGCCGACGGCGACGCCGACCAGCATGATGTGCTGCCAGGTCAACTGCAGCACCTGGGCCCAGTCGAGGTGGGCGAATGTGTCGAGCAGGTTCATGGTTGGCCCTCGCTGTTCAGTGGGTGCTCACGCAGGAAGGTGGCGGCCACGGAAGTCGGGTTCTGGTGCTCGACATCGACCTTGGCATTGAGTTGGCGCATGGTTTCGTCATCCAGTTGCTCGGCCAGTGGCTTGAGCAGGCTGGCCAGCTTCGGGTTGGCGTCGAGTACCTCTTTGCGCACCACCGGGGCGGCGGTGTAGTCGGGGAAGTAGTGCTTGTCGTCTTCCAGCAGCTTGAGGTTGAACGCGTTCAGGCGGCCATCGGTGGTGTACACCAGGCCGGCGAACACCTGGTTGTTGTGCATGGCGGTGTAGACCAGGCCGGCATCCATCTGGCGGATGTTGGCGCGGCCCACCTGCAAGTCGTACATCACCTTCAGGCCGACCAGGCCGTCCGGGCGGTTGGCGAACTCGGTGTCCAGCGCCACCAGGTGGTTGCGGCGGCTTTCGTCGCGCAGCACCTGGTTGAGGTCGCTGATCGAGTTGATCTGTGGATAAGCCTCGGCGACCTGCCTGGGCAGGCCCAGCGCGTAGGTGTTGCTGAACTTCGACGGGGTCAGCCAGATCAGGCCCTTGTTCGCGTCCAGTGCCTTGACCTTGGCGTAGGTGGCCTCGGCACTGGGCATGCGCTCATCGATATGGTTGTACGACACCAGTGACACACCGGTGTATTCCCACATCAGGTCGAGCTGCCCGGTTTCCTGGGCCTGGCGCGCGATGCTGCTGCCAAGGCCGCTGGTGACACGCACGTCGAAGCCGTTGGCGCGCAGGTATTGCGCGGTGATTTCGGCGAGTACGGTCTGTTCGGTGAACACCCGCGCGCCGATGCGGATCAGCGGTTTTTCCGCTGCCTGGGCAAATCCTGCGAACAGCAGGGCCGCGCCCAGCAGCAAGGCGATTCTCTTGTTCATGCGTTCCCTCTTGTTATCCAGCCAGGCCACGTTCCAGCCAGCGTTTGCTGGAGGCACTCACCGCCGCGTCGAGCACCAGCGCCAGCAGCGCGGTGCAGGCGGCACCGAGCAGCAGTTGTGGCTGGTTGTTCAGGGCGATGCCGGGGAAGATCAGGCTGCCCAGGCTGTTGGCGCCGATCAGGAAGGCCAGTGGCGCGGTGCCGACGTTCAGTGCCAGGGCCACGCGCACACCGCCGACGATGATCGGCACGGCGTTGGGCAGTTCCACCTGCCACAGTTGCTGGCGCGGGGTCATGCCGATGCCGGTGGCGGCTTCCTTGAGCGAGGCGGGGACGTTTTTCAGGCCCTCGTAGGTGTTGCGCACGATGGGCAGGAGGGAGGCGAGGAACAGCGCGAAGATCGCGGGCCCGGCGCCGATGCCGAGGATACTCAGGGCGATGGCCAGAACGGCCAGGGGAGGGATGGTGTTACCAACGTTGAACAGCTGCATGAAGCGCTCGGCTTTGTCGACCCGGTGCGGTCGACTCAAGGCAATGCCGGCGGGGATGCCCACGGCCAGCGCCGCCGCCATCGAAGCCAGCACCAGTACCAGGTGCGCTTGCAGGTAGAACCCAAGATCGTCGCGATAACGCGCGATCGTGTCGATGCCGATCCAGTGGATCAGCAGGGCCAGGATGACGAGCACGGTGGCCCATCCCAACAGCCCTTTTCCGTAGCGTTTTGCCACAGGCGGACTCCTTGTGTAGTCGGCGAGCACACTTCTTGGTTGCCGGCCATTCCTGGCGGCGGGTGGTGTGTTCGCGAGTAGCAGCGTGAGGCACCCCGTAGGCTGCGATCAGGCCATGAGCCGAACCCCGTCGGGCCCGATATTGCTGATGAAACCAGTCCCCAAGCGAAGCGGGTTGCAGGGGAGTGGACGTCTCCGTGGGCGTAAAGGTTCCCATCTGGGGCGGCATTTGGCCAGCGGTAATCACTGCCATTGCGGAAATTTGACGAGAGAAAACAGTGGCTTGATGCGCTGTAGGCGTTGAAACAACTGCCCTGTGGCCATTTGTCGTGATAAGCGGCTGGTTGTTGAATGTGTAGTGGCAGGGCTCTTCGCGGGCACGCCCGCTCCCACAGGGATCTCCACTGCTGTGCAGGCCTGTGCAGTACCTGTGGGAGCGGGCGTGCCCGCGAAAGGGCCGGAACAGGCACCGCCGGTTCAGCAGGTTTTGGTCCCGGCCCAACTTCAGGTATGATATCGCCCCTTTTAAATCCCCCAGTCAGGCGATTTCCCATGACCAACCAGGCCGCCGAAGTCGCGAAACGCCGCACTTTCGCAATCATTTCCCACCCCGACGCCGGTAAGACCACCATCACCGAGAAGCTGCTGCTGATGGGCAAGGCCATTGCCGTCGCCGGTACCGTGAAGTCGCGCAAGTCCGACCGCCACGCCACCTCCGACTGGATGGAAATGGAGAAGCAGCGCGGCATCTCCATCACCACCTCGGTGATGCAGTTCCCGTACCGCGAGCACA
>Ga0209676_1000307_pt1 | contig 96239 bp, 88 predicted proteins | sample AraplaCvi_mLB_r2_FD_184282 | JGI IMG/M metagenome (GOLD analysis project Ga0209676, IMG submission 184282) | Arabidopsis root microbial communities from North Carolina, USA - plate scrape MF_Cvi_mLB_r2 (SPAdes) (version 2) | ecosystem: Host-associated > Plants > Roots > Endosphere | place: USA...
GTCCGATGGATTCAGCTAGGATGACGGCCTGGGCCTTCTGATCATCGGTGTAATGACGGCGAGGGGGACGTGGCATGGGAACCTCCAATTGCGAGTAAATTATCGCTTCTTGGCGTCCGTTTCAGCGTAGCAGGTTCATTACTCCTTAACTATGTGACGGCCCGATGCGCGTCAGGACCAGTTCCAGACGACTTCAGGTAAAAGTATTTCCAGAAGGCACCACCCGTGTGCCAAAGGTGCTTCTGTGCCGCTTGCGACATCATCAGACACCGCCGTTCGGGATAGCAAACTCAGCTAGGACCACTGTACCGTCAAACAGAACGGGAACAGCACCCATGACGGGAACTCCGGCCTGATCCAGCGACGCAACTGATGTAACTGCTACGTAACTACGAGCATCTTTGTTGTCCGCTTGCCCGGCGAAGGCATTCAGCAATCCCTGCGCAAGCCCCGCTACGAACGTGATGTCATCGTCGGTGTGACCCAAGGACCTCTTGAACCTGAGCATGTCCTCCAGAACCTAGACTGGTGTGAGGTCCAAGGTGCATACCCACTCCCGGCCCTCTGCCCTCTCAGCAACCGCTTCAGCCCCGAAGACTCCCATTCCACCGATGCGTTCGCCATCACGCAGAAAGGCGTACTGGAACTCGATCGTCCTACCTCCGCCTGCGTCAGAGCTGGGCAGCATTCGCGGTCTCGGAATCGAGACGCCACTGACAAGGTCAATCGCAGATCGTTCCCGTGGTATGAATTGGAGAGGCATCATAGTTCCTTGCGGGGAGAATGCCCCCTTCGGCTTGAATCAATAAGCATAGCCACTTTCCAAGATATTTTTCGTAAAGGGAGCGAGCATACTTCGTCAGGACTAGTACCTTTCAACCCAGGCTATACGTGTGATGGCACAGCAGCTTCACCCAATACAACTTTCTTATCAGGAAGTACAGGAATTGCCCCTGCAATAGGAACACCAGCCTGATCCAGGGCCTCAACCGAAGTCACGGCGATATAGCGAAGATTGTCCTCGTTGTCCATTTGCCCGGCATATGCCAGGACCAGACCCTGTGCGAGACCTCGCAGGAACGTGAGATCCTCGTCCGTGCTGCCGAAATCTGCTTTAGATCTGAGCATGGACTGGAGGTCTGCTCCCGGGTTAGATCGAAGGTGAATACCCACTCCCGGTACCCGTCGGTCTCAACGACCACGTCGGGACCGTCGAAGCCCAGCCCACCTATCCGATCTTCGCCGCGGAAGAACGAATAATGGTACTCCGTGCCGCCCTCACCGCTAGCCAGCGTGGTTGGCAAAATCCGAGGGCGCGGAATTGAAACATCGCTAGTCGGATCGTAAGAGGAGTGCGAGCGAGGCTGGAAGCTAAGAGGCATGGTCATCTCTGGATGTTTAGTCGGATATACGCCGTACTGATATCTCGCTCTTAGCGCCAAGTACAAGCATGTGCGGTCTTAAGGACCCAGTCACGAATCAGATCAACCGCAAACCGGCGCTCACTCGCGCCGCCCCGGGCTATATATTCAGCGCTCCCAACAAGCCTCATTCGGTCAACACGTTCGCCATGAAGAAAAAGGAAGTACTGGCATTCGGTGTGGACTGGATCCTCGGGTGGACTTGCTGGAAGCACTCGCGGAGGAGTCATGACGATGCCATAAGATCCTGGACGTGGCTCAGAGTTAAAGGGCATGCCCCCCTCGGTTTGTGACGGCGCGATGAGCGGGGACATGAACTTCGGCAAGAACGACAGTCCCTTGTGCCATGACGCGCACGCTTGCAGGCACGGGAAGGCCCAAGGCCGAGAGCGCTTCAACCGAGGTAAATGCGGCGTAAGACATGTTATTCCGATTGTCATCCTGTCCTGCAAATACATTCACAAGACCTCTCGCGAGCGCTGTTAGGAACGTGATGTCGTCATCCGCGCTCCCGATGCGCTCTTTGGAGCGAAGCATTGAGCGCAGAGCCGATTCTGAGCTCAAATCGATGGAAAATGCCCACTCGCGCCGCCCAGACGCCTCTATAACGTCCTCCGTCCCGAAAACTCCCAGGCCATCGATTAGCTCGCCGCCTTTACGAATCGAGAACTGGTACTCAACGCCCTCGCGGCCATCTTGGAAGGTGTGCGGCAGGATTCTCGGCATAGGGATGTGAACGCCGCTCTCCTGATCAAACGACGAGGTTCCCCTCGGCTTAAAGTCTGTGGGCATGGCCGCTTCCCTAGATAACGCGCCTTAAAGTAACGAACGTACTTCGTCTGTACGAGGGCATCTTGACTCAGGCGATAGCCGTCCAAGCGTTCGGGGTACTCCATCGCCGCCAGAGTGCCACATGGACATCGTCCGCAACTATCAGAAAATTCCCATTTTGCCACTTGGAACACAGGTCGATCGAACCTTCGCGACTGCTGAGAAGAAGACATCGCTCGTTTCAATGTTCCCCGGTCATCAACCCCGCCGCCGGACCGCCTGCGTCGGCGTAGCTGGTGACGCTGTCAGGCCCTGAACCCTGCGACTTCAGGTACTCAATCACGCCTTCAACCTGAGCATTCGAGACGGGACTCTGGTCACGAATATTGGTGGTGGCAGAGAGGGTAGTCCGGGCAAAGTCGTCAGACACAGAACTGGGCATGTTGCCTCACGTCAGGCAACATGCGCAGGAACAAACAACTCAGCGAGAATGATGCTGCTATCAGGCAGCTCCAGGTAGCCGGCAGGTGCAGGCGCACCAACGCGCGCTAGGTCTTCGGCGCTACCGACGACCAGATAGCGCCTGCTCTCGGGATTGGCCTTTTTACTCGCGAAGACATTCACCAAGCCCTGTGCCAGGAAGCTGATAAAACCGAAGTCGTCGTTTGTGTCGCCCAGGAACCTCTTGAACTTCAACATATCAATGAGTACTTCAGCAGGGCGAAGATCGAGTGTGTAGATCAAGCCGCGCTGGCCCTCCAACTCGGCAGCGACTTCGGTTCCGAAAAACCCCATGTCACCCACCCGCTGACCGCCTCGGCGGAACGTGTACTGGTACTCGACGCTGGCAACACCATCCAGCGGCGCATCTAGAAGAATTCGAGGATGCGAGATTGTGACGCCACTACCCTCATCAAATGAGGTATTTTCGATGGGCTTGAAGTGGATCGGCATCACTCTTCCTTAGTCTGTTCCGGTTCAGGCGTCGCTCTGCCCTTCCTTCGCTACGAATGAGCGGGGCCGGGGCGATGACGGCGGCGTCGTGCAACAGTTCATCCCTCGCGACTTAGCTGAATCCGCCTTCACCGACACCGGCTTGGCCAGCCACGATGATCGCCGTTGGCCGAACATGAGACTGAATCGATTCGAGATGGCTTGCGGGAAATATCTTGTCCATCAGTATCCGCGCATGCTCTTCGCTACTCAGGTGGTCACTCGCAGCGGTGATTCGACACCCACCCTACTTCCCGAAAAAGAGTGTGAAGTCCTTGTCACCAAACCAAGGCTTCTGAAGGACAAGCGTCGCCATGAGCGCCTCCTCCGCTTCGAGTTTTGAGGCGAGCTCGGAGTCACCTTGCCTCTTTGCCACAGCAAGCTGTTGCCGTGCTTCCTCGAAGAAAGCGCCCACCAAATCTTCCATTACCCAGATGACCAGCTCGAAGCGTGGCGCCACCTGAGGCTCTTTCGCCACGGAAGCCAATGCGTCATGGATTCTGACCAAGTGACCCGGGTATTCCTTCAGCATCTCGCAAAGTCTCTGAGGAATTGGAGGCAGCGAAGCGGTCATTTGCAGCATCCATTGTGTCTAGTGACGGTCATTCCAATCAGGCTGCGGCTCCCAAAGCGCTGACATCACGTTGTTGGAAGCGCGCGCGGAGGGTAGCCGCGTGCCCGACGAGCTGGCGGACGCTGTACGGTCCCGGATCTCAGGATGCCATAACGACTGGCGATGAAACCATAGTAAAACCCTTATACCTTCACGCCCGCACAAGCGACGTCTTCAAGCATCGCCAGTGGCTTCATCTTGGCCTCATCCCGCTCCAAGAAATCAAGGAGACCGCTATCGCCGATCCATTGCTGCTTCAATGCCGCACGCAGCATCAGCATTTCCTTTGCTTCGGCGTGGCGAATGCCATCGGCACTGCCTTTGGCCTTAGCAGCATCAAGTTCGACACGAGCCGACGCCACGAAACCTTCAAGACAGTCTTCCAACGCCCAAACAATGTGCTCAATCCGAGGTGTACTGGCACCAGATTCGGAGGCTGCCTTGTCGATGGCCAACTGCAGCCGCTCGATATGTTCGGGATATGCGCCCAGAAGTTCACGGAGTTTGCTTGGAACGGGTGGCGGCGTAGGGTTCATTTTAAGTGTTTCCGTTCATCGACCCGGGTTGGACCCAAACAACGGCGTTCAGGTGGGTCCATCGGGTAAAGAGTGCCATGCCAGCGGGCTGGTCGGCCATCAGAGAATTCCTACCGCTTGCTCGGCGTTTCGTTGGCTCGCTTGCTCCTGCGGGAATGGTGTAGACAGCGGCGGGAGGGCTACGCCTCAATCAACCGCAATATCCCGTCACCCTACGCTCCAAGTCCCTTCGCTCCGCTTCGTTCATCATCGCCCGCTTGAGGTAGGCCTCGAAGTCCTCACCCGTACAAGCGTTCTGCATCAGGCACAGCGTTCCCATCAGTTTGCCCCAGGGCCCGCAGTCGTACCCCATGCGGCAGCCAGCCACCATCCATGCCTCGCCGGCGTGCTCCCCGGTCATCAAGCCCGCCGCCGGTCCGTCTGCGCTGGCGGGATAGTTGCTGTGCATCGTGCTGCCCATGGCAAACAAGGCCGCTGGATCATTGGAGCCCAATACTTCTTCAAGCTGCTCGGCAGCTTCAGCCGTATCCAGCCGCTTCTGCTTGAACGCGTTGTCCATCAACCGGGAGGCCAGGTCACCGTTTTCGGCGGCCTGCGCGTACCAGCCCGTGATCAGCTGCATCGGCACGATGGCGCCACCATCCACTGCCCCGCATTGGGCGAAACGTTCGGCCGCCACCTGCTCCAGCACAGAGAGCTGGGCAAGCGCCCTGATCATCTGCCTATAGAAATCGAGACTGTCCATGAAGTTCTCTCGGTCAATATTGACGAAGTAGCAGCCGTCATAGGTGTCGGCCAACCTGCGCTGGGCCACGGCATCGCCCGCCTTGGCCCGCTTTTTCAGGTCCTCGAAGGCCTTTACCCGGTCTACTTCTGCGGGGCGGCCGTGGCTGGCGCGGGCTACGGTTCCATCGGCGCGTACATCGGCAGCAGCGGGCAACTTGATCGTAGCGAGGCGATCTGGCCGCCCGCCGGATTGGCGTGGAACAGCTGAAGCGGATCAAGCCGTATGCGTGACCGGGAATCCGGTAGTGCAGTACGAGTTATTGCTCTAGAGCACCGCCCGGCCTTTGATGTATTCCATATTGACTGCTCTGGGCATGTTTGGTCTGAGGGAAATAGCAAGACCCATAACCCGCTCAAGCTTTCCAAGGGTCGCTTTCAGTTCCTCGGCGCTTGCTTCATTTCCCGCAATGTAGACCTCAAGAAGGTCGTCACCTGGGCACCCAGAGAAGCCAGTGATGTCGGGTATGGAGCTATAGAGCAGGTCCTGATGTCTCTCAACAATCGAGTAGAACTCTTCCTCAGTATGGCGGTGGCCAGTCTCGATGATGACCCGGGTGCTCCCGCTGGCAGTTGTCAGGATCCTGTTGGGCACAGGCGACGACCCTTTCAGTTCAACGAGAATGTGTTGGTCCGGGGCGTGTTGGATGGAGAGCGCCGTCAATCGGCCTGCGAACTCCTGCCGAAGATCCTCCATTGGCTGCAGGATTTCGGTTTGAACCGCGAGCCGGGTGATCGCATCGTCGATGGACACGCCAGGGTGCGCCGCGATGTAGCTCCTCACCAATACCTGCATCTCCTTGCCCTGATCAGAGTCCGGATCGGGCACCTGCGCCCAAGTGGCGCTGGCCAGGCAGGCGGAGAATGAACAACCGAGAAGCATCCATTTCATAGGGGTCTCCGTGTCCCAATTGGTTGATCCCAGCGTTTAGCAAAAGCTGGCCTAAGCAGGGTATCGGTCCGATCAAGCAGGCGAAGTGACCCAGATCACGAAGTTCATTTCAAGAGGGCTTACGGAACACCCATGGACCAGATCGATACAACCTGGCTTGAGCAGTTCGACCAGGCCATGCTCACCTTCTATGCCATCGACCACGTGGACGCAGGAATGGATGGGCCGACGCTGCTGAGGTATTACGACCTGGCGCCGCGTGAGGCGGCGCTGGTGTATGGCGAGGACTACGACCTGCATCTTGCCGATGCGTGGCGGCCTTGCCTGCGCCCGTAACTCACTGCCCTTCCACCAACCGGAGTATCTCGGTCACCCTGCGCTCCAACTCCCTGCGCTCGACGTCACTGGGAAGCTCCCTCTTCCAGAAGGTCTCGAAGTCCTCGCCGATGCAGCCGTTGGTGCCCAGACACAAGGTGGCCATAAGAGCGCTGGACGGCCCGCAGTCGTATCCCATGCGACACGCCGCCACCATCCATGCGTTGCCTGCCCCCTCCCCGCTCACCAGTGCATAAGCCGGGTCGTTCGGGTCGGTCAGGTACCTGGCCCCCAACGTCGTACCCATGGCAAATACGACGGCGGGATCGTTGGAAGCCAGAACTTCTTCAAGCAGCGCGGAGGATTCTGCCGCGCCCAACGCTTTTCGCTTGTAAGCATTGTCGTTCAAACGCGCCGCCAGATCGCCATTCTCTGCGGCCTGCGCATACCAACCACGGATGAGTTCCAGCGGAATGATGGCGCCACCGTCAACAGCCCCGCACTGCGCAAAGCGTTCCTGCGCTGTCTTCTCAAGTATTGAGAGCTGCGCGGGGGCACGGATCATCTGCCTGTTGAAGTCGAGGCCTTCAAGGAAGTTCCCGCGGTCGATATTGACGATGAAGCACGCCTCGTAAGTATCTGCCAGCAGACGCTGCGCTACCGCGTCGCCGGCCTTGGCCCGCTGCTTGAGGTCTTCGAACGCCTTCACCTTGCGCGCTTCAACGGAACTGCCGTAGGCCGTGCTTGTGACCGGCGCATCAGAAGGCGGGGCGCTCGGAGTCGGTGCGTGTACAGACGGGGCCTTTGCACTGGCTGCAACCGCCTGCGCTGCCGGACCCTGCCGCAACAGGGCAAACCCCATTAGCGCCACAGCCACTCCCACTGCAAGCCACACCTTGGCTTTCCCAGCCATACGCCCTACTCCCTTAGTCATCGTGGCCGCATTCCGTTGAGTCCCATGGCAGTGTAACCGCCCTCCTGGTCGACCCATCTGGCTTGTCTATCGCCGCCTGACGGCAGATAAACCGCCAATAGCCGCCGGGGCGCGCCGATTGCGACAGCCCGGGCCTCCGGGGCAGATTGCCAAGGCTGCTGGCAATCGCCTGCCGGTGGTCAAGAGTGACCCTGTTCCGGCCACGTTGACCGAACCTTGCCTATAGTCGGGTTCAACCAATGCAATGGAATGGCCCCATGAGCGTGATGTCACCCTGCCGATGCCTGGCAGTTGCACTCGCCGCCGCCTTGAGCACCAGCGCGTGCGCCCAGGCCCCACCTACGGAGCAGGGACAAAAGGAAACTGCCATGTCTGAAAGCACCAGCCAGAGTCGTACCCTCAACGGCCATACCTACACAGATGCCCCCGTAGACGTGAAGCTGGGGCCGAACACCTTCCGCATTCCCGCCAACTACCTGGACAGCCAGATAGCCCCGTGGCCGGGCGACGGCGTGAGCCTGGTCATCGAGTGGCCGGGCATGAAGCCCACCGCCCCCGGCGCACGGGCGAATCCACGCACCAATGACTTCCGTAAGGAAATCCGGGTGCTAATTAACTATGTCGATCGCGTTCCGGTCGAGACCTTGCTTGATCGCCAAGCTTCCAACATAGCCATCACAGAAGAAGGCTCGCTGGAGCGCAATGATCCGTCTGATCGCCTGGATCTCCGTGTTCCCCAGCCGGACCGGTTCGGGCTGATCCCCTACGCCATCGATGAAACGCGGATGGCCGAGTATGCGCGAGCGTATGAAGCCAAGTATGGCCATCCGCATCCTCGCAACCCAGCATTCGAGGACGATTGGTACATCGCCCGTAGTCCGGATAGCGCACTCGCCACGTTCATCAAGTGCGACAGCGCTAAACACTCCGGTGACGGCCTGATTGTCGAGAACGATGCGCTCGCGGACGGTCCAGGAGCCACGGTTGCCGGCTGCGTGCACTACATCGTCGACCTGAAGAACAGCCTTTCAATCAGCCTCAACTACAACCGCGTGTTCCTTAAGGACTGGAAGGCCATGGAGCTGGCGATACGGGACGTCTTGGATCGCACCAAGGTCAAGTAGATTCCGCGGTGAGGGGAGTTTGAGATGAATGGATTGAATGACAATGACCTGCGTGTACTGCGGTACTACGCCAACAATGGCAACCGCGAACTGTATTGGAACTATCTCTCCCAGCTGCCGGGGGCCGACGGCTACGGCACGCTGGCGCTTGGCGTGGTGCGTAACGACAACCTGCCGGGCCAGGTAGCCAACAGCTACGCGCAGAGCCACGCCGCCCGGCAAGGCAACGAGGGCTCCCAATTCTCCAATGCCTCCCTTTCAGAACGTCAGTGGGAGAAGTTCGGGCAGACGCTTCTGAAACAGGACTTGGAGCGCCGAACCCATCATCTGAGGGAAGGCAACGCGAACCTTGCGCTGAACTTGCCGGGCAGTGACGTCATGCTTGCTCATGACAGAGCATTCGTTCAGCACGAGCTGGACCCCGACTGCTGGACACCCCGCGTGCTCCTGCAGGCCGCCTTGAAGGAGAGCGGCCCCCAGAAGATGGAGCAGATCTGGACCAACATGCTGGATAACGGCTACATGGGGGCAGTTCGCGTAGGCAAAACCAGCTACGACACCTTCGCCCAGATGGGCGCGATGGAGGGAGGCAAGTACCTGGCCAAGCTCAGCGCCGCCGAGGCCACCCAGTTCCTGGAAGGCCGGTCGGCGGTTGATCCCAACGTCATTGGCGGAAACAGCCGCTACGTCATGTACTTCGAGGCGGAGAAGAAATGGGTGAACGTCAGCATCGGCGGCGGTCACGTTTCCATGCGGGAAGAGACCAACCCCAGCCGGCTTGCCGAACTCAACGATGCCCGCGAAGCGCGCCTGGAGCGCCAGCACAAGGCCACCCAGTTCCATGAGGACGATCCGCACCGCACCATCACCCCCAGCCCGCGTACTGCCTCGATCGAGGGCAGCCCAGCAGATCGGCAACTTGCCACTCGCCTGGCGGACATCACCCCCGGCCCCCCGGACTACGCCCTGGTACAGCAGGTACGCGAAGGCGTGGCCGCCATCGACGCCAGGCAGGGCCGCGCCCCGGATGAGAACAGCGAACGGCTCACCGCCAGCGTGGTGGCACTCGCCCGCCAGAACGGGCTGGAGCGCGCCGACCATGTACTGCTGAGCCAGCAGACCGCCGACAGCCCCGCCGGGCGGAATGTGTTCGTGGTCCAGGGCGACCCGAGCGACCCAGCACACCGCCGCGCCGCCATGCCCACGGATGTGGCCGTACGGACGCCGGTGGAGCAATCGCTGCAGCGGCTGGAGGAGGTCGGCCAGGAGCGCCAACAGCAGGCGCTGGCACGGACCCAGCAGCAGGAACACAACCACCACCAAACAATGCGCATGGGATAACACCCAGCGGCAGCGCCACCCCGGCCTCCCGGTAGCGCCGACTGTCAGTCGGCTCCCCCCGCAAGCCAGTCCCCCAAACTCCGCGCGCACGCACCACCAAATTGCCTATAGTTCACCTGCCGACACCCCGGCCCAGCACAAGGAACTGCCATGGCCCTCCCCACCCAGGAAGCGTCCGTCGCCCTCCTGATTGATTGCGACAACGTGCCGCCGGAAATCGCCGAATTCGCGCTGCAGCGAGCAGCACAGGCAGGGCGGGTAACAGTTCGCCGGGGCTACGGCAACCCGAACACGATCAACAAGGGGTGGGAACAGGTTCTGGTCCGGCAGTCGTTTACCAGCTGCCTGCAGTTCCCCTACGCGCCCAGGAAGAACAGCACAGACATTGCCTTGTCGCTGGACGCGATTGAGCTTCTCTTGGACAAACGTGCACAGATCTTCTGCCTGGTCACCGGTGACAGCGACTTTGCCTACCTGTGCCGCAAGCTCAGGGAACGTGGCGCAATTGTCTACATCGCGGGCGCGGCCAATAGCCCGGAAGCACTGCGAAACGCGTGCGATCAGTTCTTTGAGTGGACGCCGGTAGCGAAGCCCGTACCGAAGCCTGTGGCAAAGGTGGCAGACGTGCCCAAGCCCATCGTGGCGCCCGTGGCGAAGGTAAAGAAGCAGGCAGCGAAGAAGGCTCCAGGACCTGGCCCCCGCCCCAAGCAGAGCCCATCGTTCGTCGTGAAAGCGGCGGAGACACTGGCGGCGTCGTCCCCCAATGGCCGGGTGACGTTGAATGCGCTGGTGGAGGAGATACGACGCACTCAGCCGGCCTTCAAACCGAATACCTACGGTCACTCCACGCTGGCAAAGATGGTGAAGACATACTCCGGGCTCAAAGCTGGTAAAGGCTCCAATGGCCACTGGGAGGTGAGCGTGGCCCCGAAGACCACAAACGCATCAACCACCAAGAAGGCCTGAGCCGAGGAGCCACGTGCACGTGGCACCGATTAATCGAGCAATAAGATAGGAAGGAGAACTTTGTGCTGGGACAGGTTTTCAGGTGGGTGCTGCTTACCCTTTGCATCTTGCTTTTTGGTGGACGCGCACTCGCCCAGGCCCCACGTTCAGATGTAGATCGAGTTGCTGATGAACTAGTAGCCATGGAGTTGAGAGACCAAGAGGTAAGAAGCGCGCAAAAGGTTGACGTGAACGAAGTACTCAGAGTTGACGCACAGAACACCCAGCGGCTCGATGCAATCACGAAGTCGATGGGCTGGCCGCGCATCTCTGCGGTCGGAAGAAAGGCAGCCGATGCTGCCGCATTGCTGGCCCTTCATGCTGATCGGAATCCGCAGTTTCAGCGCCGAGCATTGGAGTTGATGCAGCCATTGGTTGAGATAAAGGAAGTGAACCCAGAGCAATTTGCCTATCTTTGGGACCGGACGCACGTTCCTCAGCGATTTGGAACCCAAGGGGGATGCCATGGCACTGCGTGGACTCCAGACGACGTTGAAGATCCCGCTCAAGTTGAGTCGCGAAGGGCAGCGATGGGCATGAGACCTCTTTCCGACTACGTAGCGATAGCCAGTGAAATGCTATGTCAGGCCAGGCAGTAAGTGCGACAGCTGCAAGCATCGTCCAGCGACAGATATCGACGTTGGCGGCGCCATTCCTGTCCCGTTGACACCACACTCCCTATAGTTGACCCCAACCAATGCAATGGAATGGCCCATGAGCGTGATGTCATCCGGCCGGTGCCTGTCAGTTGCACTCGCCGTCGCCCTGAGCGCCAGCGCCTGCGCCAAGGCCCCACCCACGGAAAAGGGACACAAGGACCCTGCCATGTCTGAAGACGCCAGCCAGAGCCGCACGGTGGATGGCTACACCTACACCACCGCGCCGGTAGTGGCCCAGCTCGGCCCCCACCGCTACGCGTTCCCGGCCAACCTCTACGACGACCAGATCGGCCCGGCCATTGGCGGCGGCGTTGGCCTGACCCTGATGTGGCCCGAGCTCAAGGCAGCCGCCCCTGGCACGCGCGGCACCCGCTCCATGGCCGACCATCACCGCGCGATGTCCATGTCGGTGGACTACATCGACGGCGTGCCGATCACGGAGCTGCTGGGCCGCATGACCAGCACAGACGCCACCAGCGAGGAAGGCTCGGCCTACCGCAAGGATCCGCGCCGCCGCCTGGACATGCGCACCCCCGGCGCCGAACAGTTCGGGCTGACGCCCTATGCCATTGATGAAGCGCGGATGGTCGAATTCGCCCAGGCGTACGAAAAGCAGACCGGCATGCCGGCCAAGCGCAACGCCAACGTGGAAAGCGACTGGTACATCGCCCGCACCCCGGGCGGCGAGCTGGCAACCTTCATCAAGTGCGACAAGCTCCAGGAGGGCCGCGACTCACTCACGCTGAAGGGCGACCAGGTTGAGATCGACGAAAGTGTCCCGGTCTCCGGCTGCACCCATAACTTCGTAGATGCCGAAAGCGACCTTTCGGTGACCCTCTCCTATCCCCGGGTGTTCCTGAAGGACTGGAAGGCCATCGATGCCGCCGCGCGCGGCGTGCTGAGCGCATACAAGGTTGAGTGACCCAGGATGTTCAGGAGGAACAACGCGTGAGCGGATTGATTCGGCTCACTCTACCGACCTTCAAACCGGGTACTTACGGTCACGCCAAGCTGGTGACCATGGTCAAGACGTATCCCTTGCTGAAAACCCATCAGGACTCCAAGGGCCACTGGACGGTGAGCTTGGCCTCAAAGACCAAAAACGGGTCGACCGCCCCAAAGGCACTGGTCGTGTAGCCACGCGCGCACCCCGTTCCTGTCCCGTTGACAGAGCATTCCCTATAGTTGACCCCAACCACTGCAATGGAATGGCCCATGAGCGTGATGTCATCCGGCCGGTGCCTGTCAGTTGCACTCGCCGTCGCCCTGAGCGCCAGCGCCTGTGCCAAGGCCCCACCCACGGAAAAGGGACACAAGGAACCTGCCATGTCTGAAGACACCAGCCAGAGCCGCACGGTGGATGGCTACACCTACACCACCGCGCCGGTAGTAGCCCAGCTCGGCCCGCACCGCTACGCTTTCCCGGCCAACTTCTACGATGACCAGATTGGCCCATCGGTGGGCGGCGGCATTGCGTTGAGCTTCATCTGGCCCGGACTGCAGGCTGCCGCTCCCGGCGACCGTCCCACGCGCAGCATGGAAGACCACTACCGAACGGTCACCGCTTCCATCGACTACCTCGATGCGGTCCCCGCATCAGAGCTGCTGCCCCGGCTGAGCAACACCGAAGCCACCACTGAAGCAGGCTCGGTCAACCGAAACGACCCGCGCCGCCGCCTGGATCTGCGCAAGGCGGGTACGGAGCGGTTCGGCCTCATTCCGTACGCCATTGACGAGGAGCGCATGGCGCAGTTCGGCAACGAATACCAGAAGCAGTTTGGGGAGCCCGTTACCCGCAACCCACGCAAGGAAGACGAGTGGTACATCGCCCGCGCCGCCAACGGAATGCTGGCCACGTTCATCAAGTGCGATCAGCCTGAGGGTGGGAACGAGGGCCTGGCGATCCAGGGCGACCGACTGGTGCCCGATGAGTCAGTCAAGGTTTCAAGCTGCACCCACTACTTCGTGGACTCCAACGACAACCTGGGCGTAACCCTGTTTTACCCACGCGTGCTGCTGAAGGACTGGCAGGCCATGGAAGAAGCCACCCGCGCGGCGCTGGCAAAGTACAAGGTCCGGTAACCCAGGAATGTTCAGGAGGAACAACGCATGAGCGGCTTGAATCAGAAGGACATCGAAATCCTGCAGCAGTACGCCTCCAAGGGGAACCGGGAGCTGTACTGGAACTACCTGGCACAGAAGGAAGGCTCCGACGGCTATGGCCTGCTGGCACTGGGCGTGGTGCGCAACGACAACCTGCCCGGCCAGGTCGCCAACGCCTATGCCCAACTCGAAGCCAGCGACCAGCACGACCGCAACCCCAGGCTGCAGAACCGCACGCTGACAGAGCGCCAGTGGGAGGACTTCGGCCAGACCCTGCTCGACCGGGACCTTGAGCGCCGCGAGTACTGGGTGGGGGCACGCAGGCCAGACCTGGCGCTCAACCTGCCCGGCCGCGACGTGCAGGTTGCCCATGACAAAGCATTCGTCCAGCACGGGTTGGACCCGAACTGCTGGACCCCGCGCATCCTGCTGGAAGCCACGCGCAAGAACCTGAGCGAAGATGCTGCCGAGAACGTCTGGAAGGAAATGCTCAACAACGATTACCGGGGCACCGCGCGGGCATGGAACACCGCCGGCCATGCCTACGACGCCATGCCGTGGGGCCAGGCCACCGCCTACGTGGCCAAGCTGGGCGTGTATGAGCTGAGCATGGCCGACCAGTCGCTGCCCACCAGCGACCCCAACGTCATCGGCATACGCAGCTCGCACCACGTGTATGACCCGAAGGCCGGCACCTGGTCCCACCACACCAAAAGCGGCCTCCCCATGCAGGAACGCAACCCACGCGTGCTGGAAGGGCTGAACGACACCCGCGAGGTCCGCCTGGAGCGCGAGGAGAAGGCAACCCACTTCCACCCAGACGACCCGTACCGGCAGCGCATCGAAACCCCAAAGGTGGTGCTCAACGACCTGCCCGGCCAGGACCCGAACACCCGCCTGGCGGCACTGCGCCCCGGCGGTGCGCATTACCCGCTCTACCAGCAGATACGCGAACACGTGGCCGCGCTGGACGCCAAACACGGGCGCAGCTTCGATGAAACCAGCGAACGGCTGACCGCCAGCCTCACCGCGCTGGCCGTGGAGAACAAGCTGGACCGGGCTGACCACGTGGTACTGAGCCAAGCCACCGCAGAAGGCGCTGCAGGCCGCAACGTGTTCGTGGTGCAGGGCAACCTGCATGACCCGGCACAGCAGCGCGCTGCCATGGCCACTGAGATAGCCGTGCAGACGCCGGTGGAGCAATCGCTGCAGCGGCTGGATGAAGCAGGCCAGGAACGGCAAGCCTTGGCCATGCAGACCGAACAGCGCACGCAGCAGAACCAGCAGGAGCTGGAAGCCCGCAGCATGCGAATGGGGTGAGGCAAATCCCTCCGGAAGCCACGTGCACATGGCTTCGCGGAATTACCCATCAGGGCCGGTGGCGCAGGCCGGCCCGGCACGCCCTCAGCGGGGCCTGCCCTGCCCCTTCGGTACTTCGCTCTCCACCGGGAACGAATCCCCCCAAACGTAGAGATCAGCGCCTTGGGCGCTCCGATCCAGGTTCACGCAGTCCTGGATAAACGATCGCAGCATGTTCGTAGGCGAACGCTCGCTACGCCACGCCGACAGCTGAAAGGCGCGGCGTAGATCGGGGTCTACCTTCACCCTCATGTACACCTGCTTCTTCATTGGATGACGTCCTCGGGGACGAACTGCCCCGACTCGGAATTGATCTCACCGTGGTAGATCGTGCGCTCCACGAAACGGGGCACCCGTGGGTCTTCCACCGCCGGCGGGCCGAGCAGCTTGATGGTGATCACCCCTGCGCAGGCCTCGATCTGCAGCTTGCGGCCCACGTTGAAGCCCATCTGCCGCAGCCAACGGCCGCGGATCTTCAGGTAGGGCACCTTCAGCTCCTCGTGGAACTCCGGGGGCGGTGAGCACGCTGCAGGCTTCGCGGTGCCGGCCAGATGCGCCTGGCGTGAGCGCCGGCGTGCCGGCAGTTCATCGAAGGACGTGTCGTCCCAGTGCGTTTGCATGTTGGACCTCCTGTAAGGATCGCCCCTCGCCGGGATGGCGAGGGGGTCGGGAGGTTAGAAACCGTCTGGCTAGAAGCGGCGGGCGTATTTCCTCAGGGGGTGTTGTATTAGCCACCCTCCCGACAAAGGGACGTCCAACATTGTCTAGCCAGAAGAGTTTCTACGCTCCGGAGACCACTCTGATGGAGTCGTCAACGAATGGGAAATCGCTTGTTGCTGTTGATTTCAGCGGTTTGGTAGGCGCTGCCTAATGCTTGCCGCAAATGGCCCGCTACGGTCTCGAGATCTGGGATGGGGTGCACGCAATCTATGGAAATCGTTGAACGGGCAGTAGGAAAAATGAATCGTATCGATGCTGACTGGTTGCGAGAATTTGATGAGGCGATGCTGGGCTTCTTCGCCATCGACCATGCGGATGCGGGCATGTGCGCCGATGAGATTAGTAGGTACGCGGATCTTTCCCCGAAGGAAGCGGCGCTCACGTATGGCGTGGAGTACGACCTCTGTAGAGTGGATACGTTCTGGTCATAGCTCTCCTTAAGAACTGCGGTCGCGAGAGCGGTTCCGGCCACGTAACCATCCTGCGGGCTTGTCCCTTGAAGGTGCCGCAGGCTTACTGGAGCCAAGTTCTCACTTCTTCAGCCAGCAAGTTGGCGCTTTGCTCTGGATGCGCGTCACTCGATGCATCCCAAGCGAACTTTCGGACGGCAACATCGCCGACCCTGGCTTGTACCGACATCCGAGCATGGGGGCCTCTTCCGAACCCTACGATGAACCCACTCTTTGCACCGAAACCCGTCGCAAACGTCACGATCTGGTTGAGACTTGCGCGGTCCCAATCGCCACCAAAGTGCCTGTATTTGATGTCACCGACAGCTTGTCCTCCCTCAATCAGGAGATCTGGGTTAAGGCTGATGCCCCCTTCAACCAGCCTGAGGCCACGCTTTCTCACATCCCGTGGGGCAAGAGCTCCGGCGATGACGTTGCGCAGCCCGCTTTCAATTAGTCCTGGTGTGGGAATAAGAAACCCTCTGCCGGCGAGATCGCCCGCAGTGATGGACGCACCCTTGCCTGCCAGGACGAGCTTCGCGAGCGGAAGCACTCTCGAGTACCGGGAATGAAGGCGTGTCGGCTGAAAGCGGCTGTCGGAACGTCGCAGCGGACCTACCTGCGCCATTGCTGTAACTAGGCGCCTGGCACGCTGCCTGACGAGCGAGCCAATTCTTGCGTCTGATGCAGCCTCACCACATGCGGCCTTGATCAACCGATTGATCGCCGCGTCCTCATCAAGGTCAGAATATTCGCAAAAAACGGCTGCGCGCCCGCTTAGATTCGCTAGCGCCGTAGGAATGGGATGAATGCTTCCGCGTACCTCTGCCAGCTCCTCGGCGTAATCGCTGTAGTCCCGATGGAGGCCGAGTCGAATGACACGCTCAGCCTCATCAACCAGCCAAGCGATGATCAGTTCCTGAAGTTCGTGCGAGCTATCAATGTCAATCGATGCGCTATCGACCCTTGGCGCGACATCAGACCTGCTCATCAAGTAGAAGAAATGAGCCAACGGAATCTTGGGCCTGATCTGCAGCTTTAGATCTCCGATGCGCAGCGACCCCGCAACGTTCCGGAATACTACAGATTGTCCGCCATCCAACCGGCGCCTGATTCCGATGACCGATGCAGCATCCCCTACAGCCCCCAACTGCTTTGCATTGCGTTCCGAGCCCCACCAGTCGGCGCGGCCTGCCATTCTTCTACCTACTTCTTCCAGCGCACTGAGCTGTCTCTCAGACAAGCGAACAACAGCTTCGCGGTTCTCTTCAAAGATCAGCTCATTCAACATAGTTGGGCCAAAGCTGGTCCACGCTCAATGGATCCATCCCATCTGGCTGGTCGTAGTAATACTCCTCGATGAGAGGTAACAGCTTTCGCTTCCACACCTCCCGAAGAACGGTGGGCGACATATCGGGCCGCATGAAGAAGGAATGCCCAATCGTATGATGCCTATCCAAGTGATTGCCAAGGTGCTCATTCAGACGGGAAAGCCCGTCGAGCAGGTCTTGGGCGCGCGCGACGTTGTTCGCTTCCAGGTACTGCTTCAGGACATCGGTATCTGGACCAAGTTCGAAAATATCGAAACGGCGGCGCATCGCTGCGTCAATCGAGCGCACGCTTCGGTCCGCAGTGTTCATTGTTGCGATGAAGATCAGATTGGATGGAAGCTTGAAGTCCTTTGAAAGCTGCAGGCTGATCCCTTGATCTCGGTACTCCATCAGATAAAGCAGCTCGCCCATTACCCTCGGAAGGTTCGCCCGGTTGGCCTCATCCATGATGATCACGTATGGGTAGTTTGGGTCATTCAGATGACCTGATACACGCATCTCGTGCACAACTTGCAGCACTAAGCCCGGTGTCACCTCAAACGAGACACCCGAGCGACCAGGCACCGGTCTAAGCCCTTCGATGAAGGCCTCATAGGTGTAACTCGGGTGGAACTGAACAACACGGACTGCAGACTTTCGCCCTCTCGTCAGATAGGTGGCGAGGCGCTGTGCCACCCATGTCTTGCTGGTTCCTGGCGGCCCCGCGAGTATCAGTTGCGGCTGACTTCCACGGAGGCTATCAATCATCCCGTTAAGCACGGTATCAGGCAGGAGGGTCTCGGCTGCTAGCCAAGACAGATTTAGGTCCAGCTCTGGCTCCGGGGTGCTGTCCTGTCCACCAGCGAACTGGCCGCTGTCATCGACCTCCCAAGGCGTGAGCACTCGCTCGAAGACATACCCAAAAGCATTTTGGTTTATCAAGTTCTTGGGGGTGGATAGACCCTCAACGAGGCGGAGGGAGTCTGCACTGAAGGACTCTATCAGCTCGATTGCATCTAGCTTGAACCATGTCTTGTATCCCCCGTTCGCGCTGTCATTGAATCGACTAGAACCCTCACCGCTTCCCTGGAGCTCGGACCACGGATTCGCCATACCGTCGGACGTTGGGGCGCAGAGAAGCTCAACAACCCGCGCTCGGGCGACCACCTTACGATCCCCTCCATTGATGTAGAGAGTGAATCCCTTCGAGAGCTCGTCGCGAACTCCCTCTCGAAGCCTGAATGTCCATCCACTCGCCCACGCGCCGTCTGATTCGATGGCGCGCCTCACTCGATCCACGTCGTGACGTATTGAGTTCCAGGTGCCTAAGAGGGCGAGCTTCTCCGAAGGCTCTACTTCTCGCTTGGCTTGAGATGAAACCAGCACATCGTAAGCGTGGAGCACCTCGCCAAGGTCGGCGATGAGCTCGGAATCAGAAGGAATTGCGGCTAGGGGGTAGTACTTTGACGCAATCGTGGAAGCCTCGTACATTCGCGCCTTAGCGTGCTTAGAACGAAGGTCAATACCTGCAGAGAAGTCGAACCCCGCATCAGACAGATGCAGTATTCGGCCTCTAGCCTCATCCGCACGCTGGTTGAGCCTGCGAACGGCCTCCTTCCGATGGAGGGTGTCGAACTCAGTAACACCCTGCGCCAGGGTGAGGTAGACACCGTCACCAGCCTCGCTGAACAGGTACACCACGTAGACACCTCTCTGGGTGCTACTGGTCTCACGACGGTCAAGGACCGAAAGCCAGGGAATGGTCGCCCAGTTGCCTTTGCCATAGCTCGCAACGACTTTGAGGTGCTCGTGAGAGACCACTGGTGCGCTTGCCTCCACCGACTCCCTGAGAACGCGAAACAGCTCAGAGACCTGGTTCTCGCCGCCAAAGGGAAGCTGGGTGCGCGCTTGCTGATACGTTTGCAAAATCGTACCGAGTAGATCCCGGATTGAATGAGCGTTGGAACTAGGGAATTGATCTGTCACTTGACGTTCCTGGTCTTCGTCGGATTCGGCGCGCACCTGGCAGCCTATTGCGACAAAGATATCCGAGCGTCATAGCCTCAATCAATGGGCCGTTCTATTGATCTAGTGGCCGTGGACCAGCGCCGCACTCCCCGAAGACTACCGCCACTCGCCGCATTGAGTGGACTGCGCTAAGGACACGACTCAATCGAACCCTTATGAGCGATTCTATGAGAGGCGATGAGAGCCAGCGAAGCCGAAGTCAACGATAGGCCCTAACTGGCGCCTCGATAGACGACCCTGGACGAGCAAACACTCTACTTAGCATGGAAAGAAACTCAAGCACCTCATCTTCCACTTCAAGAAAATCGATCCTTGGAATGGGCTCCAGCGTAATGTAAACGGACTGGAGAGAGTCGATAAGCCTGCGGCGATGGTCGTCAAATTTAAATATATTTTCGCGGGACTGATATCTCCTCGAGGACTCTCTAACCACATCGTATACGCTGTCGATTGCGCGAGAGAACGCATCCGATGCGTACCTCTGACTATCATTGCCCGAGGGAAACATCAGCGTGTAAACTCCAAAAACGTCAACGTGGCGAGGGGAGAGCCGCCCCCTCCTCAGAATCTCCGATGACACAAATCTTTCATAGAACGTTATATGCGCTATTGCGTTTCCCAACATGCCAACCTGAGAAGTTGCAATGTACGTGCGCATTGCCAGGTAGACACCAGCGACAACTACAATGAACGACACCAACGCACCACCCGCCTTTATGACTTCCACCTGGGCCCCGATAAGATCCCCAAGGGTCCCGAAACAGTCTCCAGTTAGGCATAGGCTGTAGGCTGAATACTCTGGAATTCGCAACATTGTTACGATCAGTGTAATCTGAAAGCAGAGCGCTACTAGGATCGATATGATTGGAAGCAAATACTGGGCTAACCAGCGGTCGAAACGGCTGACCAACCCATCCACACGCATTGAACTCATAAGCTCTCCTTAAACTCTGGACGATAATGTCTCGTCATGTATCGCCGCAAGTTTAGAGCCCATAGTTCGTTTTCAGTCGCAATCAAATCCAATCTAGCCATTAATTTATTGAATCGCCTGAAGTACCAGTAGCCCGACTTCTTTCGACTGTAGACGTCTCGCAACTCGTAAGATGAATCGGTCGCGATTTTATAGTCCTCGAAACTCGGCAACGGCCTCACGCTCTTTAGCTTCTTCAGCAGGCCTTCGTGACTACGGCTACGAACCCTGGACAACTTATTTACGAGGCCCATTGCTCGATAGTATCGCTTCCGAAAGCTATACGATCGCCGCCCTGATTCGACCGCATCCATTACTGTTTGCCGGCCTATTGCCTTGACTCGCTTCACTTCCACCCGAGGAAGGGTAGGACTTGACTGACTGACGTTCAAACCGTGAACGACAAGCGGTTCTAGCCCGGTTCGTGTGATCACAGTTTTTGCTTCGTTGATCGAGAATCCATTGACGAGCAGAGCTTGCCCGATCAGCGCTCGAACCGGGGAGAATTCATAATTCGCCAATTTCGATGAAACGGTTATGTCATCCACGTATCGCGTATAGACGAGTTTCTTGCTCGCCAGGATGCCAACGTACTGCGGCTCGATGTTGTATAGCGACATCAGCGCAAGGTAGCTGGAAGTGATTCCGCCTTGCGGGAGTCGACCATCTCGGCAACACAGTTTAGCCAGAAGCTTAGCTGGCCCGGACCCCCAGCCGAAATGGCTGACGAACATTCTGAATACAATTTCTTCGCTGACATTTCCAAAGAAATCAGTAATATCCATCTTCAGAAGTGATCGCGCGCCACAGTGCATTCGAGCACACTCAACGTGATCGCGCTTATCTCCCGCAGCTAATGCATCGCGGTGGATTCCACCAAATATATATGGAGGCCACCGAACCACTGCGGGCCTCTTCAAGATTCGCGCGACGATTCTTCCCTGGATCAACCTCACGTCACGGGATGGACTGAACACCTCTCGTTTTTGCCCATCCTTCTTTGGAGGCGCATCCGTGGGTCGGTAGCTTTCCGAATCGCTCCTTTCGGCAACTTCACGGAGGAATGACTCGCTTAAGCCCAAGGCTCTCGACAGCTTCGCCACCGTCCTTATGGGCCCTGCAGTTCCACGCATCGATGCTGCCCCCAAGCGCTTCCAGCGCAATTCTCCTGAGTCTATCCAAATACTTACGTCGAGCATTCTATTGAAAGCATACCTAGCCAGTTCTCTATCCAGAACCGCTGGAGGGCTGGAAACCACATTCGTCAACATCGAAGGAGGCAACTGCTTCCAACCCCCCGGCTAGGATGCTCATCCCCCGCTCCTGAGGAACGAAGGACGGGAGACTCGAGGTCTTCCGGTGGAGCCCTTAGGGCGCCTTGAACTCTTTCGAGCCAAGGCAAATCCTCTTCGATTGATATCGTCAACTGCGGTGGTAAGCCCGAAGGCTGCGCGAGGTATTTTTATCACACGGCATCCAGCACGGCAATGACGTAGCTTCAAGATTCCATCACAGGCGCGGAGGCACTGTCAGCTAGTTGCCTTAGCGTTCTCCGCCTGGCTAGCAGCACGGGATACAGGTCGCCCGGTATCCTACAAGTAGATGAACCCCACTTGAGATGCCTCGCCAACTGGATCAAAGGCTTGCCGCTTCCCCCCCCCCCCTGCAAAACAAGCCGTTAGGCGAAGTGCCACAGACGCTCGTACGCGTACTAGGTCCCGCAACTGGTGGTGCAGGTTTCCAGAGGCTCGTGAATGAACGAACTCAAGCATAAGACTGGTGATGACGCGAACCTGGGTGCTTCGAGGCTGTTGGTGCTGGCACAGGTCGCTCATCATCACTCATCTGATAGAGCAAGACCGAAATCGGAAAGGATCAGCCTGAAAAGCTTTCGGGTGGCAAGCGCATCGCCCAGTGCGGTATGGCGACTCTCCGGGTCGGGAGCGATTCCATAATAAGCGAATGCTCCGCTTGAGCTGGTGGCAGACTCTGGAACCTTTCCCATGACGCATAGTGTTGCAAGCATGGAATGGGTATCAATCGTGCGGTGAGACAGCCCTCTAATGCCGGAACGACCCGCGCCTCTTGCAAGCTTCTCCAAGAAGTAACGATCAAAGGCTACGTTGTGACCGACCATTAACAGGTCGCCGCCTGCCGAGATTGACTTGAGGTAATGCTCGATTTCGTTGACCGCGGCGGCAGCAGTCTTTCTATGACGTCGCCATTTCGCTTCGTAGTTCGCAAAGAAGGACTTAGCGGCGTCCTCCCACACTGAATCGACTTTATCGTCAACAAAACCCTCTAGAACAGAATCGTTGCATAGCGGCGCGAACGCGTAGCTAACAATATTATGCTCAAATAGGTTGGTACCCGTGGTCTCAGTGTCCACCACGACAAGTCTACGTAGCAAATCAGCGCGCACCCTAATGCATCCTCTTGTAGGTGTAAATCTCTGTGATCAGAGTATTACCGAACAGCTTCCAGTTGTATTGATAGCTATCCGAGAAACCATAAATGATTGCAATGGCGACACAGGGAGACAGCGCCGTTGGAAACCACTTTGGCTCGACTGGGCACCCCAAAACTGCGAAGATCCCGCCAAGCAACAACACCAGCACACTCCCCCAGAACCAAACTACTGCGGCCGCGGTAAGCGATCGATGTAGCGTGTACTTATTCTGGTAAGTGGACACAAGAGATGATTGCAGCTGGGAGGCCAAGAATGCTTTGGCGACCGGATAGAACTGAGGCCAAGTACTCTCAGGAGGCATCTGTAGGTACTGCTTTCCTTGGATGAATTGAGCCTCCAAGTATGAATCGTATGATTCGATCGGCTTTGGAATAGACAGTCTAAGGCAGCTACATACTCGAATGATTGACTTCTTCCCATGAGATTTGCTCTTCGATGACCTGCTAATCCAATGCAGAAGGTGACCGGAAAAGTAAGCTGCGACTGCCAATCCGGCGATGAAACCGAATTTTATCTCGTTATTCAGGAGGGTTATGAAACCCTTGATGGTGCTCACCTCAGCTGGAGCAACGAATCCAAAAGTGACAACTTCAGCAACGGTGCCTGCGCACCACCACGTGAACACCAGGAACAGAAGCGCGATCATTCCGGGCACAAAGATGCCCCATATCTCGTAGCTGAGGTTTGTAATCTTCGCGAGCAACTGGTCCATGTGCACTCCTTAAGGTGTGTTGATCAAGGCCTGCCCTCTAAAAACTAGGGCGCCATTTACGGCGCCCTAGTTCTAACTGATTTCCTGGAATCAAACCCCAACAGGATTAGCCTTCTCAGGATCAATCTTGTACTGCTTGATAGCCCGGGCCACATCCTTCCCGGTCATCTTCCCGTCTTTGGCCAGTGCCGCAATCGCGGCATGCGCGATGTAGTACCGGTCCACCTCAAAGAAGCGACGCAGGTTCGCACGGGTGTCCGAACGGCCGAAGCCATCCGTACCCAGGACGGTGAACGTAGCCGGCACGAACGCACGGATCTGGTCCGCATACGCACGCACGTAGTCGGTCGCGGCAATCACCGGACCCTGGCGGTCTTCCAGCAGTTCGGTCACGTACGCCTTGCGCTGGGGTTCTTCCGGGTGCAGGCGGTTCCAACGCTCGGCGTCGAAACCATCGCGGCGCAGTTCGTTGTAGCTGGGGCAGCTCCAGATGTCGGCGGTGACGCCGAAGTCCTTCTCCAGCAGCGCGGCCGCTTCAATGGCTTCGCGCAGGATGGTGCCGGAGCCCATCAGCTGCACGCGCAGCTCGTTCTTCTTCGGCTTGCCGGCGTCGGTGAGCAGGTACATGCCCTTGACGATGCCTTCGGCCGCACCTTCCGGCATTTCCGGGTGGGTGTAGTTTTCGTTCATCAGGGTCAGGTAGTAGTACTCGTCTACCTGGTCTTCCATCATGCGCTTGGTGCCGTGCTGCAGGATGACCGTGACTTCGAAGCCGAAGGTGGGGTCATAGCTGCGCACGTTCGGAATGCCGCCGGCCGCCAGATGGCTGTGGCCATCTTCGTGCTGCAGGCCTTCACCGTTCAGCGTGGTGCGGCCGGCGGTGCCGCCGAGCAGGAAGCCGCGGGTACGCATGTCGGCGGCCTGCCAGGCAATGTCGCCCACGCGCTGGAAGCCGAACATGCTGTAGTAGATGTAGAACGGCAGCATCGGCACGTTGGAGACCGAGTAGCTGGTACCGGCAGCCATCCAGGAGCTGATGGCGCCCGGCTCGCTGATGCCCTGCTGCAGCACCTGGCCGCTCTGGTCTTCGCGGTAGAACATGAGCTGGTCGGCGTCGACCGGCTTGTACTTCTGGCCGAACGGGGCGTAGATGCCGATCTGGCGGAACAGGCCTTCCATGCCGAAGGTACGGGCTTCGTCGGCCACGATCGGCACGATGTGCGGGCCCAGTTCCTTGTCGCGCAGGGTGATGTTCAGGCTCTGCACGAAGGCCATGGTGGTGGAGTAGCTGCGCTCGCCGCTGCTCTTGAGCAGGCGCTCGTAGGCTTCCAGCTTCGGTGCGTTGAAGCTCTTGGTGGCCTTGCGGCGACGCTGCGGCAGGTAACCGCCCAGTGCGGCGCGGCGCTCCTGCAGGTACTGCACTTCCGGCGAATCCGGGCCCGGGTGGTAGAACGGCACCTGGCCGTCCTTGAGCTGCTCGTCGGTCACCGGAATGTTGAAGCGGTCGCGGAAGTGGCGCACCGCTTCGTCGTCCAGCTTCTTGGTCTGGTGGGTCGGGTTCAGCGCTTCACCGGCGCTGCCCATGCCGTAGCCCTTGACCGTCTTGGCCAGGATCACGGTCGGCATGCCCTTGGTGTTCACCGCTTCGTGGTAAGCGGCATATACCTTGTGCGGGTCGTGGCCGCCACGGTTCAGGCGCCAGATGTCGTCGTCGGAAAGACCAGCCACCATGGCGGCGGTTTCCGGGTACTTGCCGAAGAAATGCTCGCGCGTGTACGCGCCGCCGAAGGCCTTGCAGTTCTGGTATTCGCCGTCGACGGTTTCCATCATCAGCTTGCGCAGCACACCGTTGGTGTCCTTGGCCAGCAGGGCATCCCAGTAACCGCCCCACAGCAGCTTGATGACATTCCAGCCGCCGCCACGGAACACGCCTTCCAGTTCCTGGATGATCTTGCCGTTGCCACGCACCGGGCCGTCCAGGCGCTGCAGGTTGCAGTTGACCACGAAGATCAGGTTGTCCAGGCCCTCACGGCCGGCCAACGCGATGGCGCCGAGGGTTTCCGGCTCGTCGCTCTCGCCGTCGCCGATGAAGCACCACACCTTGCGGTCGGACTTCTCGATCAGGCCACGGTTTTCCAGGTAACGCAGGAACTGCGCCTGGTAGATGGCGGCCAGCGGGCCAAGGCCCATGGACACGGTGGGGGTCTGCCAGTAATCCGGCATCAGCCACGGGTGCGGGTAGCTGGACAGGCCGCCGCCGTCGACTTCCATGCGGAACTTGTCCAGCTGCTGCTCGTCGATGCGGCCTTCCAGGAAGGAACGCGCATAGATGCCCGGGGCGCTGTGGCCCTGGATGAAGAGCAGGTCGCCGGGGTGGTTGTCGCTGGGGGCGCGCCAGAAGTGGTTGAAGCCCACGTCGTACAGGGTGGCACCGGAGGCAAAGCTGGCGATGTGGCCGCCCAGGTCGCCCGGCTTGCGGTTGGCGCGCACCACGGTGGCCATGGCGTTCCAGCGGATGATGGAACGAATGCGCCATTCCAGTTCGGCGTTGCCCGGGCTCTTGGCCTCCAGGTTCGGCGCGATGGTGTTCACGTACTCGGTGGTGGGAGAGAACGGCAGGTAAGCACCCGAACGACGGGTGAGTTCCACCATGCCTTCCAACAGTTGATGCGCGCGCTCAGGGCCCTCGACATCAATAACGGCCTTCAGCGACTCGATCCATTCCTGGGTTTCCACAGGATTCGGGTCGTTGTTCAGCACCTCGTTCAACCAGTTCATTAGCGCTCCCATGACCGCACGCACGCGCGCGACTGTTTTTGATTTCTAGCCGCAAAGTGTAGCGCACCAATGGGTTTGCTTACTTCGCTACGGGTGCGTATGGAGGTGATGCGGTTGTGTCTTGGGGACATGGGGCGACAGTGGAGCGTGGTGTTGCGGGGTTCCACGGGGGCTTCTGGTTGATGCGTGGGCGGTTTTTTGGGCGGCTGGGTTGGCTAGCGCTGTCATCGGGGGCGTGGAACCTGGGGAGTGTTCTACCTGGGGGACGTACCGTTGTGGTGGCGGCGGGCCGGTTCGAACGAGGCCAGGTCTGGCTGGGTGCGGTCCTTTCGGGGTCAACGGCTGCTGAACGTGCGCGCAGTCACGCGTGGCGTGACCCTACACGGGTGGTCTTTTTCGATATATCGTTATCGCACTTCATTCGATATATCGAAATGACCGCTCCGCGTGATCTGGATGGGCCTGTCCGTCCGCTTACCTCCCGGCCGCTCAGCCGGGGCGACCTGCGCCTGCTGGTGCTTTCGCTGCTGGCGGCGCAGCCGCGCCATGGCTATGAGCTGATCCAGTGCATCAGCGAGATGTTCGTGCGGGTGTATACGCCCAGTGCGGGCTCGATCTACCCGGTGCTGGGGCAGTTCGAGGCCGCGGGCTGGGTGACGGCGCTGGAGGAGGCCGGGCGCAAGCGTTACGAGCTCACCGCGTTGGGCCAGGCCGAGCTGGCGGCGCAGCGCGCGGAGGTGGACGCGGCGATGCAGCGGGTGCGCTACAGCGCGCGCATGATCGCCAAGGCCAACCTGCCGCCGGTGGTGCGCGATGCGATGCGTGAGCTGAAGCAGGCGCTGGCCCTGCACCACGCGCGTTGGCAGGACGACAACGCGGCGGCGGTAGCCCAGGCGCTGGGCGAGGCCGCTGCGCGGATCCGCGCGTTCGGGCGCTGATCTTCCCCTATTCCTTTCGACCCCGCCCGCTTCGCGCCAGCCAGGTCTTTCCCCCATACGCCGCTGCGGCGGCATTGAAACAGGTACATCGCCATGGCTCTGCATGAAAACAAACTGGTGCGCCACACCGTGAAGTTCCGCCCGCTGGAGGTGCTGCGCACCGAGGAGATCAGCCCGTGCATGCGCCGGGTGATCGTGGGCGGCGAGGCGCTGGAAGGCTTTGAGTCGCCTTCGCCGGATGACCACGTGAAGCTGTTCTTCCCGAACGAGGAAGGCCAGTTCGTGGTGCCGACGATGACGCCGGAAGGCCCGCGGTATCCGGAGGGCCAGCAGCCATCCCCTGCGCGCGATTACACGCCGCGCTGGTGGGATCTTGAGAGCAATGAGCTGGCTATCGACTTCGTGATGCATGGCGATGGGGTGGCGTCGCGCTGGGCGGCCAATGCGCAGCCGGGCCATGCGATTGCGGTGGGTGGGCCGCGTGGGTCGCACATTACGGCGGATGATTTCGATACGTATGTGTTGTTTGGCGATGAGACGGCGCTGCCGGCGATCGGGCGCTGGTTGGAGACGCTGCCGGCGCAGGCGCGGGCGGAGGTGTATATCGAGATTCCGGAGGCTGAGGATCGGCAGGCGCTGCCTGAGGATGAGCGGATCCGGGTGTCGTGGTTGGAGCGCAATGGGTTTGATGCGGCTACCAGCACGTTGCTGGAGGATGTGCTGACCGATTTCGAGGAGCCGGAGGGCGATACGTTCTACTGGATTGCCGCCGAGTCGCGCCGGGCGCGGATGATGCGGAAGTACATCGAGGGACACCTGGGCGTGCCGAAGGAGTGGATCCGGTCGAAGGGGTATTGGAAGGCGCATGCGGGGCATGAGGGGGATTGAGGCGCGCGCCGTTGGCGCCCGCACGACCAACGGTCGTGCGCTACCGCGGTGGGCGGGTTCCCCCGGCCATGGGTGGACCGTTACCGCGAATGCGTGGGCCGGTCCCCCGGACATGGGGGGCCGTTACCGCGAATGCGTGGGCCGGTCCCCCGAACATGGGGGGCCGTTAACGCGAACGCGTGGGCCGATTCCGCCGACCATGGGTGGGCCGTTACCGCGAACGCGTGGGCCGGTTCCGCCGAAGATGGGTGGCCGCTACCGCGACCGTGGTGGCCGGTAGCGCCGGCCGTTGGCCGGCCGTGGGAGACCCGACGGAGGGCAGCCCCGCCCGCGCCGCTGTGGTTTCGGTGTTTGGGACGATGGGACGCTGCGTGGGCCGGCCAACGGCCGGCGCTACCGGGTGGCGGCCGGCCCCGGTGGGTTCCGGCGCTGGGTGGGCGGGCGTTACCCGTACGCTGCGAACATGCGGTTGCCCGCACACCCGGTAGGTCACGACCGTTGGTCGTGACCCGCCCCGTGCGACAATCGCGTTTTGCCCGGCCCACTTCGATGCAAGCAGCTTCTCTTCCGGCCCTGGCCGACCTGATCGCGCGCCTGGAGCGCGCTGACGCCGCGCTGGATGCCACGCTGGCCACGGCCGCGCCGCAGGCCACGGTGCCGATGCGCGAGGCGGTGCTGCCGCTGGCACGGGCGCAGCTGGCGCTGCTGCAGGCCAATGCGGATATCACGCTGGTGGCCGATGAGCTGCGCCGGTACCAGAAGTACGCGCTGCCGGGGAAGCCGAGCCTGCAGATCGTGCAGCTGCGCAAGCAGCAGGGCGCGGTGAAGCAGACGGCGTTGATCGCGCGGCAGAATTTCGCGCAGGCCACGCATGCGTTCCTGCGGGAAAGCGGGTTGACCGCGCCGGCGCGGCGGTTGCCTACGGATTTCGCCAGTGGGTGGTTGGCGAGGATTGCGGTGGGTTGAGTTGGTTTTCGTTTTGCATGAAAAAACCCGCCGATGGCTGGCGGGTTTTTTTGTTGTTGCGGGCTTCGGTGGGGTGCCGACTGACAGTCGGCACTACCCCGTCCGTAGCCGTACACCGTAGCCGTATGCCGTAGCCGTGTGCATCAGCCGTTTGGCATCAGCCGTTTGGCCCCAGCCGTGTGGCCCCAGCCGCGTGCATCAGCCGCGTGCATCAGCCGCAAACGCCGGCTGAGTACCCGCCGCTCAGGCGGCCGGCTTTTCGCCGGTGGCTTCGGTGGTGATGCGGATGTTGACTTCGTCGCTGACGTTCGGGGCGTAGGCGCCGACGCCGAAGTCGCTGCGCTTGAGGGTGGTGGTGGCGTCGAAACCAGCCGCCGGCACCTTGGCCATCGGGTGCTCGCCACCGCCGTTGACGGTCACGTCCAGGGTCACCGGCTTGGTGATGTCCTTGATGGTCAGGTCGCCGGTGACCTTCAGCTTGTTCGTGCCGGCCGCCTCCACCTTGGTGCTCTTGAAGGTGGCGGCCGGGAACTTGGCGGCGTCGAAGAAGTCGGCGCTGCGCAGGTGTTCGTCGAACTTGGCGGTGAAGCTGTTCAGGCCGGTCAGCGGCAGCTTCACTTCCACGGTGCTCTTGGTCACGTCGGCGGCGTCATACACCAGGGTGCCTTCGGCCGAGCCGAAGTGCGCGGTCGGGTGCGAGAAGCCGAAGTGGCTCCACTGGGCCAGCACGTCGGTGTGGCTCGGGTCCAGCTTGTAGGTGCCCGAGGCGATCTGGATGGCGTCGGCAGCCGGGGCGGCGGCCGGGGCAGCAGCCGGTTCGGCCGGTGCGGTGGCGGCAGCCGCCGGGGTGGCGTCGGCGGCCGGGGCGGCGGTGTCTTCAGCCGGCTTGGAGCAGGCGGCGATGGCCAGGGTCAGGGCCAACGGCAGCAGCAGTTTGCGGGTCACGGTCATGGCAGGTCTCTCTCTCGAATGGGAAGGGAACACAGGAAGGGGTGCAACAGCCCGTCCGCAGGGACGGGCCAAGGATACCGGCCAGGCGGGTGCTCACCCTTCAGGCCGTCACTGCGCGACGTCGAGAACGGCGCCAGGCCGCTCTCTCCGGCGGAAACGCTTAGACGATGCGGGCCGCTTCGTCGAAGGACAGGCGAGGCAGGCGCGGGAACAGGCCCGACGAATCACCGTACCCCAGATTGACCAGGAAATTCGACTTGATGGTGGTGCCCTTGAAGAAGGCGTCGTCCACCTTGGCCGGGTCGAAGCCGCTCATCGGGCCGGCATCCAGGCCCAGCGCGCGCGCGGCCAGGATCAGGTAGGCGCCCTGCAGGCTGCCGTTGCGGAACGCCGATTCGTGGCGGCCTTCGCGCGGGCCGTCGAACCAGGACTTGGCGTCGGTGTGCGGGAACAGGTACGGCAGCTTTTCGTGGAAGTCTTCGTCGAAGCCGATGATCACGGTGACCGGCGCGGCCAGGGTCTTGTCGTGGTTGCCTTCGGACAGGGCCGGGGCCAGCTTGGCCTTGGCTTCGGCGGACTTCACGAACACGAAGCGCGCCGGGCTGCCGTTGGCGGCGGTGGGGCCCCACTTCAGCAGGTCGTACAGCGCCTTGAGCTGGTCGTCTTCCACCGGCTTGTCGAGGAAGGCGTTCTGGGTACGGGCGGTACGGAACAACTGGTCGAGCGCAGCATCGTTGAGCACGTTGGACATGAAGCCTCCGGTAGAAAGGGAATCCTGTTCACCGTGCGCTACCTTAAAGGGCAGCGGCAGCCGGCGAAGGCTCGCAGTGTAGAGTGTCGCGACTGTTGCAACACCCAGCCTTATTGAAACGAATTAATGCCACACGTGAAACGATGGAGTCCGCCCTGGACGATCACTGACGGCCGCGCCGGCAATGTCCGGCAGGCGGTGGCGCTGGCCACGGCACTGAAGCTGGGGGTGCATCGGCCGCTGGTGCTGGTGCCGCGCGCGCCGTGGAAGTGGGTGGCGCCGCGCTGGCTGCCGGGCATGGCCGGGGGCTATGGCGAGGCATTCGCGTCATTGACTGCGCAGCCGCCGGCGCTGGCGGTGGGCTGTGGCCGCCAGGCCGCCGGGGCGCTGCGCGAACTGCGCCGGCGCGGCAGCACGGTGGTGCAGATCCTGGACCCGCGGCTGGGCACGCGCCATTGGGACCTGCTGGTGGTACCCGAACACGACCGCCTGCGCGGCAGCAACGTGCTCACCCTGCTGGGCAGCCTGAACCCGGTGGACGATGACTGGCTTACGGTGGGCCGTGCGGCCTTTGCCGGTTTCGGCGAGCTGCCGGGGCCGCGCACGGCGCTGCTGGTGGGCGGGCCAACCCCGCACGCGCCGTGGCATGAGCCGGACATGGTGAAGGTGTTCCAGCAGCTGGCCGAGCAGCTGCGCGCGGAGGGCGGCAGCCTGCTGGCCACCACGTCGCGGCGCACGCCGCCGGCGCTGGTGGGGGTGTTGCGCAGTGCGTTCGCCGATGTGCCGCATGTGATCTGGGGCGATGGCGGCGACGGGGTGAATCCGTACGCGGGGCTGCTGGGCTGGGCCGATCGGGTGGTGGTGTCGCCCGATTCGGTGAACCTGCTTTCCGAAGCCTGCGGCACGCGCCTGCCGGTGGCTGTGGCGCTGGAACAGCAGGCGCAGGGGCGCATGGTCCAGTTCCAGCAGGCGCTGCGCGCACGTGGGCGCCTGCTGGAGCGCTGGCTGGACTGGAGCTACCCGGGCCCGATTGAACCGCTGCGCGAAACCGGGCGGATTGCCGGGCAGGTGCGCGAGGCGTTGGGTATCCCTGCCTGACGGCGGTGGATGCGTGGCTGCTGACGCGGCGACGATGCGGTAGATTCGAGATTCACCAGGGAAGGAGGATGTGCATGCGTAGTGCAGTGTTGGGCGTGATGGTCGTGGTGATGGCTGGGTGTTCCAGCATGCCGACCGGGCAGGACGCGGTGTCGTGGAGCTGCCACAAGGAGCTCACCGCGTATCGCAACCAGCCGCCGCGGACGGACGCGCAGAAGAAGGAGCGCTGGCCGGAGGATCCGCCGGTGCCGGTGAGCGAGCCCTGTGCGCGGGAGTTGAGCCGGTGAATGGGGGGATGATGCGGGGGTGGTCTGGGTCTGCGATGACACCCATGGGGTGTCACTACGCGGCCGCCGTTGCCGAACCCCGGTAGCGCCGACCGTGGGTCGGCACACTGCCTGATACGGCTATGATGCCGGCGCGGCCCCGTACCGCCGGAGAGTGAACTGCAATGGACCTGCCCCGCCCCGCACCGCCCATCATGCGCATCGCGCTGCCTGCACTGCTGTGCGCCGTGCTGTGGCTGGCCGCGCCATTGGCGCAGGCGCAATCGCAACAACCCGAGTGCCTGCAGCGTCACCCGACCCCGGCCGCGCTGGCATCGATGTTCGACGTGGCGCAGCGCGCCGATGACGCGCTGGAAGCGCTCGACGACGTCGATGTGGTCATCATCGCGCGCGGCGGCCAGGACCTGAGCCGGTACGGCCTGCGCCACAGCCATCTGGCCTTCGCGGTGCGCGAGGACGATGGCAACTGGCGCACGGTGCATCTGCTCAACCACTGCAAGTCATCCGAATCCACGCTGTACCGCGAGGGGCTGAGCAACTTCATCGGCGAAACCGGCACGCATACCGACCTGCGCGTCGGCGTGCCGACGCCGGCCGTGCGCGCGGCATTGAAAGCGATGCTGACGCCGCCTGCGATCCAGGCCAAGGCGCTGCACGAACCGCGCTACAGCGTGGTGGCCTACCCCTTCAGCGATGAGTACCAGAACTCCAACCAGTGGGTGCTGGAGGTGCTGGCGGCGGCGATCGCGCAATCCCGCGATGGCACGTTGCTGGTGCGACGCGCGCAGGTGCAGACGTGGTTGAAGGAGCAGATGTACCAGCCCAGTTCGTTGCATATCGGGGTGGGCAAGCGGCTGGGGGCGCGGTTCTTCTCGGCCAATGCGGCCACTACCGACCACCCGGCCGGCGAGCGCGTTTCCGGGAATTATTCGGTGGTAACGGTGGAATCGGTGTTTGATTTCCTGCAGGCGCGCAAGGTGCTGGCGCAGGAGCTGGGTGTGGCGCATGTGCCGGTGGCGGGAATGGCGGCGCCCAAGCCGTGACGATTTTTCGCGGTGCCGGCAAGCTGCCGGTACCGCCTTTGCAGAAGGAGTTGGCATGAAGCGTTATTCGATCCTGGCCGTGGCCCTGAGCGTGGCCATTGCCGCACCGCAGGCCGGTGCGCAGCACTTCACCCCCAGCCAGCAGTCGGTGAGCTACGCGGCGCTGAGCGCTTACGTGAGCATCGCGGTGGTTACCGCGCCGATCTGGCTGACGGCGGCGGGCTTCAAGGGGTCGGCGAAGGGGTCGGAGCGGCGCAGCGCGGCCAAGGGCAAGGGGACTGGCACCGCGGGCACGAAGGCCGGTCCGTTGCCGCCGCTTACCGTAGAGAAGGTGGAGCGGCAGGCCGATGGTGCGTACCAGGTGGCATTGAAGAACCCGGAGGCGCCTGACGACCTGGCCGTGGTGCAGTGGCCGGCGCGCGACGACAACCCGGCGCAGGCGCTGAAAGCCGGCGATGTGCTGGCCTTCACGCCCACCGAAGCCGGTGCCGGGTGGATGGTGGCCGATGCGCAGGGCACGGCGCTGGCGTTCTTGCCCACGACCGATGCAGCGGCGGGTAATTCCAGCGAGCGGTGGTAGGAGAGCACCCGGGCAGAGCCCGGCTCTACAAGGGTTCATTGCGTCGGGTTGGTCCGTGAGAGGGTTCGTTGCGTCGGGCCGATTGGTGAGATGAATCATTGGGTCGGCCTGATCCGTCATGTGAATGGCGCGGGGTGGCTGCGGGGGCGCGGAGCGGGGATAATCCGCCGCTTCCCTGCCCTGCCCCTGGTACGCCATGACCGCGCGCCCTGACATCGTGTTCGCTCCATTGACCCCGCGCTCGCTGCTGCTGGCGGTGCTGGCCATGGGCGCGGTGGTGCTGGGCTCGAACGTGCTGGTGCAGTACCCGATCAACGATTGGCTGACCTGGGGTGCCTTCAGCTACCCGGTGGCGTTCCTGGTGAGCAACCTGATCAATCGCCGGTTCGGTCCGGCGGCCGCACGCAGGGTGGCGTGGGCGGGGTTCGCGCTGGCGGTGGTGCTGTCGATCTGGATCGCGACGCCGCGCATTGCGGTGGCCTCGTGCCTGGCGTTCATTGCCGCGCAGCTGCTGGACATCACCGTGTTTGATCGGTTGCGGCGCGGGCACTGGTGGCGCGCGCCGATGGTGGCGACCACGTGCAGTGCGACGTTGGATACGACGATCTTCTGGAGCATCGCGTTCGCTGGCTCCAGCCTGCCGTGGGTGAGCTGGGCAGCGGGCGACCTGGCGGTGAAGCTGGCAATCGGCGTGTTCCTGCTGGCACCGTTCCGCGCGCTGCTGTGGAAGATGGCGCCGCGCACGGCGTGAGCATCCACGCAGGGCGTGGATCTACGGCGCTGGGTTGAACGGCAGTTCGGCCGCTTCGCAGGCCGCGGTGATCACGCGCTGCGCTTCTTCCAGGGCAGCGGTGGGCACTGCCAACCGCGGCCTTCTGTCCAGGGTGCAGGCCAATCCCACGTCCAGCAACGCCGCGTGCGCTTCGTGCAGCGCCTCGCGGGTGCCGCCCGGCAACCAGGCAATGCTGGCGAGCTGGTCGATCAGGCTGGGGGTGTCGCGCGGTTCCACTACCTGCGGGTGGCTGGCGGCGCTGTCGAGCACGCCGGTCTGCAGCAGGAACTCCAGATCCACGATGCCGCCGGCGCCCTGCTTCAGGTCCCAGCGCGCGGCGTCACTGCGGTCCAGTTCGGCGCGCATGCGCCCGCGCATCTTGATGACGTCGGCGTACAGCACCTCGCGTTCGCGCGGTTTGGCCAGGGTGGTCGCGCGGATGCGTTCGAAGTCGGCCAGCAGGCTGGCGTCGCCGGCGATGCCGCGTGCGCGCACCAATGCCTGGTGTTCCCAGGTCCACGCGCGCTCGCGCTGGTACTCGGTGTAGCTGGCCAGCGAAGACACCAGCGAACCCTTGCCGCCGTCCGGGCGCAGGCGCACGTCGATGTCGTACAGGCGGCCGGCGGCGGTGACCGCGCCAAGCAGCGCCATCACCTTCTGCGCCAGCCGCGCGTACCAGCGGCCCGGATCGAGCGGGCGCGCGCCGTTGCTGCTGTCCTGGTCGGCCGGGTGGTCGTGCAGGAACACCAGGTCCAGGTCCGAGCCGAAGCCCAGCTCCAACCCGCCCAGGCTGCCGTAGCCGATGATCGCGAATCGGCCACCGGGCACCTCGCCGTGCGCGCGGCGCATGTCCGCATCGGCCATCGCCAGCGCGGTGACCACCACCGCCTGCGCCAGTTGCGCAAGCTGGCGCGTGCTGTCGACGGCGCGCTGGCGGCCGTCCAGCGTGGCCAGGGCCATGCGGAAACTCAGGGCGAGGCGGGTTTCGTTGAGCAGGCGCAGCGCGGCCTCCGGGTCGTCCACGGCCAGCGCGGCATCACACTCGGCCTGCATCGCGTCGGCGTCGGGCATGGGGCCGGAGACACGCACGTCGAGCAGTTCGTCCAGCAGCAGCGGGTAAGCGGCGATGCGTTCGGCCAGCAGCGCGCTGCGCGCGAGCACGTCGACCAGCCGCGAGAGCGCGCTGGGTTGTTCGTCCAGCAGCGCCAGGTAGCTGGTGCGGCGGAGGATGGCCTGCAGCAGGCCGAGCACGCGCTTGAGCGCGGCGTCGGGCTGCTGCGAGCGGGTGGCGGCGTGCAGCAGGGCGGGCAGCACGCGGTCCAGGCGCGCGCGGGCGGTGTCGCTGAGCGATTTCACGCCCAGCGACTGGGCGAAGTCGCGCAGGGACTGGTCGGCACCGTGGGGGTCGTGGAAGCCGGCGTTGGCCAGTACTTCGGCATCGCCGCGGTCGGGCATGCCGCGCCAGTAGTTGGCCAGGGCGTCCGGGGCGGCCTGCCCGGCGCGCGGGGCCAGCAGCGCGGCGAATTCGGTGCTCACCCGCTCGCGCTGCACATCCAGCGCGGCCACCAGCGCGTCCCAGTCGGCGTAGCCCAGCCCCACGGCGATGCGCAGGCGGTCGGAGGGGTCGGCGGGCAGCGCGTGGGTCTGGGCGTCGCGCAGCATCTGCAGGCGGTTTTCCAGCCGCCGCAGGAAGCCGTAGGCGTGCAGCAGGTCGTCGCCGTCCTGCGCGGCCATCTGGCCGCAGGCGACCAGCGCCGGCAGCGCGTGCAGCAGGCGGCGCTCGCGCAGGCTGGCTTCGCGGCCGCCGCGGATGAGCTGCAGGGCCTGGGCGAGGAACTCGATTTCGCGGATGCCGCCGGGGCCGCGCTTGATGTCGTCGAACATGTCGCGGCGCGAGACTTCGGCGGTGATCGCCGCCTTCATCTCGCGCAGGCCGTCGAGCGCGGTGAAGTCGAGGTAGCGGCGGTACACGAACGGGCGCAGGGACTGCAGCCAGGCTTCGCCGGCGGCGATGTCGCCGGCGACGGCGCGCGCCTTCAGCCAGGCGTAACGCTCCCAGTCGCGGCCTTCGCGCTGGAAGTACTGGTCCATGCCGGCGAACGAGAGCGCGACGCGGCCGGCGCTGCCGAACGGGCGCAGGCGCAGGTCGACGCGATGGCTGAAGCCGTCCACGGTGGTGTCGTCGAGCAGGCGCGCCAGGCGCTGGCCAAGCCGGGCGAAGTATTCCTCGGCGGCCAGCGGGCGCGGGCCGTCGGATTCGCCGCCCTGCGGGTAGGCATAGACCAGGTCGACGTCGGAACTGAAGTTGAGTTCGCCGCCGCCGAGCTTGCCCAGGCCGAACACCACCAGCTGCTGGGCGCTGCCGTCGGCGGCGCGGACCACGCCGTGGCGGGTGGCGAATTCCTGCTCCAGCGCGGCCAGCGCCAGGCCCAGGCAGTCCTCGGCCAGGCGCGTGGCCCCGGCCAGGGTGGCGGGCACGTCGTCCAGGCCTTCCAGGTCGCGCCAGATCAGCCGGGTGGAGCAGGCAGTGCGGTAGCGGCGCAGGCGCGCCGGCCAGTCCGCGGGCTGCTGCGGATCGAGTTCCGGAAGTGGCAGCGGAGGGCAGTCGTTTTGGGTCAATTGCGACAGGAGTGCGGGCTGTCGGCACAGGGTGTCGATGGCGAAGTCGCTGGTGATCGCGAGCAGGCGCAGCTGGGCCAGGACCGGTTCCGGCGGCGGCCACGACCCTGAGTCGTTCAGGCTGAGCGCAAGGCGGGCGATCGCGCGGTCGACCAGGGGGACGAGGGCGGTGGGGACGGCATCGGCGGAAATCGGCATGCAGGGATTATGCATGGGGCCGTGGGGGGCGTCGGGCGATCATCCGTTCCGTGGGGCACGCATGGCGTGTCATCGCGGTGCCAGATACAGGAAAAGCCACGCCATACGTAACTGCGCAGCCCCGGCAACCGCAGATTCCACGAACGCCATCCCCACACCGAACGGATCGACGGCAACTGGAACGATGAATAGCCTCTTCCCAAACATCCAGGCATAAAAAAGCCCGCTTGCAGCGAACTGCCAGCGGGCTCTGCTCCCTCCCCCACGTCGGGATGCAGGGCGATCTTCTAGGCTCCGCGAACAACTTGCACGCTGCACTGCAAAACAATACTGGCGGGTACAGATGCCCTCATTTAACTGAATAGGAAGGCATAGTCCCGAATAACGCCATTCCACCTTGGTCGCACCCGGGATCGGGGTGGTATGGCGGATAATGAATATCCCCCACAAAACGTAGCCGTCATGTCCGTTGATCGCATTGCCAACGCGCGTCTGCGCGACCGGGTCGTTTCGGCCGAGGCCGCGGCGGCGCTCATTCAGCCCGGTGAAACCGTGGCCATGAGCGGTTTCACCGGTTCGGGTTATCCCAAGGCGGTACCGGTCGCCCTGGCGCAGCGCATCGAGGCGTTCCACGCCGACAACCTGCCCTTCCAGATCAGCCTGATGACCGGCGCGTCCACCGCGCCGGAACTGGATGGCGCGCTGGCCAAGGCCGACGGCATCGCCATGCGCATGCCGTTCCAGAGCGACCCGGACGCGCGCAACCGCATCAATGCGGGCCTGCTGGATTACATCGACATCCATCTCAGCCACGTCGCGCAGCATGTGTGGTTCGGATTTTATGGCGAGATCGATACCGCGGTGATCGAAGTGTCGGCGATCCGCGAAGACGGTTCGCTGGTGCCGTCCACCTCGGTGGGCAACAACAAGACCTGGCTGGACCTGGCGAAAAAGGTGATCGTGGAGGTCAACGACTGGCAGCCGGCCGGCGTGGACGGCATGCACGACATCTACTATGGCACCGCACTGCCGCCGCATCGCAAGCCGATTCCGCTGATCCACGGCAATGACCGCATCGGCGAAACCGCGCTGCGCTGCGACCCGGACAAGATCGTGGCGGTGGTGCGCACCAACGGACCGGACCGCAACAGCCCGTTCAGTCCGATCGACCAGACCAGCGAGCAGATCGCCGCCTACCTGATCGAGTTCCTGAAACACGAGGTGGCGCGTGGGCGCCTGCCGGCCAACCTGCTGCCGTTGCAGAGCGGCGTGGGCAACATTCCCAATGCGGTGCTCGCCGGCCTGGCCAAGAGCGGGTTCCGCGACCTGAGCGCGTTCACCGAGGTGATCCAGGACGGCATGCTGGACCTGCTGCGCGATGGCGTGCTGAGCTATGCGTCGTGCACGGGCTTCGCGCTGAGCCCGCAGGCCAATGAGACGTTCAAGGAGCACATCGATTTCTACCGCGAGCGCATCATCATGCGTACGCAGGAGATCTCCAACCATCCCGAGCTGGTGCGCCGGCTGGGCTGCATCGGCATGAACGGGATGATCGAGGTGGATCTGTACGGCAACGTCAATTCCACCCATGTGATGGGCACGCGGATCATGAACGGCATTGGCGGGTCCGGGGACTTCGCGCGCAATGGGTTCCTGTCGGCGTTCCTGAGTCCGTCCACGGCGAAGAATGGCACCATCTCGGCGATCGTGCCGATGGTGAGCCATGTGGACCACACCGAGCACGATGTGTCGGTGATCGTGACCGAACAGGGGCTGGCGGATCTGCGCGGATTGCCGCCGCGCAAGCGTGCGCGTGCGGTGATCGACAACTGCGCGCACCCGGCGTTCCGCGATCAGTTGAATGATTATTTCGAACGCGCCAGCCGGGACAGTTACGGCAAGCACACCCCGCACCTGTTGCCGGAGGCGTTGTCGTGGCACCAGCGGTGGTTGGATACGGGCACGATGAAGGTGTGATGGAGTGCAATGAGAACGCCCGGAATTCCCGGCGTTTTTTGTTCGCAGCGCGCGTTGGAACGACATCGAACGCGTGAGGCCATGTGCCGACCAACGGTCGGTACCTACCGGGGATGGCGCGCTGATGCCATGTACCGACCAACGGTCGGTACCCACCGGGAGTGGCGCGTTGATGCCATGTACCGACCAACGGTCGGTACCTACCGGGGGTGGCGCGCTGATGCCATGTACCGACCAACGGTCGGTACCTACCGGGGGTGGCGCGTTGAGGCCATGTACCGACCAACGGTCGGTACCCACCGGGGGTGGCGCGTTGATGCGATGTACCGACCAACGGTCGGTACCCACCGGGGGTGACGCGTTGATGCGATGTACCGACCAACGGTCGGTACCCACCGGGGGTGGCGCGTTGAGGCGATGTACCGACCAACGGTCGGTACCTACCGGGTTGGCGTGTTCCGGTAGGCCACGACCGTTGGTCGTGGCGCATGCGCGCCATCACCTGCGCAGGCTGTCCAGCGATTCCTGCTGCAGGCGCTCGTAGATGGCGAACTCGTCTTCCACCTTCTTGCCCAATGCCTGCTCGAAGGCATCGCGGTTGGCGTGCGCGGCGTAGGCGCGCTGTTCTTCGCCGCCCAGGTTGGACTGGAAAATACCTGCCGCGCTGACCGGCAGGAAATCTTCGTAGACGATCGGGTCGGCACTAGCCAAACCGGCGGCCACCAGTGCTTCGGCCGGCAGGTCGGCCACGGCCGACGGATCGGCGCGGCCGGCGTCGGTGAGGGCGTAACGGTAGTAGCCCAGCCCTTCGCGGCGCAGGGTGTCGTGGTCGTCCGGGAAGCCGGCGAACGCCGCGGCCAGGCGGGTCGGGTAATCCTGCCCGGTGCTGCCGGCGCCGCCAGCGTCGCGGGCCTGGGCCAGCAGCTGGTCGTACAGCGCGCGTCCCTTCGGGGTGAGGGCCAGGCCGCGCTGTTCAATTTCGCCGAAGCGCGCGGTATGGGTGCCGGCATCGCCGCCCTCGCCGTGCGGGAAGTTCACCGCTTCCTCCAGCGCCTTGAAGCTGGTCTGGCGCAGCAGGATCGGGCAGCGACGCGGCGGCGGACCTTCGACCACCGCCTTGGCGTCGATGCCACGGGCGAGCATGCCGGCCTGGGCGGCGTCGATGTCCAGCGTGCGCGGGGTGAGGTGGTTGATGTGCGGGCCGCGGAAGCTGACCACGTCGGCCACCAGCCGGTGCGCGTTGCTCAACGCGTTGTAGGTGGCCAGCGAGACGGTGGCATCGCTGTGCCAGCGGAAGGTTTCCAGTGCGGCCAGCACGAAGCGGCGGGCGTCGGTTTCGCCGAGGCCACCGTCACGCTCGGCCTGTTCGATCAGCGCCAGCGCGTCGTCGGTGAAGATGCGGCGGCGCGCGAGGATGCGTGCGGCCTCCTCTCGCAGCGTTTCGTCTTCGATCAGTTCCAGCCGCAGCAGCGAGGTGAACACGCGGAACGGATTGGCGGCCAGCGCCAAGGCGGTGCGCGGGCGGAACGCGGTGGAATGCACCGGCACGCCGGCCACGGAGAGGTCGTAATAGCCGATCGGGTGCATGCCCATCACCGCGAACAGGCGGCCCAGCGTGGCCAGTTCCTCGGCGGTGCCCACGCGGATGGCGCCGTGGCGTTCCTGGGCCAGCCGCGCGCGTTCGTCATTGCGCTCGAGCTGCGCGGCCAGGGCCGGGTTGTCGGTGAGCACGGCGTCGTTGATCTCGGCCACCAGGTCGACCAGGGTGCCGTACAGCGGCACTTCGGTGCGGTACATGGTGGACATGGCCTGGGCGAACAGGCTGCGGATATCGTCGGGTGAAACGAAACGGTCGGCGCTCATCACGTACTCGGCACTGGAACACGAAAGGGAAAAGCAGGCGCGTATTGTCGCGCAGCGGAGCGGAGCCGGCGAGGTGCAGAGCAACATGGGGGCCGCATTGGAAACAGGTACCGCATCACCACGGTCCCAAGCAAAAGCCATTCCCGCCGGAGGTCATTCCATCGGCGAATGCGGGCGCCATGGCGCCGGTGGTGCGGCGTGCGTTGCGGCGGCCTGCGTCAGCGGTCGCGTCGGGTAGCGGCGTCGGTGGCCGCACGGTCGCGCTTGGCGCGGTCGCCGAGCTGGCCTTTTAAGGTGGCGTCCAGCGTTACCGGGCGGTCCCAGTGGTCGTGGCTGGCCACGATGGCGTGGCGCAGGGCGCGCCAGTGCAGGTTGGTCGGAGTGACCGGCATGTCGGCGACGACGTCGGCCCAGCGCTTGGGCTGCCCTTCTTCCGGGACCGCCTGCGACCACGCTTTGACGCTGTCGCGGCAGGAATGTTCGGTCACCTTGCCCCAGAAGCAGGCGAAGTAGATGTCGCCGGCCTGCCAGCCGTGGGTGTAGAACAGCGCGGCGATGTAATCGCGCGACACGCCGGCGTAACGCGACACCTCGTCGAGGAAGCTCTCCGGGTAGCGTTCGGCGTAGCGGTTGATGTCCTGCAGCTGCGTGTCGACCCAGGCATCGCCGGTGGCGACCTGGTAGGCGTCCGATTCCTCGGCGGTCTGCTGCGCGGCCGCCAGCAGCGGCAGCCACAGCAGCAGTGCAACCAGCAGCAGGCGCAGGCGCTTCACCTCAGCCGCCTGCCGCCTTGGCTTCGATGGCGCGCAGGGCCTGCGGCCAGTCGAAGGCGGTGGGCGCTTCCACCATGCGCGGCTCATCGGCGGCCACGCCGTGCTGGGTTTCATGCGCCCAGGTCAGTGCATACGGGGTGTGGATGCCCCAGCCGCCGAGGGTGACCACCGGTTCGATGTCCGACCGCAGCGAGTTGCCGACCATGACGAAGCGCTCCATCGGCAGGTCGAATTCTTCCAGCACGCGCGCGTAGGTTTCCGGGTCCTTTTCAGACACGATCTCGATGCGCGGGAACAGGTCGCGCAGGTTGGCGACCTTGATCTTGGCTTCCTGGTGGAACAGGTCGCCCTTGGTGATCAGCACCACCGGGTAGTCGCGGGCGATCTCGGCCACCGATTCGCGTACGCCGTCGATCAGCTCGACCGGGTGGCGCAGGGTTTCATGGCCGATGTCGAGGATCAGCTGCAGGTCGCGCGCGGCGATCTTCTCTTCGGTGATTTCTATGGCTGCTTCGAGCATCGACAGGGTCATGCCCTTGACGCCGTAGCCGAACACGCCGAGGTTGCGCTGCTGCACATCCAGCAGGTGGCGCGCGGTGGCGGTGTCGTGCACGTCGATGTAGCGCGCCAGGATGTTGAGGTATTCCAGCTCGGCCTTGCGGTAATAGTCCTCGCTCTTCCACAGCGTGTCGTCACCGTCAAAACCAACCAGACCGATGGCGCCGTGGGGCGTGGGCAGGGAGGTCATCATCGGGGAAGGATACCAAGCCGAAAAGAAGGAAGGGCGGCCCAAGCCGCCCTTCCTGACCGTTCACCGTTGTCCAGCGGTTTCAGGGTTGCTGCTCGGTTATCGGCTTCGGATGGTTTTGCCGACTGACAGTCGGCACTACCGGGGGCGGCGCCACCCGGGGCGGCGTGACCGGGGCGGCGCGGACGCACGGTGGTTCAGCGCCCGGGGGGCGTGGACGGCGTCCGCGCCGTGGCTCAGCGCCCGGGGGTGTGGACGGCGTCCGCACCGTGGTTTAGCGGCCCGGGGCGGCGTTGCCGCCGGCGGCGGCGCCCTGCTGGGCGGCTACGTAGGCTTTGTACTCGTCCGGGGTGAGCTTGCCGTCCTTGTTGGTGTCGGCCTGGTCGAACACCTGGGCAAGGCCGGCGTTCACCTGGGCCTCGGTCTTGCTGATGGCGCCGTCGCCGTCGGTGTCGACGCTGGCCCAGGTCTGGCCACCGCCGCCACCGGCCTGCGCGGAGGCCTGGGCGGCCGCGCCGCTCGCCGCGTCAGCCGCGTCGCTTGCCTGCGCCGCCGACTGCTGGGCCTGCGCGGCTTGGGTCTGGGCCTGCGCTGCACTCTGCTGGGCGGTCTGCGCCATCGCCGGAATGGCCAGCACACTGCCTGCGGCGACGATCAGGGCGATCAGGGGCTTGCGGTTGCGAATAGTCATGTGGGTAGTCTCCTTTGGGGATGGTGCGCGGCTCGTTGTTTTCCGCACGGCCCCACACTGCCAGCCCATTTGTGAATCGATCTTGCGCGCCGATCGGCGCCCGCACGCGCTCTTAACCACCGCTACGCAGCGCTCCATTACCGCACTGGTTACGTGCGGGTGAGTGGTTGGTAAGACGCCCATTCAATGACACCGGATTTAACCGGATGCGAACGAAATCTCACTCGTTGCTGGCGCTTTTTTCGCCTGAGCGCGAACTGAACACAAGCCAGCCCAGGGCCACACCGCCCAATGCCCCGGCCACTTCCAGCACCACGCGCGAGCCCAGTTCGTTCGGGTCGTGGATCGTGGCCAGGTACAACCGCGCGTACAGCGGCGACTCCAGACGCACGATGCCCATGTAGAACAGCTTCCATGCATCGATGCCGGTGGAGACCACCACCGCGATGACACTGGCCCAGCCGACGGCATGGCCCAGCGACCAGCCGGCCCACCGGCAGAGCCACTGCCACAGCGCGTACACCAGCAGGCCGACCAGCAGGGCGATCAGCCCGGCTTCCAGCGTGCCCAGCAATCCAAAGTGCAGCGGCAGGTTCATCGTGGTCCAGGCAGTCGGTGAGCGCGCATTGTAGCGGCGCACCGGGCCGCGACGGGCGGCAGCTCAGCGCACCGGCACGTCGAAGGCGGTGCGCGGACCCGGCTCGGGGGTGAGGGTGAAGTGCCACCACTCCTGCGGGTAGTTGGCAAAGCCCCGGCGCTGCATGGCCTGCAGCAGGATATGCCGGTTGCGGTGCTGCTGTGGGGTGGCCTCGGGCGCGTCGGTGTGCGCGCGCGGACCGAAGAAGTCGAAATCGGTGCCCATGTCGACCGGGGTGCACGGGTCGCTGCGACAGTCGAGCAGGCCCAGGTCGACGGTGGCGCCGCGGCTGTGGCCGGAGGTTTCGGCGATGTAGTCGCCCAGCAGCGCCGGCTTGTCCAGGTCGGGGTAGTGGATGGCCTTGCGCGACTGCTCCCGTGGATCGTGGGCCCAGGCCACGAAGGCGCGCACCGACTGCGCGGGGCGGTAGCAGTCGAACAGCTGCAGCGCGTAGCCCTCCGCGCGCAGGTCAGCGTCGACCTGGGCCAGCGCGGTGGCCGCCGGGCGCAGCAGGAAGCACTTGGGTGCGTCATAGCCCGGGACCGGGCGACCGGTGAAGTTGTTGGCGGTGGCGTAGCGCATGTCGAGCCGGATGCCAGGAGCCAGCTGGGTGATGTCGACCAGGCCGGCCTGTCCAGTGGTGCGTGCCGGGGCGATCTTCACCGCCTGCGCGCTGGCCTGCACCGCGCCGAGCAGGCTAAGGACAATCGCCGATGCGAGTGAAATGCAGGTCCTGGAAGTCATAGCTGAAGTCGATATCCGGATCGATCGCACGCAGGGTGAGCGTGGGCGGGCTGCCCGGCTGCACCTGCAGCCAGGGTTCGGCGTCTGCACCGAGCGTATCCCACTGCACCAACCAGCGCATATCGACCTGCATCACGGTGCCACGCAGGCGCGGTGATTTGTCCACGCTGAAGCGCAGGGTGTCGTGCTCCGGGCAGAGCCGGGCCTGGCCGAGCCAGGGGTCGCGATACAGGCCTTGTACGGCCATGCCCTGCGCGGCTGCGGAATGGCCGGCGCCGCTCAGCCACGCAGGGCGTGGCGCTACGGGTTTGCGGGCGGTGGTGTCTGGGCGCACGTGGCCGGCGGCGTGGCGGTGGGCCGCTTCGGCCTGGAGCTGTGCGGCGTAGCCGGCGACGGTCTGCTGCTGCGCCGGTGCGGTGAAAGACTTCAGCGCGGTCTGCATGAGCACGGTGCGGGCGTCTTCGCCTTCACCGTTGATCAGGATCACCACGCCGACCTTTCGGTCGGGCAGCAGCGCGAGCGAGGAATACATGCCCGACAGCGTGCCGGTGTGGGCGACCTTCCACTGCCCGTCCATGTCCGACAGGCGCCAGCCGTAGCCATAGGCGGAGAAATGCGCGTTGTCCCAGCGTCGCTGGCGCTCGCCCAGCAGCATCGGCATGTGCGCGGTCCACAGCGCGCGGCGCTGCGTCTCGCTGAGCCAGTCCGGCACCAGGCCGGGATCGAGCAGCACCTGCATCCAGCGGGTCATATCGCGCAGGCTGCAGCGGATGCCACCGGCCGCCATCGAGGTCAGGTCCGGGGCGATGTCGGTGTCGGCGTTGACGACCACGTTGCCACTCCCGCGCCGGGCATGCGGTTGCGCCACGTTGCCCACCTTCGCCACCGACCACGTGCCGGCCTGGCAGCGGGTCATGCCGAGCGGGATGAACACTTCCTCGCGCAGCAGCTGGTCATACGGTTTGCCCCCGGCGGCGGCCGCTACTTCACCGGCCACCACGTACATCAAGTTGTCGTAGGCGTAGCCGCTGCGGAAGCTGGTGACCGGCTTGAGATGCTCCAGGCCGGCGATGATGTCGGTGCGGGTGAACGCATTGGGTTCGGGCCACAGCATCAGGTCGCCCGCACCCAGGCCGAGCCCACTGTTGTGGATGAGCAGGTCGCGGACCTGCATGTGTTGGGTCACCCACGGGTCGTGCATGCGGAACTGCGGCAGGTACTTGGTTACCGGGTCGTCCCAGGCGAGCACGCCACGGTCGACCAGCCGCGCCAGGACTGCGGCGGTCATCGCCTTACTGTTGGAGGCGATCTTGAACAGGGTGTCGGCGTCGATGGGCTCGCCGCTGCCGACGCGGCGTTCGCCCCGCGTGCCGGTGAATACCACCTCGCCGTTGTCGACCACGGCCATGGCGATGCCGGGGAGAGGGTAGTGCTGGACGGTGGCGTCGAGCATGGGATCGAACGTTGCCGCGGGTGAGGCGTGTGCGGACGCAACGGCGAGCGGGAGCAGCAGGAAGCGCAGTGAACGATGCAGGGTTGGCATGGGGGTTCCAGAGCGTGCCGACCAACGGTCGGCACCTACCGGGGGAAGGCGGGTGGCCGGCACCCGCCTTCCGGTCAGAAGTTCCAGGTTGCCATCAGCTGGGTGTAGCGCGGTGCCTGCCAGCGCGTGCCGGTGTTGAAGGTGGTCTCGCGGTACTGGCCCGGCTGGGCTTCGTAACGCTGGTGCACGTTGATGACGGTCTGGTTGTTGAACAGGTTGAACACCGACAGCCGCACGCTCAGGTCGATGCCCTCCACCGGCAGCCGCCAGGTGACGTTGGCCCCCATGGTCCAGGTCCACGGCAAGCGGCCGTACGCCCCGCGCGGGGTGTATTCGAACTGGCGCTGGTCGTACGGGCCGGAACAGTTGGCCACGCACAGCCAGCCGGTGCCACCGCCACCGCTTTCGTTGGAGGTGCTGCCGCCGGCCACGGTGTCGCCCGGCCACATCACGCCGAAGGCGGTGATCGGGCCGCCGGACTGCACCTGCAGGGTGGTGCCGAACGACCATTGCTCGTTGAGGGCGTACGCCGCGCGCAGCTTGAACTGGTGGCGGAAGTCGTTGAACAGCACGCCGTAACGTTCGTTGTTGGACGGGTGGTCCCAGTGCTGGACCATGCCGGTGTCGCCATACCCGGTATCGGAGTTGACCGGCCCTTCGAAGTTGCCGTCGCTGCGCGACCACAGGTAGGAGGCGTTGAACAGCCACTTCTCGTCCCAGCCGCGGTCGAGCTGGAACTCCAGCGCCTTGTAGGTGCGCTTGGGCTTGGAATAGCCAACCACTTCGCCACTGCCGCCCTTGCGGTAGCCGCTGTTGGCGGTGTCGATGGTGATCCAGCCTTCGGTGGCGCAGCCGATGCTGGAATCGCCCCAGATGGTCAGGCTTTCACCCGGGTTGGCGATCGGCCACAGGGTGGTGCCGGTCGGGCCGCACGGCGTGTAGTTCAGGCGCAGGTCGTCCAGCGCGCGGTCCATGGTGCGGTAGGTGGCGTTGACGCCCCACGACCAGGCCTGGTTGATCATGCTCTGGAAGCCGAGGATGTATTCGTCCTGGTAGACCGCCTTGAGGTCGCGGTCCACGCTCTGGCGCAGGTCGGCCGCACCGGTGTTCATGCGCGTGTCGACCGGGCCGATCTGCTGGCCGATGATGGGCGCCGCGTACGGCGCGCCGGTGACCGGGTTGGCCTGCTGCTGCCAGCCATTCAACACGTAGTAGGAGTATTCGTCGGTGAGCCCACCGGCGAAGTTGACATTGATGTTGTTGGTGACCGGCAGGTAGTAGCGGCCGGCGTTACCGAACAGCTTGGTGGTGGCGTCGCCCTTCACGTCCCAGGAGAAGCCCACGCGCGGCGCGATCAGGTCGTCCATCTTGATGAAGGCGTCGCCATCGGCGGTGCGGTTTTCGAAGCGGTCCCAGCGCACGCCCAGGTTGAGCATGAGGTTGGGGGTGATGTTCCAGATGTCTTCGAGGTAGAAGGCGTTGGCTTCGGTTTCGAAGGTGCCGCCGGACACGCGGTTGCGGGCGCGCAGCATCTCGGTGACGCCTGGCGGCACGTAGGCGCCGGCGCCGTCCCACACTTCATCACCGGGGCGGGCCACGTAGGCGGTGTAGGCGAGCTGGGTCGGGCCCGGGTAGCGGGTGGCCTGTTCGGTGGTCATCAGCTCGCGGTCCACGCCGAAGCGCAGCAGGTGGCGACCGAGCTGCCATTCGAAGTCGAGGCGGGCCACGTCGCGGGTGTCGTCGCGCTCGGCGACGGCCGCACCGGTGGGATGACAACCGGGGCGCAGGCCGTTGAGCTGGCCCAGACGCGGGGCGTAGCTGGCGTCGGTGAACACCGGGCTGCAGGCTTCATCCAGCGAGGAGAAGGTGAACGCGCGCTGGTTGTTCTGGCCGACCATGGCGCGGGCGGTAAAGGTTTCGCCGAAATGCCCGGTATAGGTGGCCGAGTAGTTGCGGCCGCCGGTCTCGGTGACCGAATCGCCGCCCCAGGCGCCGATCTGGTTCTCGTCCCAGTCGTAGTTGTACGAGCCGTTGGTGACGTCGCCCTCGTCGGAGAACGCCAGCAGCGCCAGGCTGTGGTTGTCGGTGATGTTCCAGTCCAGCTTGGCGCCCCAGAAGCCATTGTCGGCTTCATTCTTGAACCAGGTCAGCGCGTCGTTGGAGGTGTTGTGGCCGCTGTCGTTGCGGTCTTCGTACATCGCAAACAGGAACAGCTTGTCCTGCACCAGCGCGCCGGAGCCCCACACGTTGGTCTTGAAGAACGAGCTGTCGTCGCGGCTGGCGTAGGAATGCGGGGTGCCGTCGCGGTGGAAGTGGTCGCGGCCGCTGGAGCGCCAGGCGCTGGGCTCGGCGGTGATCTCCACGCCGCCCTTGAGCTCGTTGCTGCCCGAGCGGGTCACGGCGTTGATCACGCCGCCGGTGGAACGGCCGAACTCCACCGAGTAGCCACCGGTCTTGACCTGGAACTCGTTGAAGAACGCGAACGGGGCACTGGAGAAGCCGCGTCGGGTGTACATGTCGGTCACGTTGAGGCCGTTGATGAACACGGCGTTCTCGGCCACCGACGAGCCGGCGAACGACAGGCCGCCGAACGTGGAATTGCCACCCACCACGCCGGGGGCGAGCAGCGCCACGGCGGAGAGATCCTGCGCCACCGGCAGGCGCTGCAGCTCCTGGCGGTTGACGTTGAAGGAGGTTTCGGTGGTGGACACGTCCACCCGGTTGACCACGCGCGTGCCCACCACCTGCAGCGCGTCGAGGTTGACCACCCCACCGCTGCTGCCCAGGTTCACGGTGGTGGTGCCGCCGATCGCCACGCTGACCGCGACCGGCTCACCGAGCGGCTGACCCTCGCGGCTGAGCTGCAGCTGGTAGTCGCCCACCGGCAGCTGGCCCAGGCGGTAGCTGCCGTCCGCGTTGGCGGTGACCGTGCGGGTCTGCCCCGTACTGGTGCTGACCACGGTGACCTGGTCGCCGGCACTGGCACGGCCGGCGACGGCGCCGCTGACGGCCTGCGCCACTGCCACCGTGGGCAGCAGGCTGCCCATGCACGCCCCCAACGCGACGCACAGCGCCGCCCGCTTCAAACCGTTCGCTTTCATTCCCTGCTCTCTCCTTCAAGGGTGAAAATCACTGATGCTGATGGGCGACGTCACCCCACCAACGGTGGGGTGCTACCGCGCCGTTGCCGGCGCGACGTGCGACTGGAAGTCGTAATTCCATTGATCGAAATACAGGTTGCCGCCGGACCACTCGACTTCACCGCGCTGCGAATCGACGGTGTCCGAGCGCGGATGGCGCTTGGCCGGCTGGAACGGCTGCTGGAAATCGTCGTTGAAGGCGATGCGGTAGGCATCGAGCCCGCCGAAGTAGAAGTCGCGCAGCGCCGGGTCCGCGCTTTGCAGGCGGCCGGTGGTGACATCCATCGGCACCCAGCCATACGGGGCCAGGTACAGCGCGCCCCAGTCGTGCAGGTTGTTGTAGCCCACCGCGTCGTCCGAATAGACCATGCCGGACTGCCAGCGCGCAGGAATGCCGTTCAGGCGCAGCAGCGCGATCAAGAGCAGCGTCTGCTGGCCGCAGTCGGCGTGGCCGGCGTGCAGGGCGTAATCGCTGATGTTGGAGATGGTGGAGTATTCGCGGGCGCCGGCCCACGGGATCTGGTCCACCGCGTCGAACAGCTTCTGGGCGATGCGGTACGGGTTGGTTTCATTGCCGACCACGCGCTGTGAGAACGCACGCAACGCCGGGGTGAACACCACGTGCGGTGGCTGTTCGGCCAAATAGGGTTGCAACGCCGCATCGGACGGCGTGGGCAGCACCTTGGCCGGATCGATCTCAACGTGGCGGGCGTAGACGGTGACGGCGTAGCGGATCTCGAAGCGGGTCGGCTTGCCGGCCACTGCTTTCTGCTGCAGATGGACGGTGCGCTGCTGGGCGGATTCGGGCGCGATGATGGCGCCCTCTTCCGGGCCGATCCAGGTGATGTCGTCCTGTTGGCCGGGAATTGCGCGTGGGTAAGGAATCCATGCCTGCAGCAGTTCGCCGGCGGGCACGGCATCGGGTTTGACCGTGATCGACTGGGTGACTTCCACACGGCGCGGCACCACGCTGCGCGTGCCGCTGGCCTTGGCCGCCGCGATCACTTCTTCATGGTGCGGGGCGAGGTTCTCGTACGGACCATCCACCGGCAGTGGGACGTTGGGTGCGCGGCGTGCCTTGGCTTCGGCGCTGACCCGGAACAGGTTGGCCGGCGCGCGCTTGAAGTAGCGGCGTTCACCGTCGATATCCAGGTGTTCGATCAGCCCGGCGGCGTCCCAGCGCGCGAACTCGTCATCGCGCAGGTCCGGGATCTGCTTGCGCACCAGCGCCTTGGCGGCCGCTTCGTCTAGGGTGAAGTCCAGCCGCATGCGGCGCATCCGCTCGCGCTGGAACGCAAAGGCGGCGCGTGCGTCTTCACTGAGCGCGGGGTCGTTGATGGCCGCAGCGATGCGGGCATCGGCAGCGGCAAAGTCGCCGTGGTCGATCTGCGCCACCACCGCATCCAGCGCCGGCCCCTGCGCCCCGGCCGAGGCAATGCCCAGCAGCAGGCACGCCGTCGCGGCGCGCCGGGCGAAGGTCGAGGCAGAACGCGGTTTGCGTATGGGCAGATCCACGGCGACACTTCCCAGGTGCAGGTGGTAATCGCTGTGTAACACGGGCCTGACAGGTGGTCAATAATTTATTCTTGCTTTCGCTGGAAAAAGGAATAAATATTCCTGACGCTTTCGAGGAGGGTGACCGCTCCATGATCCAGGCTTCCCCCCGCCGCCCCGTGCGGCCTGCGTGGCCGGCGCGTGCCCTGCTGGCGGCGCTGATGCTGCTGCCCGCCGGCGCGACCTGGGCCGACGCGCCCTTTGCGCCGCCAGCCGCCTTCGGCGGCGTGACCGGGTTGCGCGAGGCCTACCTCGACCCGGCGTTCTGGGCGGCGCGGCTGCCCGATGCCGACCGGGTGATCCTGGATCGCGCCGGCATTGCCGCGCAGAACACGCGGATGCGCGCTGAAGACGACTCCATCCATGACCTGCGCGCGCTCCCGGCCCAGCTGACGCGTGCGCGGGTGCTGGCCGACATCCAGACGCTGTCGCGCTGGCCGACGAAGCCCTTGTTCGGCGAGGACGAGCAGCCGATTCCCGCCAGCGCGCGCAGCGCCATCGAGGCCAACCTGGCCCTGGCGTCCATTCCCGCCGAGCGCCCGCTGCAGTACGGGCTGGTCACCCACCGCGCGGCGCTGCGTGCGTTCCCGACCGCGCTGCGGGTCTTCACCGCGCAGGGCGACACCGATATCGACCGTTTCCAGGAATCGGCGCTGTTCCCCGGCGACGCGGTGGCGGTGCTGCATGAAAGCGCCGACGGCCAGTGGCTGTTCGTCACCAGCGAGCGCTATTCGGCGTGGATTGAAAAGCGCTTCGTCGGCATCGGCAGCGCGGACACCGTGTTCGGCTACGGCCAGCAGGGTCCCTATCGCGTGGTCACCGGTGCCACGGCCTTCACCGCATTCACTCCGGAGGAACCGCGTGTTTCCCGGCTGCAGCTGGACATGGGGGTGCGCGTGCCGGTGCTGGCCGACTGGCCGCTCAACCAGACCGTGAACGGCCAGCAGGCGCACGCCGCGCACGTGGTGCAGCTGCCGGTGCGCAACGCCGATGGCACGCTGGCGCTGGTGCCGGCGCTGCTGCCGCGTTCGCAGGACACCGCCAGCGACTACCTGCCACTGACCCCGCGCAACGTGCTCACCCAGGCGTTCAAGTTCCTGGGCGAGCGCTACGGCTGGGGCCATGCCTACGACACCCGCGACTGCAGCGGCTTCGTCTCGGAGATCTACCGCAGCTTCGGCGTGCTGGTGCCGCGCAATACCAGCGCGCAGGCGGTGAGCCCGGCGCTGGACCGCATCGCCTTCAGCGACAAGGACGGCAAGGCCAGGCGCAACGCGGCCGTGCAGCAGCTGAAAGTGGGCGACCTGGTCTACATTCCCGGCCACGTGATGGTCACCATCGGCCAGCTGGACGGGCAGACGTGGATGATCCACGACACCGCCGGCGGCAGCTGGTTCGGCGCGGACGGCCGCCGCGTGCAGGCCCACCTCAACGGCGTGTCGGTCACCCCGCTGCAGCCGATGATGGCCAGCGACACCGTGAGCTACATCGACCGCATCACCAATATCCAGCGCATCCGGCCACAGACTCCTTGATGAAAATCACCGACATCGAACTTGGCATGCTGCGCGTGCCGCTGAAGACACCGTTCAAAACCGCGCTGCGCACCGTCGACACGGTGGAAGACGTGGTGGTGCTGGTACGCACCGACAGCGGCCATACCGGCTATGGTGAAGCCCCCGCCACCGCGGTGATCACCGGCGACACCCACGGTTCGATCATCGAGGCCATCGACCGCTTCATCAAGCCGCGCCTGGTCGGCCAGGAGGTGGCCAACCTCAACCGCATCTGCGCGCTGATCCAGTCGTCGATGGAGCGCAACACCAGCGCCAAGGCGGCGGTGGAGATCGCGGTCTACGACCTGTGGGCGCAGCTGCACGATGCGCCGCTGTACCAGATGCTGGGCGGTGGCGACCCGGTCATCACCACCGACATCACCATCAGCGTGGACTACATCGACAAGATGGTGGCCGATTCGCTGTCGGCGATCGAGCGCGGGTTCGAGTCGCTGAAGATCAAGGTCGGCAAGGACATCGGGCTGGACATCGAACGGGTCAAGGCGATCCACGCCGCGGTGCAGGGCCGCGCGCTGCTGCGGCTGGATGCCAACCAGGGCTGGACCGCCAAGCAGGCGGTGCACGCCATGCGCAGCCTGGAGGAAGCCGGGGTGGTGCTGGAGCTGCTGGAGCAACCGGTGAAGGCGGCCGACATCAGCGGGCTGAAGTACGTGACCGACCGGGTCAACACGCCGGTGATGGCCGATGAGAGCGTGTTCAACCCCGGCCAGGTGTTCGACCTGATCCAGCAGCGTGCGGCCGACATCATCAACATCAAGCTGATGAAGACCGGCGGGCTGTCCAACGCGATCCGGATTGCCGACATCGCCGCCATCTACGGGGTGCCGTGCATGATCGGCTGCATGATCGAATCGAGCATCAGCGTGGCCGCGGCGGTGCACCTGGCGGTGGCCAAGAGCGAGATCATCACCAAGGTGGACCTGGACGGCCCGTCGCTGGGGCAGTTCAACCCGGTCACCGGCGGGGTACAGTTCAACGAGTCGGAGATCACCATCAGCGATGCGCCGGGGCTGGGAATCACCGAGGTGCGGGGACTGGAAATGCTGAAGCCGCCGCGCTGGTAACCTGCTTTCGTGGCGCCACCTCTGTCGTGGCGTTGGTGAACCCGGATTCATCCCAGCCACGCAGGCGTGGCTCTACTGGAAATGATGCGCCGTCCATGCCGCCCCTGGTGAAAATCCGCTCCGAGCGTGACCACATGTCGGCGATCGAACGCCGCATCGCCGACTTCATCCTGGACAACGCACACCTGCTGCGCGACTACTCCTCGCAGCAGCTGGCCAGCGCGCTGGGGATCAGCCAGTCCAGCGTGGTCAAGTTCAGCCAGAAGCTGGGCTTCAAGGGCTACCCGGACCTGAAATACTCCATCGGCCAGGCGGTGGCCCGCGCCGGCAACGGCCCCGGCGCCCACCCGCCCACCGCGGCACCCGCCAACGATTACGACCAGCTGGCCGAACGCCTGCGCCTGAGCCGCACCGCTGCCGACGAGGAAACCCGGCTGGCCAACCCGCAGGCGGATGTGGAAACCATCGTGCAGCTGATCGACGGGGCGCCCAAGCTGTTCGTGTACGGGCTGGGCGACGATGGCCTGTACGCGCGGGAATTCGCGATGCGGCTGTCACTGCTGGGCATGCTCACGGTGCACCACGCCGACCCGATCCTGATGATGGCCAACCTGTCGGCGGCGCAGCCGGGCGACGTACTGCTGGTGTTTTCCGAGTTCGGCAAGCTGCCGCAGCTGTTCCAGCTGTCGCGGCAGTTCCAGGACATGGGGGGCAAGGTGGTCTCGATCACCCGCCACAGCGCCAACCCGCTGCGCGCGCACGCCGACGCGGCGCTGGTGGTGTGCGCGCACGACCCGGCGCCGCACGTGGCGCAACTGTTGTACCGTTCTGCCTTGCAGTCGCTGCTGGACTTCGTGTTCGTGCTGCTCTGCCACGCCAACCCGGACCGCCACCGCCAGCTCGGGGTGAACCTGGAACGGATCGAACACCTGATCGACACCTGATTCCCGGAGTGTGCCCGATGCTGTCGTTGCTGCGTTCCGCTGTTGCCGCCGTGCTGGTTGCCGGCACCCTGCCCGCTGCCGCAATGGCCCCGCCGCCCGTGCCGCTGGTGCAGAACACCCGCCAGATGATCGTGGTCACCACCGACGGCTGGGACGCCACCCGCGGCTCGCTGCAGGCCTACACCTATGCCGATGATGCCAAGGGCTGGCAGGCGGAAGGGGCGCCGTTCGCGGTCGCGGTGGGCCGCAACGGCAGCGCCTGGGGCGTGGGCCTGCGGCCCAACCCGACCGACGAGGGCGCGCAGCAGCCCGGCGACCCGATCAAGCAGGAAGGCGACGGCCGCAGCCCGGCCGGCATGTTCTTCCTGGGCACTGCGTTCGGGTATGCCGCCAAGGCGGAGACTGCCCTGCCCTACCAGCCGATGCTGGCCAGCTCCTACTGCATGGATGTCCCGGATTCGAAGTACTACAACCGCATCGTCGATGCCGAGGTGGTCGGGGCGGAGGCGGTGGAAGGCTCCACTGAACCGATGCGGCTGGACCTGCACAACAAGGGGGACGTGCGCTATCGCGAGGGCTTCGTGATCGAGCACAACCCGGGCGGCGAAGCGGGCAAGGGCAGCTGCATCTTCGCCCACCTGTGGCGCTCGCCGGGCGAGGCCACCGCCGGCTGCACGGCGATGCAGCCCGAGCACATGCGCGCCCTGCTGAAGTGGCTGGACCCGGCGCAGAAGCCGATCTTCGTGCTGCTGCCGCGCGCGCAGTACCAGCGCCTGCAGCGTCCATGGGCACTGCCGACGCTGCCACCGCGGTCCGAGGCGGCGCGATGAGCGCGCCGCCCGAACCGCAGCTGGAACGTGCGGTCAGCCGTTGGCAGATCGTGGGGCTGTCGATCAACGATGTGATCGGCAGCGGTATCTACCTGCTGCCGGCGGCGACCGTGCTGCTGCTGGGACCGTTCAGCCTGTGGGGCGTGGTGGCGGCGGGCATCGTGGTGGCGCTGCTGGTGCTGTGCTACGCGCAGGCGGCCAGTTACTTCGACGAACCCGGCGGCAGTTACCTGTATGCGCGGGAGGCGTTCGGGCGCTTTGCCGGGTTCGAGATCGGCTGGATGATCTGGCTGACCCGGATCAGTTCGGCGGCGGCGCTGAGCAACGCACTGGCCGATGCGGTGGCACGGTTCTGGCCATGGGCCGGTCACGACCTGGGCCGCGTGGCGATCATCGTGGTGTCGCTGGGTTTCCTGACCGCGGTGAACGTGGCCGGGGTGCGCTCGGCCGCACGCACCGGGGTGGTCCTGGTGGTCGGCAAGCTGGTGCCGCTGCTGCTGTTCGTGGCGATCGGCGCGTTCTACGTGGACACCGACCTTGCGTTCTCCGGCACGCGCCCGGACCCGCACGACCTGCAGCGGATGGGCGAGGCGGCGTTGCTGCTGCTGTATGCCTACGCCGGGTTCGAGAACATCCCGGCCGCCGCTGGCGAGTACCGCAACCCGCGCCGGGATATTCCGTTCGCGCTGATCACCATGATCATCACGGTGACGGTGATCTACGGTGCGGTGCAGTTCATCGCCCAGGGCACGCTGCCGGGGCTGGCGCAGTCGGCTACGCCGCTGGCCGATGCCGCGGCCGGATTTGGCGGTGAAGCGCTGGCGCTGATCCTCACGGTGGGGGCGACGATCTCGATCCTGGGCACCAACAGCAACACGATGATGATGGGGCCGCGCTTCCTGTTCGCGCTGGCCCGCGATGGCTACGGGCCGAAGCTGCTGGCGCAGGTGCACCCGCGCTTCCGCACGCCGGCCGCGGCGATCGTGACCCAGGGCCTGATCGCGCTGGCGCTGGCGTTGTCCGGTTCGTTCGTGCAGCTGGCGCTGTTGTCGATGACCACGCGCCTGTTCGCCTATATCGGCACGGCGGCGGCGGTGATCGTGCTGGCGCGCCGCTTCCGCGACCGGCCCGGCGCGCTGACGCTGCCGGGCGGCCCGCTGATTCCGATCCTGGCGCTGGTGTTGTGCCTGGCGCTGTTCGCCAGTGCCAGCTGGCAGAACATCGCTGCGGCCCTGATCGCGTTCGCGGTGGGCGCGGTGATCTACCTGTTGCCGCGCAAGCAGGAAGGGTGACTAACGTCACCACGTTCCTTGATCCAGCATTCACCCCACGCGCCCACCGCGTTAACCGGCCTCCGGGTACGTTGATGCCTCACCCAACCGGAGCCCCACATGAGCCCTGACTACCAGATTCCCGGCCGGGTGCCGGAAGACGGCGTGCCGCGCGAAGCGGTCTCGGATTACTGGCGCGAGCGCTTCAGCGCCGAGCCGTACTACGAAAGCACCCTGGCATTCGAAGACTACGAGCCGGCCTATTACCTCGGCTACAGCTCGCGCCACAGCCGTACCCGCGCCGATGAAGTGATCGACGCCTACGAACAGGTGGAGGCGGAGCTGGAATCGCGCTGGGCCCGCGAACAGGCCACCAGCAAACTGACCTGGGCCCAGGCCCGCAACGCGGTCCGCCGCGGTTGGGACGAATCCACTGCCCTGCACCAGGCCCACCTGGACAAGGGCGTCCCGCGCGGTACCTGACGCAGCGCGCGTGGGTTACTCCGCGCGCGGAATCGGCGGAACCTCACGACCACCCGCGGCCATCAGGTCGCGGGTGTTTTTCTGCACCGCCACCGCGCCGAACAGGCTGAGCGCGAAGGCCATGCCGTAGAACCCCTTTTCACTGAGCAGCAGGGTGGCGTTCCACAAGCCCACCAGCAGCAACAGCAACGACACCAGCAGCGCGAACCAGCAGAGCGCGTAGTACAACCCGCTGACCGGAATGCCTTCCACGCGGTCGCGCACGCTCTTCTGCAGCGATACAGCCGCGAACAGGCCAAACAGCAACAGGGTGAGGTAGTAGCCCTTCTCGTTCAGCGCCATGTCGGCGTTGAACAGCCCGACCAGATACGCCACGGCGCCCAGCAGCAGTGCGGTCCACGAGGCGGCGATGAACGCCGGAGACGGTTTGGTGACCTGGTCTTTCATTGTTCAAACTCCGTTTTGATGGCGCCGTGCGCCAGCCGTCCCCCGGACGACTGGCGCCTACGGTAGCCGATCCTCGGGCACCCGCCTACCGGGGGTGACGTATGGTCCACGCCCCGTTGATGGCCATGGTGTACAACACCGGTTGGCCATTCGCGTCCCCTTTCGGAGATTTCCCATGACCCGCCGCCTGCTGCTCACCCTTGCCCTCGCCGCCACCCCGGCCCTGTTCACCACCGCCTGCGTGGCCGCCGATGCCCCCGGCGCCGCTGCCGCCCCCGCGCTGGAGAAGGCGCAGTGGCCGTTCACCGCCACCGCGTTCGCCACGTTCGACCAGCCCTGGGCGATGAGCTTCCTGCCCGACGGCAGCCTGCTGGTGACCGAAAAGGAAGGCAGGCTCAAGCATTTCGACGTCGCCACCCGCAAGAGTGCGGAGATCACCGGCGTGCCGAAGGTGGCGTACGGCGGCCAGGGCGGTTTCGGCGATGTGCTGCCGCACCCGCAGTTCGCCACGAACAAGCTGGTGTACCTGAGCTACGCCGAGGAAGGTGAGAACGACACGCGCGGCGCTGCCGTGGCCCGCGCCAGGCTGGTGCTGGCTGCCGATGGCAGCGGCACATTGGACGACTTCAAGGTGATCTGGCGCCAGACGCCCAAGGTGGAGGGCAAGGGCCATTACGGCCATCGGCTGGCGTTCGGGCCGGACGGCAAGCTGTGGATCACGTCCAGCGAACGCCAGAAGTTCGATCCGGCGCAGGACATGTCCGGAAACCTGGGCAAGATCATCCGCCTCAACGACGACGGCAGCGTACCGGCCGACAACCCGTTCGCGTCGAAGGGAGGCGTGGCGGCGCAGGTGTGGTCGCTGGGCCACCGCAATGCGCTGGGCATCGCCTTCGATAAGCGCGGCAAGCTGTGGGTGCATGAGATGGGCCCGGCCGGCGGCGATGAGTTGAACCTGATCGAGCGCGGTGCCAACTACGGTTATCCGATCGTGTCCAACGGCAACCATTACGACGGGCGTGACATTCCGGACCACAGCACGCGCAAGGAGTTTGCGGCGCCGAAGGTGACCTGGACGCCGGTGATTTCGCCGGCCGGGTTCATCATCTACAGCGGCACGCTGTTCCCGCAGTGGACCGGCAGCGGCTTCATCGGGGGGCTGTCGTCGACCTCGCTGGTGCGGGTGGCGTTCGACGGTGACAACGCGCGGGAAGCCGAGCGCTTCCTGATGGGCGAGCGTATCCGTGAAGTGGAACAGGGCCCCGATGGTGCGATCTGGCTGCTGGAAGATGGCAGCAAGGGCAAGCTGTTGAAGCTCACTCCGAAGGGGTGAGGAGCGTGCCGACCAACGGTCGGCACCTACCGCGTTGTCATGCGGGGTCGGTGTGCCGACCAACGGTCGGCACCTACCGGGGTGGCATGCGGGGTCGGCGTGCCGACCAACGGTCGGCAACTACCGCGGTGGCATGCGGGGTCGGGGTGCCGACCAACGGTCGGCACCTACCGCGGTGGCATGCGGGGTCGGGGTGCCGACCAACGGTCGGCACCTACCGCGGTGGCATGCGGGGTCGGCGTGCCGACCAACGGTCGGCACCTACCGGATGCGGTTGCATCGCGTGGGCCGACCAACGGTCGGCGCTACCGGGTGCGGTCACCTTGCGGTCACGTGGTAGTGCCGACCGTTGGTCGGTACGCTCTTGGCATCAGGCGCCGATATTGTTGACCTTCACCTCGGTCTTCGTGCACTCCTTGTCCAGGCACTTGCCGTTGATCCACACCTCGCCCTGGCCCAGCATCACGCCCTGCCAGTTGACGAACAGGGTGTCGAACGTCTGTTCGGCGATCAGCTTGGCCAGTGCCGGGGTCACGATCCTGTCGTAGTCGCGCTGGAAAGCGGCGGCATCAGCCACCTGCTGGTTCTTGCCAGCAATGGTGACCCGCACCGGGTAACGCATCAGCCCGGCCACCGCGGCGCGGTCCCCTGCGGCAACCCCACGCTGCAGTTCATTGAACACACTTTCGTACGGGGCGGCATCCCCCAGCAGCTTGGTGATGCGCTCGCGTGCGCCACCTACGGCGTCGGCAGATGCAGCCGCAGGCGTCGCCGCCGAATCGGTGCCCGCTACCGGGGGAGCCGTATCCGGCGTGGCCGCCGTGCCCGGTTCCACCGCATCGGGTGACAATCCGGCCTGCGGCGCATCCTCGGCGGCCGTGGGCGTCGTGGCCGGCGGCGATGTCGAGGGCGCCGCCGTTTCGTTGGCCGGCGGCGTGGGCTGGCTGCACGCCGCCAGCATCAACGTGGGTAGCAGGATCTTGATCAGGCGCATGCACGGCTCCGTCGATATCTCGAAGATGCCAGCGTAGCCCGTAGGGCGTGCAGCACCCATGACGGCAGTGCCAGGCCCTGCCTGGCCACCGCGCGGTGTTGGATCGCCGGGCAGGGCCCGGCGTCAGGTCACTTGGCCAGCAGCTCGAAGATAACCGGCTCACCGGCGGCGGACGACGCACACACCCACACATCGAACTGCCCCGGCTCGGCGCGGAACACGCCGTCGCGGCCGGTGAAGCCGAGCGCGTGGCGGTCCAGCGTGAAGCGCACGTCGGTGCTTTCGCCCGGCTGCAACGCCACCTTGCGGAAATCCTTGAGCTCACGCACCGGCCGCACGCGGCTGGCCACGCGGTCGTGGATGTACAGCTGCACCACTTCCTCGCCGGCCACCGCACCGGTGTTGGTCAGGGTGGTGGTGATCTCCAGCGTGTCCTCCCAGCCCAGCGTGGCACTGCCCAGCTGCGGGACGCCATAGGCAAACGTGGTGTAACCCAGGCCGTGCCCGAACGGGTACAGCGGCGCATTCGGAATCTCGCGCCAGCGCGCCTTGAATTCCGACATCGTCGGCAACTCCGGGCGGCCGGTGCGCGGGTGGTTGTAGAAGAACGGCTGCTGCCCCGACACCTGCGGGAAGCTCACCGGCAGGCGCCCGGACGGGTTGTAGTCGCCGAACAGCACGTCGGCCACGGCCGGGCCGGTCTGGGTGCCCAGGTACCAGGTGACCGCCACCGCGTGCGCGTTGCGCACCGCGCCCTGCAGCGCCAGCGCGCGACCATTGCGCAGCAGCACCACCAGCGGCTTGCCGGTCATGGCCACCGCTTCGGCCAGCGCCTGCTGCGCGGGCGGCAGGGTGATTTCCACGCGCGACTGCGCTTCACCGCTGTAACGCTGCGGCTCGCCCAGCGCCAGCACCACCACGTCCGCACGCAGCGCGGCTGCCACAGCCTGTTCGATACCGTCCTGCACGGCCGCTTCAAGATCACAGCCCGGCACGATTTCAAGCAGGCTTTCGTCGCTGATCGCCGCGCGCACGCCGGCTTCCAGGGTGACGTAGCGCTCCTTGTCGCCGAACAGCGTCCAGCAGCCTTCGATATTGTCGCGGTCCTGCACGAACGGACCGATCAGCGCGATCTTCTGCCCGCTCTTTCGCAGCGGCAGCACGTTGTCGTCGTTTTTCAGCAGCACGATGGAACGGCGCGCGGCATCGCGCGAGAGGGCATCGTGCGCGGCCAGGTACGAGGTGTCGGCTTCGCGGGCCAGGTCCAGCGAACGGTACGGGTCGTCGAACAACCCGATCGCTTCCTTCAGCGTGAGGATGCGACGCACCGACTCGTCCAGCGTGGCCATCGGGACCTCACCGCGTTCGACCAGGTCCGGCAGGTGCACGGCATAGAAGCCGCTCTGCATGCTCAGGTCCAGGCCGGCGGTGAATGCCTTGGCGGTGGCATCGCGGTCATCGGCGGCGTAGCCATGCGCGACCAGCTCCATGTCGGCGGTGTAATCGGAAATCACCACGCCCGGGAACTTCCACTCACCGCGCAGGATGTCGGTCAGCAGCTCGGCGTTGGCACTGGCCGGCACGCCGTTGATGTCGTTGAAGGAGGACATCACGGTGATCGCACCGGCGTCGAACGCAGCCTTGAACGGCGGCAGGTGCACGTCGCGCAGGGTCTGCGGCGAGATGTCCACCATGTTGTATTCCATGCCGGCCATCACCGCGCCGTAGGCGGCGAAATGCTTGGGCGTGGCCAGCAGCGCGTCGGCCGCGCGCAGGTCCGGGCCCTGGAAGCCGCGCACCCGGGCGGCGGCGAACGCGCAGCCCAGCACTACGTCTTCGCCGGCGCCTTCGGCACCGCGGCCCCAACGCTGGTCGCGGGCGATGTCCACGGCCGGTGCGTAGGTCCAGTGCAGGCCGGCAGCGGTGGCTTCCACGGCGGTGGCGCGCGCGGTGCGCTCGGCCAGGTCGGGTTCGAAGCTGGCCGCTTCACCCAGCGGGATCGGGAACACGGTGCGCATGCCATGGATGACGTCGGCGGCCAGGATCACCGGGATGCGCAGGCGGCTTTCTTCCAGTGCCACCTGCTGGATGCGGCGGCCGGCTTCCACGCCCACGCCGTTGAACAGCGAGCCCACCTTGCCTTCGCGCACCTGCTGCAGCACCTGGTCGGCGTTGCTGACGTTGGCTTCCGGGTTCACGTCCGGCGCGAACGGCCGGACCATGTCCGCGAACACACCCAGCTGGCCGACTTTTTCTTCGACGGTCATCTGGGCAATGAGGGTTTCGATGCGATCGGAGGCCACCGGCGGTCCTTATGAAAACGTTTACAAGGCCGGGATTCTAGCGTTCCCAAGCCCCTTGTGGAGGATTTTGGCGTTCATTTTTCATCCCCGAGGGGAAATTCCGGTGCCGACCAAGGCAGCACCGGAGGGCACAGGAGCTTACTCCGAGGCGACCCGCTGCTGCTGGGCCGCCATCAGCATGGCATCGCTGGAGGCCTGGAACACGCGCAGCCCGAACGCCGGCAGGATCGCCAGCAGGTGGTCGAACACATCCGATTGGATGCCTTCGTACTCACCCCAGGCGGTGGTGCGGGTGAAGCAATACACCTCCAGCGGCAGGCCTTCGGTGGTGGGCTGCAGCTGCCGTACCAGCAGCGTCATGTCCGTATGGATGCCCGGATGCTGGCGCAGGTAACGCTCCACGTATGCACGGAAGGTGCCCAGGTTGGTCACCCGGCGCGCATTGACCGCGGCCATGCCCCTGGCCTGCAGGCCGGTGTTCCACTGCGCCAGTTCGGCCTGCTTGTCGCGCAGGTAGTCGCCCAGTACCGCGAACTGCTGCAGCCGCGCCAGCATGTCCTCGTCGACGAATCCCACGCTGTGCTGGTCCAGGTACAGCGCGCGCTTGATCCGGCGTCCGCCGGCTTCCTGCATGCCGCGCCAGTTCTTGAACGACTCGGTGACCAGCTTCTTGGTCGGAATGGTGGTGATGGTCTTGTCGAAGTTCTGCACGGTGACCGTGTGCAGGGCGATGTCGATCACATCGCCGTCGGCGTTCTGGCTGGGCATTTCGATCCAGTCGCCCAGCCGCACGCGGCCATCGCCGCTGATCTGCACACTGGCCACCAGCGACAGGATGGTGTCCTGGAAGACCAGCATCAGCACGGCGGTGGCGGCGCCCAGGCCGGTCACCAGCGGCCCCAGCTTGACCCCCAGCAGGGTGGCGACGATGGACAGGCCGGCAACCACGAAGACGACGATCTTCACGACCTGCAGGTAGCCCTTGATCGGCTTGTTGCGGGCATCGGGGCGGCGCTCGTACAGCTCGTTGGCCGCATCCAGCGCGTGCGAGACCGCCAGCGCGACGGTCAGCACCGCCCAGGCCCGGCAGGCGCCGATGACAAAGTCCACCAGCTGCGGCGGCAGGTCCGGCACGATCCGGATGCCGGCGGCGATGACCATGCTGGGCACCACGTTGGCCAGCCGCGAGATCACCCGCAGGTTGCTGCCGCCCTCATGGCCGGCGCCGTGGCCCGGCAGGCGCCGCACCAGCCGGCGCAGGCCGCGCAGCAGGATGCGCTTGGTGACGAAGTTGGCCAGCCATGCGGCCAGCGCCAATCCGCACAGCACGATGGTGGTGTAGGCCCAGGGCCAGGGTGCGAGGGTGTCCTGCAGGTTTTCCAGGAGTTGTACTGCGATTACGGCGTCTACCATCGTTTATGGGGTCTCTTGGGATTGCGGGGGCCGACTGACAGTCGGCGCTACCGGGGCGCGGCCCGTGCGACAGCTGCGCGGTCAGTGCCGGGCAGCGGTGCCTCAGGCGGCGCTGCGCTCGATGATCACGCCCACGGCCTTGGCACCACGCACCGCGCCGGGCTTGCTGAGCTTCAGGCGCAGCCACTGCACGTTGAATTCGCGCAGCACGATCTCGGCGATGCGCTCGGCCAGGGTTTCAACAAGGCCGAAGTCGGATTCGCGTACGAACTGCTCGATGCGCTTGCTCACGGCCTTGTAGTTCAGGGTGTCGGCGATGTCATCGCTGGCCGCCGGCCTGCGGTTGTCAAAGCCCATTTCCAGATCGAAGCGCAGGGTCTGGCGGATCCGCCGTTCCCAGTCGTAGATCCCGATCAGGGCATCGATCTCAAGCCCTTCGATGAATACCTTGTCCATAGGAGTGCCACGTAGAAGATGGCGACCATGGTAACGGGACGGCCCCGAACGTGCCTCGAACCGGTGCCTGACGGCGCCCGATGTGAAATGCGGGCCGAAAAAGACAAAGGGCCCCGCGCGGGGCCCTTTGCTTACTGCCAACGTCCCCGGGGGAAATGGGTCTCCCCATGAACTGGCCCCGGCGGCACACGAAACGACCGTAGCTGGCTGCGTTTGCGCGGTCAACCACCGAGGTTCATTTTTGAGACGCGGCGCGCGTTGCCTGTACGACCCGGGGATGCCGACACCATGAAGGCAGCTTTCCTGATTGGGCCAAGCAACCGCTGTAACCAGGATGAGGCAATGTAGATCCAATGGAGCACGGGATGCGTGACTGGCACCTCATTCGACGATCGTTCTCGGCTGAGCGCATGCAGACGTACGAGGCTGCGGCAGCACGGGATGCGGCCTGTATCCATCCTTTCGAACTCTATCAATGGAACATGCAGATCAGCGGTGCTTTCATGCTTCCGCTGCATACCTGCGAGATTGTCATCCGCAATGCCGTGGCCGAAGCCATTGCGCTGAGACATGGATCGGCGTGGCCTTGGCGGGAAAGCTTTCGGCTGAGCCTGCCGAGCAGTGTCCACGGACACAGCGCGCGCGAGGAACTACGTCGTGCCGCGAGTGGGTGCTCCTCCACAGCAGCTGTCGTGGCTGCGTTGCGCTTTGCATTCTGGCAACAGATGTTCACTCAGCGATTCGATCAGTCGCTGTGGTCAGGAACACTACAGAGTGTGCTCCCTGGCTCTCAAGGCGATGCGCATCGAACGCGGGCCGGAGCGTACGCTGACCTTGAGCGGGTACGCCAATTGCGCAATCGCATCGCGCACCATGAGCCGATCTTCGCGCGGGACCTCCGCGAAGACCTGACGACGATCATCCGCGTAGTGGGGCTTCGTTGCCCACACATCGGCACATGGATGCAGGATCACCAATCGGTCACAAGCGTGCTCGGGCAACGCCCTGGCCGCACTACACCGCCGGCAGCGTCGCCATGTCCCAGCGCGGGGTGACCTGCACCTGCGGCGGGTTGTGCTGGCCGGCCTCCAGGCGCAGCGCGCCGGCGAAGGCGATCATGGCGCCGTTGTCGGTGCACAGCGCGGGCCGCGGGAAGCAGGCCCGGCCGCCGCGGCGCTGCGCCATCTGCTGCAGCTTGGTGCGCAGGCGCTTGTTGGCGCCCACGCCGCCGGCCACCACGATCACGTCGGTACCGGCCGCATCCAGCGCACGATCGCACTTGATCGCCAGGGTCTCGACCACCGCATCTTCAAAGCCACGGGCGATGTCGGCGCGGGTCTGCTCGCTCTGGTCGCTGTCGCGCCAGGCCAGCAGGACCTGGGTCTTGAGGCCGGAGAAGCTGAAATCCAGCCCGGGCCGGTCGGTCATCGGCCGGGTGAACCTGAACTTGCCGGGCGTGCCGCGTTCAGCCAGCGCGGCCAGCTGCGGGCCGCCGGGATACGGCAGGCCCATCAACTTGGCGGTCTTGTCGAAGGCCTCGCCGGCGGCATCGTCCAGGGTCTCGCCCAGCAGACGGTACTGGCCGATCCGGTCCACCGCCACCAGCTGGGTATGCCCGCCGGACACCAGCAGGGCCACGAACGGGGCCTGCGGCGGGTCGTCTTCCATCAACGGCGCCAGCAGGTGGCCTTCCATATGGTGGACACCCACTGCCGGGACCTCCAGCGCCCAGGCCAGCGAGCGGGCCACGCCCGCCCCCACCAGCAGCGCGCCGACCAGCCCGGGGCCGGCGGTGTACGCCACCCCGTCGATGTCGTTCACGCCCAGACCGGCCTCGGCCAGGGTCTGGCGGATCAGCGGCAGCAGTTTGCGCACGTGGTCGCGGCTGGCCAGCTCGGGCACCACCCCGCCGTATTCGGCGTGAAGGGCGATCTGGCTGTACACGGCATGGGCGCGCAGGGCGTCAGGGCCAGCCAGGGCGGTGTCGTACACCGCCACGCCGGTCTCATCGCAGGAAGATTCGATACCAAGGACTCGCATGGCTGCTATTATGGACCTCTTGAGGCCTTGGCAGACGTACCGCCAGCGCGCCCTTCACTACCCAAGGCCAGGAAGTTTGCCGGGGTGGGTTGCAAGTTCTTTTCTCGCCGCTATAATGTGCGGCTCTCACCGGGCGTGACCCGGTTCTACTGTGTCCCGGAGATTCCATGCCCAGCGTCAAAGTCCGCGAGAACGAGCCCTTCGAGTTTGCGCTCCGTCGCTTCAAGCGCACCTGCGAAAAGGCCGGCGTGCTGGCCGAAACCCGCAAGCGCGAGTTCTACGAAAAGCCGACCCAGGAGCGCAAGCGCAAGGCTGCTGCTGCTGTGAAGCGTCAGCTGCGCCGCTCGTCGCGCGACGTCACCAAGCGTCAGCGCCTGTACTGATCGGACGCAACTTCGATGCGGCAGGCCTGGCCTGTCGCGGCGGAGCCGAAGCCGGAACGCGCGAGCGTTACCGGCTTTTTGCGTTTCCATCGATCCAGTTCCCGCCCCACCCTTTCACCGAACGAGGTGTTCCATGAGCATGAAGCAGCAGCTCACCGACGACATGAAGGCCGCCATGAAGGCGGGCGAAAAGCACAGGCTGGGCGTGATCCGCCTGATCAACGCCGCCATCAAGCAGCGCGAAGTGGACGAGCGCATCGAGCTGGACGACGCGGCGGTGATCGCCGTGCTCGACAAGATGGTCAAGCAGCGCAAGGACTCGGTCAGCCAGTTCGAGGCCGCCAACCGTGAAGACCTGGCGGATATCGAGCGCCAGGAGCTGGCGGTGATCGACACCTACCTGCCGGCCAAGATGGGCGAAGCCGAGATCCAGGCCGCCATCCAGGCCGCCGTCGCCGAGACCGGCGCCAGCAGCGCGGCCGACATGGGCAAGCTGATGGGCGCGCTGAAGCCGAAGCTGGCCGGCCAGGCCGACATGGGCCTGGTGTCCAAGCTGGTCAAGGCGCACTTCGCCGGTTGAGTGTGAGAGGGACACGACCAACGGTCGTGTCCTACCGGTAGGCACCGACCGTTGGTCGGTGCACGTTTCCCCCGGTCCTCCACCGCAGCGGTAGGCACCGACCGTTGGTCGGTGCCCGTTTCACCCGGTCTTCCAACCGCAGCGGTAGGCACCGACCGTTGGTCGGTGCCCGTTTCACCCGGTCCTCCACCGCAGCGGTAGGCACCGACCGTTGGTCGGTGCCCGTTTCACCCGGTCCTCCACCGCAGCGGTAGACACCGACCGTTGGTCGGTGCCCGTTTCACCCGGTCTTCGACCCGGGCCTGCTAGAAAAACAGGCATGTCTTCGCTGCCGCCTTCCCCTGCGCCCGAGCCGGCGCACGACACGTCCCACGTTCCGCTGCGCCTGCGCAAGTACGTGGACCGCCTTGAACGCAGCTTCCCGGTCGCGGTGGGTAAACGCTTCGTCGATGTCGACGTGCTGACCCAAGCCGCCTCGGTGTCCTTCTATGCCCTGCTCTCGATGGCGCCGTTGCTGGTGCTGCTGCTGTGGCTGACCGCGTCGCTGTATCCGCCGGCACAGCAGGCGCTGATCGGCCAGATCAACGACGTGGCCGGCAGCAGCGCGGCCACCGTGGCTGATACCGTGCTCAAGAACGCCGACAACCAGCCCTCGATGGGCTCGCTGGCCGGGATGTGGAGCACGCTGCTGCTGTTCATCGGCGCCACGGCGGTGTTCGCGCAGCTGCAGAACGCGCTGAACCTGATCTTCAACACCAGCGGCGAGCGACTGGACGGTATCGTGGCGTGGCTGCGCAAACGCGTGTTCTCGTTCGGCGTGGTGCTGGCGCTGGGGTTCCTGCTGATCCTGTCGATGACCGCCACCACCATGCTGCAGGTGGCCTTCGCGCAGCTGCCCTCGGTGCTGCCGGCGGTGGGCTACCTGACCAGCCTGGCCCTGTACACGGTGGGCTTCGCCTTCCTCTACCACTACCTGCCCGACCGGCGCGTGGCCTGGCGCCAGGCGTTCATTGGCGGGGTGATCACCTCGGCGCTGTTCGCGCTGGGCCGCTATGCCATCGGGCTGTACATCGCCACGGTGGCGCCAGGCAGTGCCTACGGGTCGATGGGCGCGCTGGTGATCTCGCTGGTGTGGATCTACTACGCCACGGTGGTGTTCTTCGTCGGCGCGCTGATGACGGCGGTGATCGACGAACGCCTGCGTGCCCGCACCCATCTGGCCGACGCCGGCATCGTGCCGCCGAAACCGGGCGCGGGCAGCGCCAGCTAGTAGACTAGCGGGGTTCCCCGCTACCGCGCGCGGCCGTTACCGGCCCTGCCCCAGCCTGCTGCCCATGGCCCGTATCCCCGACGCATTCATCGACGACCTGCTGGCCCGCTCCGATATTGTCGAAGTGGTGGGCAGCCGCGTGCCGTTGAAGCGCCAGGGCAAGGAGTATTCGGCGCGCTGCCCGTTCCACGATGAGCGATCGGCGTCGTTCACGGTGTCGCCGACCAAGCAGTTCTACCACTGCTTCGGCTGCGGCGCGCATGGAACCGCGATCAGCTTCCTGATGAACTACGACCGCCTGGAGTTCCTCGACGCGGTCGACGAGCTGGCCAAGCGGGTGGGCATGGAAGTGCCACGCGACACGCAGCCGCGCACTGCGCAGCAGCAGGATGACAGCCGTGAGCTCTACGCGGCGCTGGATGCGGCCACGCGCTTCTTCCAGAAGTCACTGGAGGGCAGCGACACCGCCCGTGCCTACCTGGACCGGCGTGGCGTGGACGAGGAAAACCGCGCACGTTTTGCGATCGGCTACGCGCCCGATGGCTACAGCGCGCTGAAGGATGCGCTGGGCAAGGACGAGCGGCGCATGAAGCTGCTCGATCGCGCCGGGCTGTTCTCCAAGAACGACCGCGGCCATGTCTACGACAAGTTCCGCGACCGGGTGATGTTCCCGATCTACGACCGGCGCGGGCGGGTGATCGCCTATGGCGGCCGGGTGCTGGAGAAGGACGACGGCCCGAAGTACCTGAACTCGCCCGAGACCGCGCTGTTCCACAAGGGGCGCGAACTGTACGGCCTGTGGCAGGTGCGCCAGGCCAACCAGAAGATCGAACGCCTGATCGTGGTCGAAGGCTACATGGACGTGGTGTCGCTGTTCCAGTTCGGGGTCACCCAGGCGGTGGCGACGCTGGGCACGGCCACCACGCCGGACCATGCCGAGCTGCTGTTCCGCAATGCGCCGGATGTGTTCTTCTGCTTCGACGGCGACGCCGCCGGACGCCGCGCCGGCTGGCGTGCGCTGGAATCGGTGCTGCCGCGCATGAAGGACGGGCGCCAGGCGTTCTTCCTGTTCCTGCCCGACGGCGAAGACCCGGACACCATCGTGCGCAAGGAAGGCAAGGAAGGTTTCGACGAGCGCCTGAAGCAGGCCACGCCGCTGTCGCAGTTCTTCTTCGACGAGCTCACCCGCGAGGTCAACATGGCCACGCTGGACGGCAAGGCGCGGCTGGCCGAGCGCGCCAGGCCGATGCTGGCGCAGATTCCCGACGGCGCGTTCGGCGACCTGATGAAGCAGCAGCTGGCCACGCTGACCGGGCTGGGCAGCGCGCCTGCGCCGGCACCGGCCGCGCGGCCGCCGCAACGCGCGGTGGCGCCGGCGCAACGGCGCAGCCTGGTGCGCGCGGCCATTGCGATCCTGCTGCAGCAGCCGTCGCTGGCGATGACCCTGGACGGGCATCACTTCGGTGGCCTGCGCCTGCCGGGCGTGGAACTGTTGATCGAGCTGCTGACCCTGGTGGAACAGCGCCCGGACATCAGCACCGGCGCCTTGCTGGAGCACTTCGACGGCCGCGAGGAGCAGGATGCGCTGCAGAAGCTGGCTGCGCAGACGCTGCCGGGCGATGAAGCGATGTGGAACCAGGAACTGCACGATGCGGTGGCGCAGCTGGAAAAACAGCTGCTGCTGCAACGCCTGGAGGAGCTTCAGGCAAAGCAGCGCCAGCAGGGTCTGGACGATACTGACAAGTACGAACTGCGCGAGCTGTTGAAGGCGCGTGCCACGCTGCGTTGACTGATGACGGAGGAAGGTGGAGTGATGCGACGTTGGAACCGCCCTGCTTTCTTCAGTGCCTTCCTGCTGTGTCTGGTTACCTTGGCTCCGGTGCGCAGCGAGGCAGGGCCTCGCTCTACCGGGGATGGTTCTGTTGCTGGCGGCAGTGACGCAGGACGTCGCGCTACGGGTGCTGGCCTGGTAGAGCGAGGTCCTGCCTCGCTGGCCGAAGCCAACCTCGCCCGGACCTTCAAGCATCCTGCCGAAGACCTCTACACCGGCGGGCAGCCGACTGCGGAACAACTCCAGCAGGCCGCCACGGCAGGCATCACCACCGTGATCGACCTGCGCCACCCCACCGAAGACCGCGGCTTCGACGAAACCGCCACGGCGGCATCGCTCGGCCTGCACTACCTCCGCATCCCGGTCGCCGGTGCTGCCGGCCTGACCCCCGCCAACGTGCAGGCCCTGCAGACCGCACTGGCCCAGGCCAACGGCCCGGTCCTGCTGCACTGCGCCTCCGGCAACCGCGTCGGCGCGCTGCTGGCCCTGATGAAAGCGCGACAGGGCGCATCCACCGAACAGGCCCTGCAGTTCGGCCGCGACGCCGGCATGACCTCGCTGGACGCCGAAACACGCACCCGGCTCGAGCAGGGCGCCACGCGTTGATCCGGCCCATGCGTCACCCTCATTCCCCCAGCTCTACAGGAGCCTGCCCACCATGACCCGCTGGTGGTCGCGCCTGCGACCGGACAACTTCACCCTCGCCCTGCTCGGCACCGTGCTGCTGGCTTCCTTCCTGCCAATGCACGGCGCCGCCGCCATGGTGCTGGACGATGTCACCGACGTCGCCATCGCCGCGCTGTTCTTCCTGCACGGTGCGCGCCTGCCGCGCGAATCGATCGTTGCCGGTCTGCTGCACTGGCGCCTGCACCTGACCATCCTGGCCTGCACCTTCGTGCTGTTCCCGCTGCTGGGGCTGGGCTTCAAGCCACTGGACGGCTGGCTGCTCACGCCGGAGCTGTACATCGGCGTGCTGTTCCTGTGCGCGCTGCCGTCCACCGTGCAGTCGTCCATCGCGTTCACCTCGCTGGCGCGTGGCAACGTACCGGCCGCGGTGGTCAGCGCGTCGCTCTCCAGCATCCTCGGCGTGTTCCTGACCCCATTGCTGCTGGCCCTGCTGGCCGGCACTGCAGGCGGCATGCACAACCCTGGCGAGGCCATCCTGGGCATCATGCTGCAGCTGCTGGTGCCGTTCGTGGCCGGCCACCTGCTGCGTCCGTGGATCGCCCGCTGGGTGGAGCGGCAGCGCGCGCTGCTGCGCTACACCGACCAGGGCACCATCCTGCTGGTGGTGTATTCGGCCTTTGGTGAAGCAGTGAACGAGGGGTTGTGGAGCAAGACGCCGGTGCTCTCGCTGCTGGCCGTCGCCGTGGTCGCCGCGGTGCTGCTGGGCATCGCCATGCCGCTGATCAACCTGCTGGCCAGGAAGCTGGGCTTCAACCGCGAGGACCGCATCACCATCCTGTTCTGCGGCTCGAAGAAGAGCCTGGCCACCGGCGTGCCGATGGCCAAGATCCTGTTCGCCGGCGGCAGCCTGGGCGCGATCGTGCTGCCGATCATGATCTACCACCAGATCCAGCTGATCGTGTGTGCGGTGGTGGCGCAGCGGTATGCGCGCGATCCGGTCAACCCGCGGTAGGGCCGCTCGCTGGACGACCGCCCATCCACGCGCTTGCCGCGCGTGGCAGGGGTCAGTCCTTTATCGCCCCTGCAATCCCATGCAAGACGCGTGCTTTGTAATGCACGTCACCCTCGCCTGTCGCCGTCAGTGTGTAGACCTTGTCGTTGCCCGCCCAACTCAGCACCGCCTGGCTCCGCCCTTGGTCGTCCGCCGTCATCTCGATCTGGCCCGGAGTGCCATGGATGGTAGTGTTCTGCGCCTCGACAAAGGCTTCAATCACACCGCCTGGAACGCGGAAGTTCTCTTCGTTGAACTCGACGATGCCAATCCGGGCGACGCGGTAGAACCTGGAGAGTCCAGAGGACGTCACGCCCGAGATCGCTCCCGTGGGCTCCATCCCGATGAGCTCTGCGGCACCCAGCAGTGTTCCCTGCAGTGTGCTGGGAGGATTGGGCAGCCGTTGACGCAGCACGGCGTCCGAGCGCCGTGCCCTGGGCAGCGACCAGAGCAGCCTCTGCTCCGAGGGAATGGAGCCACGCTCCACCGGTATCACTCCCGCGCGACTCCGCTGGATCTGCTCCCGGAAATGTTGCTTGACCGCCTCCGGTGCGTCCAGCTCGGCCAGTGGGATCAACCTGTAGACGCCCTCCTCAAGTTCCTGCGCGGCGCCGTGAATCGCATCGCGCTCGGCTGCCTTCATCACGCGATCGGTCAGCCACTGGCCTACGGCATCGACGGCATCGACGGCGTCGCGGGGCGGCGGTGCGGACCCGGCGGGCAAGGCCAAGACCAGCAGCGTCAGTACATGCTTCTTGTTCATCGCGATCACCCCTCAGTCAGCGCACAGTAGGCGGCAGCGAGCGCCGCAGCTGGTCTGTATAAGAGAGTGCGCGATTCCGGAATGGGACGCCGGTCTGCTTCTGGACCGTCAGGGCTGATGGGGACGTTGCAGCGGGGCTTTCTGACACCAGCTACGTGGTGGGTGCGTCAACCGTCACTTGCTGTCATGCAGGCAGGTTGACGGAGCGCCCCGACGCTACGGACCGGTCAGTGTGGCGACACTCAGCTTGGGCATCCACACGATAAGGTCGTAGGACCGGTCGGCGTCGGTACTGGCGATGGGATCATGCGCGGGGTGCTCGGTCAGCGGCAACGCACGACAGGGCTTCATGCAGCCCCAGAAATGTCCACGCAACGCTTCCAGGCGCACGCTGTACAGCGGCAGGTCCAGCAGGTACGAAGCCATGGTCCGCTGCATGTCCGGCGACGCATTCGACGGCAGTGCGCGCATTGCGTGCACGTTGCCGGTCAGTACCAGCATACGTGCTGCGTTGGGCATGGCCATGAACTGCTGGCGCAGGTGCGTGGCCATCGCTGCGTCGCGCTGCTCACTGCTGTCCGCCGATCCGGTTTCCATGTCGTAGCCGGCCACGCCGATGTCGCGTCCCTGCTGGCGCAGCACGCGCAGGTGCTCGATCAACGCCAGCATGTCGCGGCTGCGGCGCCCGTCGTGCTGGTCGTCCTTCACCCGCCAGAACGGCGAGTTGCGCAGTGCCGCCCGCGCATCCGAATCGCCGTTGGAGCGCAGGTACCGCGCCAGCGCCGCGTTCTCGCTCATCGGGAGCTCCAGGCCCAGCCGCACCGGTGCGTGGTTGCGGCTGTAGCGTTCCATCAGGTCGGCCACCAGCAGCGGTGTCTCGACGGTGCCATGGTATTCGCCCAGCATCACCAGCCGGCGGTCGCCTGCGAAGGCGATGATCTGCGTGGCGGTGTCATCCACGCGCGTTGCGGGCGCGGCAAGGGCGGTGCCGCACATCATCGAAGCCGGCATCACGGCCATCCAGAGCCATCGCTTCATGCCATCACGTCCTGTTGGGGTCATGGAAGCAATGGCGACGCGATGTCTGGATTCAAGGCCGGGCACACGCAATGGCCGACCCGTCAGTAGCGCCGGGCGCTGCCCGCCCGCCGTTCGATCACAGGAACGGCAGCATCCAGTGATCCACCATCAGGAACGCGAACAGCGCCATCAGGTAGACGATGGAGTAGCCGAACATCTTCATCGAGAACAGCTCGTCCGGCGGGTTCAGCATGCGCCAGGCATACCAGACGAATACCGCGTTGAGCACCACCGCGCCGCCCAGGTAGAACAGGCCGCTCATGCCGACCACGGTGGGCAGAATGCTCACGATGGCCAGCACGATGGAATAGACCAGGATCGATTTGCGGGTGTAGGCCACGCCGTGGGTCACCGGCAGCATCGGGATCTTGGCCTTGGCGTAATCCTCGCGGCGGAAGATCGCCAGCGCCCAGAAATGCGGCGGGGTCCAGATGAAGATGATCAGCACCAGCAGCGAGGCATATACCCAGTCTCCCGGTCCCTGCATGCCGGTGATCGCCGCCCAGCCCAGCAACGGCGGAGTCGCACCGGCCAGGCCGCCGATGACGATGTTCTGCGAGGTCGCGCGCTTGAGATACACGGTGTAGATCACCGCGTAGCCGATCAGCGAAGCGAAGGTCAGCACGGCGGTGATGACGTTCACCCACAGCACCAGGATGGTCATCGACAGCACGATCAGCATGCCGGCGAACACCAGCACCTGCCACGGCTTGACCTTGCCCACCACCAGCGGTCGCCACGAGGTGCGCGCCATCTGCGCATCGATCTGCGCATCCAGCAGCTGGTTGATCGCGGCGGCGGCCGAGGCGGCCAACCAGATGCCTAGGAACCCCAGCGCGCCGCGCAGCGCCTGCTCGGCGGTGGGCAGCGCGGGAATGGCCAGGAACATGCCCACCAGCGCGGTGAACACGATCAGTGCCACCACCTTCGGCTTGGTCAGATCCCAGTACTGACGATACCTGCTCGACATAGGATCAGCCCACGTTTCCAGCGCCATCGGCGGCATCGGCGGTAGCGCCGACGGTAGAGCCGACTGTTAGTCGGCTACCCTCAGCATCCGGCGCCCGCAGCCTCGCCAGCAACGTCACCAGCACGAACAGCAACGCCACCGCACCCCCGCTGTGCGCCACCGCTACTTCCAGCGGCACCGCCAGCTTCACGTTGAGGATGCCCAGGGTGATCTGCAGCACCACCAGCAGGCCCAGCGCGCTGGCCCAGCCGCGCATGCTCGGCAGCCGGTACAGGCGCACCGCAAGCCACAGCAGGTACACCGCCACCACCACCGCGAACATGCGGTGCGCCATCTGGATCGCGATGCGCGAAGCGCCGTCGAGCACGCCCCCTTCGTAATCCACGCCGATCCCGCGCCACAGGGTGAAGCCTTCCTTGAAGTCGTGCGGCGGCCACCACTGGCTCACGCAGCGCGGGAAGTTGTCCAGCGAAGCGCTGCCGCCACCGCAGGCCAACGCCGCGTAGTTGGCGCTCACCCAGCCACCCAGTGCGATCTGCATCACCAGCACGGCCACGCCGATGCGCAGCAGCCATTTCAGCTTCGGCGCTTCGACCAGGGTGATCGGCATGTGCGTGGCGCGCCACGCCATCCAGACCAGCAGGCCGAACATCAGCATGCCGCCCAGCAGGTGGCCCATCACCACGATGGGCTTGAGCAGCAGGGTCACCGTCCACATGCCCAGCAGGGCCTGGAAGATCACCACCGCCAGGGTCAGCAGCGCCGCGCGCGCCAGGTCGATGTTGTTCCAGCGCAGTGCGGCGACCAGCAGGATCACCTCGCCGGTGATGGCGAGGATACTCGCCGGGACGTGGTGCCCCAGCATGTACAGCGGTATGCCGGTGGCCACCAGCACGCACGCGGTCACCACCGCGGTGGTGCCCCAGTTGCGGCGGCGCACGGCCAGCAGCGCCAGGGTGAGGATTTCAATGCCCAGCGCGCCGGCCAGGAAACGGTGCACCTGCTCGCGCCACGCCTTGTGCGTTTCCAGCGGACGGATCCTGGCCGCTTCGTGGCCGATCACGTCCTGCGCGTGCTGCGGCCAGGTCACCCGGCCATAGCAGGTCGGCCAGTCCGGGCAGCTCAGGCCGGCATCGGACAGGCGCACGAACGAACCGAACATGATCGTGCTGGCCGTCATGATCAGGGCGAACCACGCCAGACGGTGGAAATTGCGATGCAGCGCCGGGCGCGCGGTGGGGTTCATCAAACGGGACTCACTTCAGTTTCAACAGCGTGGCCATGTCCTTGCGCAGACCGGCCAATTCGAATCCCGGCGCATATCGCATGATCACGAACCCGTTCGGGTCGATCACATAGACGGGCGTGCCGGCGGCGTCATCCACGGCGGGCAGGGCGGCACGCAGGCTCGGCTGGGGGGCCAGCACGCGCAGGGCGGGAAGGCCCTGTGCCTCGGCCGGCGGCGTACCCAGCCACAGGATCTCGACATTATCGGCCCTATGGCCGAACAGCTGCCACACCTTGCCCAATCCCTGCGACAAAGTGACGCACTCGGCCGCGCAGCCCGGGGCGGGCGCTACCAGGATGCGCCAGACGTGGGCATCGGGATTCCACGGGTACGCTTCGCCGCTGGCCAGGGTCGGCGGCAGCGCGCGCGCGTCCACCGGCGGTTGCAGCATCTGCCCGGTGTTGCGGTGCGCGGCCGGCTGCCAGCCGGAGAAGCGCAGGACGCCGGCCAACGCCATCGCGCCGAAGAACAGGCCGAACAGCGCGACCAGGGTCCAGCGGCCACGGTTGCGGGCCTTCAGCTGTTCCGGGGTGATGGCATTCATGGGCGGGATTTTCTCATGGTTGGATGGGGTGTGCCGGCGGTTCGGACGGTGGCGGGCCTGCGTGGGTCGGCCACGGCCGGCGCTACCGGTGGGGACGGTCGCGCGCGGGAGGGCGGCGGGAGCGCCATTCGAGGAGCAGGGCGACGATGAGGACGGTGAGCGCCAGGGCGAACCACTGCACGGCGTAACCTAGGTGGCGGCTGGGCGGCAGGGTGTTGGGCAGCAGCTCCAGGTCGCGGGCGTAGCCGCCGGGCAGCGCGGGGTCCAGGCGCAGCACCGGGGTGCGCAGGCTGCGTGCCGGCAGCTTCAGCGCCGCGGCCACCTCTTCCGCCGGGATGCGGTTGGCCAGCCATACGTCGGGCTGCGCGCCGGGGGTCAATGCCGGACCGAGCGCGATGCCGGTGGCCGGGGGCGGTGCAAGGAGGCCGGCGATGCGTGCGGCCCCCTCACGCGGGGCGATCGGGGGCAGCTGGCGGTCGGCGGGCATCGGCAGCCAGCCCAGGTCGACCAGCACCTGCGCGCCCGCGTCGCTGCGGAAGGGCTGGTACACCTTGACCCCGGCGCGCCCTGCGCGGGTCTGGTTGTCGAGCAGCACGGTGCCGCGCAGGAACGTGCCGTGGTCCTCCACCCAGCGCAGCCGTGGCGGCGCGGCCTGCGCGCCGGCCAGGGTCAGGGGCTGCGCACGGGCCGGCAGCTGCTGGTCCAGCAGGGCCTGCTTTTCGTGCATGCGCTGCAGCTGCCAGCGGCCCAGCTGGCAGAACCCGATGATCACCACGATGGCCGCCACCCAGCCGATCAGGCGCGTGTGCTGGCGCATCATGACAACGCCGTCGAAACGCGGTCAGATAGGCGTACCCGCCCTGCCCTCGAGCCGCGCATGAATGATTCGTTGAAGACCCTGCTGGTAATCGCGTTTCTGATCGTCATCGTCTGGAATCTGGGCGCCGGGCTGCACTACCTGCTGGTCGACCGTGGCCAGACCAAGCGCACCGTCAATGCGCTCACCCGCCGCATCGCGGTGTCGGTGGCGTTGATCGCGCTGGTGGCCATCGGCATCTACAGCGGCTGGATCAAGCCGCATGGCATCGGCGGCTGACGCCAGGCGCTACAGCACGTAGACGAACAGGAACAGCATCAGCCAGACCACGTCGACGAAGTGCCAGTACCACGCCGCCGCTTCGAAGCCGAAGTGGTTGTCGCGGGTGAAGTGGCCCTTGGCCGCGCGCAGCCACATCACGATCAGCATGATCGTCCCCAGCAGCACGTGCGCGCCGTGGAAGCCGGTAAGCATGAAGAAGGTGGAGCCGTAGATGCCCGACCCCAGGGTGAGGTTCAGTTCCTTGTAGGCGTGGATGTACTCCTCGGCCTGCAGGGTCAGGAAGAACGCGCCGAGCAGCACGGTGATGCCCAGCCAGACCAGCAGCTGGCGGCGGTGGCCGGCCTTGAGTGCATGGTGGGCGATGGTGAGGGTGACGCCGGAGGTCAGCAGGATAAGGGTGTTGATCAGCGGCAGCCCCCAGGCCGGAATGGTCTGGAAATGGCCGCCGATGGCGCCCGGGCCGTTGGTCGGCCAGGCCGCCGAATACCCGTCCCAGAGCAGTTCATTGGTCATCACCCCGTCGCCCTCGCCGCCCAGCCAGGCCAGGCCCAGGTTGCGGGTGTAGAACAGCGCGCCGAAGAAGGCACCGAAGAACATCACTTCGGAGAAGATGAACCACACCATGCCCATCCGGAACGAGCCGTCGACCTGGCGGTTGTAGTGGCCGGCCTGCGACTCGCGCACCACGTCGCTGAACCACCAGAACAGGGTCAGCACCAGCATCGCGATGCCGGCGTAGAAGGTCCACTTGCCCCAGCCGGCATCATTGAGCCAGCTGGCCACGCCCACCATGGTGACCATCATCGCGATGGAACCGATGAAGGGCCACTTGCTGTGGGTGGGCACGAAATACACGTTGGCGTCGGGGCTGTGCTGTGCGGCCATGGTCGGTATCCAGGTACGTATCAGGGTGCCGAGCGCGCGGTGGCCGGCGGTGCTGCCGTGGCCAGCTGCGCCGACAGCGCGTCGTTCTTGTAGAACGTGTAGGACAGGGTGATGGTCTTGATGTTGGCCGGCAGGTCCGGGTCGACGATGAAGCGCACCGGCATGTCGCGTTTCTCACCGGCCACCAGGGTCTGCGCGGTAAAGCAGAAGCATTCGGTCTTGCTGAAGTAGCCCGAGGCCTTGGCCGGCGCCACCGACGGCACCGCGCTGCCCACCAGCGCGCGGTCGCTGTCGTTGCGCGCGTAGTACAGCGCCTCGTTGAGCTCGCCGGGCACCACGTCCATGCTCAGCTGTTCGGGATGGAACGCCCACGGCAGTTTCGAATTGACCCCGCCGTCGAATTCCACCCGCACGGTGCGCCTGGCCGCGGCCGGCCCTGCGCTCGCCTCGGCGCCGGGCCCACGCTCCAGGCGCACGCCGAACACCTTTTCGCAGGCGATGCGGTACAGCGGCACCAGCGAAAACGTGAGCAGGAACACCGCCACCGCTACCCCGATCAGGCGCGGCAGCCCGGCATGCGGCGCGGGCGTGGCGGGGCGCGGTGCGCTCATCGGCCCAGCACCCCGCTGAGGATGAAGCCCACATAGACCAGCACGGCCACCGCGCCGACCCACAGTGCGGTGCGGCGGGCGCGTTTACGACGCTGGATGAAGTCGGGGTCGGTCATGTCCTGCATGCGCGCCTCAGTGGGTGATGTCGTCGTGGGCCAGGTCGCCCGGGCGGATGGTCGGCGGCACGGTGAAGGTATGCGCCGGGGCCGGTGACGGCACCGTCCATTCCAGCCCACGTGCGCCTTCCCACGAACGGTCGGCGGCCTTTTCGCCGTTGCGCAGCGACGCGATCAGGATCGCGGCCATCATGAAGGGAGTGACGAACATGCCGAACGCACCGATCGAGCTGATCAGGTTCCAGTCGGCGAAGGCCACGCTGTAATCGGGAATGCGCCGCGGCATGCCGGCCAGGCCCAGGAAGTGCTGCGGGAAGAACAGCAGGTTCACGAACACGATGGACCACCAGAAGTGCACCTTGGCCCAGAACTCGCTGTACATGCGGCCGGTCCACTTCGGCCACCAGTAGTAGACCGCGGCGATCAGCGCGAACACCGCACCGGTGACCAGCACGTAATGGAAGTGCGCGACCACGAAGTAGGTGTCGTGGTACTGGAAGTCGGCCACCACGATGGCCAGCATCAGGCCGGAGAAACCGCCGATGGTGAACAGGATGACGAAGGCCACCGCCCACAGCATCGGCGCTTCGAAGGTGAGCGAACCGCGCCACATCGTGCTCACCCAGTTGAACACCTTCACCCCGGTCGGGATGGAGATCAGCATGGTGGCGAACATGAAGTAGATTTCGCCGCCCAGCGGCATGCCCACGGTGAACATGTGGTGGGCCCACACGATGAACGACAGGAACGCGATGGCGGCGATGGCGTAGACCATGGCCTGGTAGCCGAACAGCGGCTTGCGGCTGAAGGTGGGGATGATCTCGCTGACCACGCCGAAGGCCGGCAGGATCATGATGTACACCTCCGGGTGGCCGAAGAACCAGAAGATGTGCTGGAACATCACCGGGTCGCCACCGCCGGCGGCATTGAAGAAGCTGGTGCCGAAGAACTTGTCGGTCAGCAGCATGGTCACCGCGCCGGCCAGGACCGGCATCACCGCGATCAGCAGGAACGCGGTGATCAGCCAGGACCAGCAGAAGATCGGCATCTTCAGCAGGTCGATGCCCGGGGCGCGCATGTTGAGCACGGTGGCGATGATGTTGATCGCGCCCATGATCGAGCTGATGCCGGCCACGTGGATGGCGAACACGGTGAACGCCACGTTGTAGCCGCCCTGCAGCGACAGCGGCGGGTACAGCGTCCAGCCACCGGCCGGGGCGCCGCCGGGCAGCGCGAAGGTCAGCAGCAGCAGGCTGAAGGCCACCGGCAGCAGCCAGAACGACCAGTTGTTCATGCGCGGCAGCGCCATGTCCGGCGCGCCCACCTGCAGCGGGATCATCCAGTTGGCCAGGCCGACGAAGGCGGGCATCACCCCGCCGAAGATCATCACCAGCGCATGCACGGTGGTGAGCTGGTTGAAGGTTTCCGGCTTCACGAACTGCAGGCCGGGCTGCATCAGTTCGGCGCGGATGATCACGCTCATCGCCGCACCGATGATGAACATGATGAAGCTGAAGAGCAGGTACAGCGTGCCGATGTCCTTGTGGTTGGTCGAGAAGAACCAACGCTCGAAGAACGACTGCTGATGCCCGTGATGCCCGTCGTGATCAACTGCGGTATGCGCCATCGCAACTACACCTCATTGGTTCCGCTGGTAGCCACGCGCGCCGTGCGGCGTGCGCGGTTCGATGATGTCAGGCGTTGCCCGGCGCCGCGTCCGGCGCGGGCGCCGGTGCGGCCGGTGCCGCCGGTGCGGCAGCAGGCGTTGCCTCCGGGGTGGCTTCGGGCGCGGCCGGTGCCGGTGCCGGATCGGCCGCCTTCGGCCGCTTTTCCGCCAGCCATTTCTGGAAGTCGTCCTTGGACACCGCCTCGACCACGATCGGCATGAAGCCGTGGTCCTTGCCACACAACTCGGCGCACTGGCCGCGGTATACGCCGACCTGCTCGATGTTGGTCCAGGCCTCGTTGATGAAGCCGGGAATGGCGTCCTGTTTCCAACCGAGCGCCGGCACCCACCACGCGTGGATCACGTCGTCGGAGGTGATCACGAAGCGCACCTTGGTATCGACCGGCAGCACCAGGCGGTTGTCCACGTCGAGCAGGTAGTGCGGGTGGGTGTCGCGGTCGGGCACCGCGCCGCTCTGCCGGACGCGGTCGGATTCACGATCCAGGCGGCTGGTGAAGCTGACGTCCTCCCCCAGGTATTCGTACTTCCACATCCACTGGTAACCGGTGACCTTGACGGTCATTTCGGCATCGCGGGTGTCGTAGAACTTGATCAGGTTGGCGGTGGCCGGCCAGGCCATCACCACCAGGATCAGCACCGGGATGACCGTCCAGACCACCTCGGCCTTGGTGTTGTGGCTGAAGGTGGCGGCGACCGCGCCCTTGGATTTGCGGAATTTGAAGATGGCATAGAACATCGCGCCGAACACCAGCACGCCGATGACCGTACACACCCACAGCGAGAACATGTTGGATTCCCAGGCCAGCCGCGAGCTCTGGGTGACCCCCTTGCCCATGTTCAGCTGCCACGGCTTGGGGTCGGCCGCCTGGGCCCACGCCAGTGCCGGCGCCAACAGCGCTGCCCCGTACCCCACTGCTTTTACGAACTGCGTGCCCCACTTTCTGCGTTGCTTCATTGCCTAGACCCTTAGCGTCGTCGGTTGCAGCCATCGCTGGCCACGAGCAAGCCTTCTAGTGTCTCTGCCAGTGCCTGGCGTTCGGCTGGTGCGAGGAAACTCCCCACTTCCACCTGCCTACCGCTGGACGCCAACCGGACCCTCGTTTCGTCGGCGAGCAGGCGCACCCAATGCGGATGTGCGCTGAACACCGGCGATTGACCGGGTGCGGGGATCACCTCCACGCACGCCGGCACTACCCGGATTTCTTCCTGCCGTTCACCCCTGCGCCACAACGCGCGCAGTGCCGCTGCCAGCAACAGGCTGTACAGCAGCGCAAACAAGGGGGCGAACACGTTGCCGGTGAACCAGCCCAGGGCGGCCACCAGCCACATCACCCCCGCCAACACAGCAAACAACAGGACGAACTGCCGGGCATCGAGCGCCCGTGGGGGACGCAGCCGCAGTTGCGTTCCTGATCCGTCCGGAGCTGTCAGCACCTCGATCATGTCGCAACCGCGTTTTCCTGCCGCGGGAAACGTCTCGATGGTAGCCCTGCTGTCGCGCGAGCCGCAAGGGTGCATTCACAATTTCAGGGATGGTGCAACACAGCATAAGCATCGGCAGCCTATTTGACGAAAACGGCACACTTTTTCACAGCCCTGCCCGATCTGCCGAATCCCCCTGTATGAAAGGCTATGAACGTCATCTGCAGCGCGCTCCCGATTGTTTCCGGGGATGAAAAAGCGATTAAAATGGTCAAGTTCTCCATGAGCCAACCGGCATGACCGCATCTTCCGCGCTTCCCCCTGCCCCGGCTCCGTCCGGCGCCTCCCGCCCGCCGCTGCTGTCGCCCGAGCTGCCGGCCGTCCCCAACGCGTTCCGCCAGGCGATCACCGATGCCTGGATGAAGGACGAAGCCAGCCACGTGCGTGAGCTGCTGGCGCAGGCGCGCCTGCCGGCCGACGAACAGGCCACCGTGCAGGCCACCGCCGCCGATCTGGTGGCGCGGGTGCGCGTGCGCGCCAAGGACCAGGGCGCGATTGAAGCCTTCATGCGCCAGTACGACCTGGGCAGCGAAGAAGGCGTGCTGCTGATGTGCGTGGCCGAGGCGCTGCTGCGCATCCCCGACCAGGACACTGCCGACAAGCTGATCCGCGACAAGCTCGGCGAAGCGGACTGGAAGAAGCACCTGGGCGGCAGCGATTCGGTGCTGGTCAACGCCTCCACCTGGGGCCTGATGCTCACCGGGCACATCGTGCAGATCAACGACGCCACCCGTTCCGACGTGCCCGGTGCGTTCGCGCGCCTGATGGGCCGCGTGGGCGAGCCGGTGATCCGCCTGGCGGTGCGCCAGGCGATGAAGATCATGGGCCATCAGTTCGTCATGGGTCGCACCATCGACGAAGCGCTGTCGCGCTCGCACAAGGGCGACAACGCCAGCTACCGCTATTCGTTCGACATGCTCGGCGAAGGTGCGCTGACCATGAAGGACGCCAGGCGCTACCTGGAAGACTACCGCCGCGCGATCCACTCCATCGGTGGCGACCACAAGGCCCGTGGCGGCCGTCCGGACGGCGACGTCAACGCGGCACCGGGCATCTCGATCAAGCTGTCGGCGCTGTACCCGCGCTATGAACACGCCAAGCGCGCGCGGGTGATGGCCGACCTGGTGCCCGGCGTGCTGGAACTGGCGCAGCTGGCCAGGTCCTACGGCATCGGCTGCACGGTGGATGCCGAGGAAACCGACCGCCTGGAACTGTCGCTGGACATCATCGAGAAGGTGGTGAGCGATGCTTCGCTGGCTGGCTGGGAAGGCTTCGGCGTGGTGGTGCAGGCGTACCAGAAGCGCACCCCGTACACCATCGACTACCTGGCCGACCTGGCCCGCCGCATCGGTCGCCGCCTGCAGGTGCGCCTGGTCAAGGGGGCGTACTGGGACGCGGAGATCAAGCGCGCGCAGATCGACGGCCTGCCGGCCTACCCGGTGTTCACCCGCAAGCAGAACACCGACGTGTCCTACCTGGCCTGCACCAAGCGTCTGTTCTCGCACGCCGACGCGCTGTATCCGATGTTTGCCACGCACAACGCGCACACCATCGCGGCGGTGAAGGCGATCGCCAAGGGCGGCCAGTACGAGCACCAGAAGCTGCACGGCATGGGCGATGACCTGTATGCCGAAGTGGTGCCGGCCAACCGCCTGAACGTGCCGTGCCGCGTATACGCGCCGGTGGGTTCGCACGAAGACCTGCTGCCGTACCTGGTGCGTCGCCTGCTGGAGAACGGCGCCAACTCCAGCTTCGTCAACCGCATCACCGACGAAGACGTGGCCATCGACGACCTGATCCGCGATCCGGTTGAAGCCGTTGCGTCGTTCGATTCCATTCCACACCCGAAAATCCCGCTGCCGGTCGACCTGCTGCGCAGCCAGAACCACGACAGGAAGAACTCCATGGGCGTCAATCTCGCCAACGACAACGATCTGCGCGCCCTGGCCGAGCAGCTCAACGCGGCGATCAAGCCGTGGCAGGCCGCCCCGCTGGTGCCGGGTGCGCAGCCGACCGGCGCGCTGGTCAACGTGATCAACCCCGCCGACACCCGCCAGGTGATCGGCCAGTGGCAGCCGGCCGACAGCGCGACCGTGGAAAAGGCGTTGGCCAATGCCGTGGCCGCGCAGCCGCAGTGGAACCGCACCCCGGCCGCGAGCCGCGCGGCGATCCTGGAGCATGCGGCCGACCAGCTGGAAGCACGCATGCCCGAGTTCATGGCGCTGTGCGTGAAGGAAGCCGGCAAGAGCCTGCCCGACGGCATCGCCGAAGTACGCGAAGCGGTGGATTTCCTGCGCTACTACGCCAAGCAGGCACGCGAGCAGTTCGGCCACGCCGAAAAGCTGCCCAGCCCGACCGGCGAATCCAACGAGCTGCAGCTGCACGGCCGTGGCGTGTTCGTGTGCATCAGCCCGTGGAACTTCCCGCTGGCGATCTTCCTGGGCCAGGTCGCGGCCGCGCTGGCCGCAGGCAACAGCGTGATCGCCAAGCCGGCCGAACAGACCAACCTGATCGGCTACTACGCGGTGAAGCTGCTGCTGGATGCCGGCATTCCCGAAGGCGTGGTGCAGTTCCTGCCGGGCGACGGCGCCACCGTCGGCGCGGCGCTCACCGCCGACCCGCGCGTGGCCGGCGTGGCCTTCACCGGCTCCACCGACACCGCGCGTGCCATCAACCGTGCGATGGCCGCACGCGACGCTGCCATCGGCGTGCTGATCGCTGAAACCGGCGGCCAGAATGCGTTCATCGCCGACTCCTCGGCGCTGCCGGAGCAGCTGGTCAAGGATGCCATCGGTTCGGCGTTCACCTCGGCCGGCCAGCGCTGCTCGGCCGCGCGCGTACTGTTCGTGCAGGACGATATCGCCGACAAGGTGATGACCATGCTGGCCGGCGCCATGGCCGAACTGAAGGTCGGCGACCCGGGCCTGCTCTCCACCGACGTCGGCCCGGTGATCGACGCCGACGCGCTGCAGATCCTGCAGGAACACGCGCTGCGCATGGAAAAGGAAGCGCGCCTGATCGCCGCGGCCGAGCTCAGCGAAGCCGCCGCGCATGGCACGTTCTTCGCGCCGCGCGCGTACGAATTGAAGAACCTGGACCAGCTGCACAAGGAAATCTTCGGACCGGTGCTGCACGTGATCCGCTGGAAGGGCGACCAGCTCGATGCGGTGATCGACCAGATCAACGCCACCGGCTACGGCCTCACCCTGGGCGTGCATTCGCGCATTGATGAAACCGTGGAGCGCATTTCCTCGCGCATCAACGTGGGCAATGTGTACGTCAACCGCAACCAGATCGGTGCAGTGGTGGGCGTGCAGCCGTTCGGCGGCCAGGGCCTGTCCGGCACCGGTCCGAAGGCCGGTGGCCCGCACTACCTGCTGCGGTTTGCCACCGAAAAGACCGTGACCGTCAACACCACGGCCGCCGGTGGCAATGCTTCGCTGCTGACCTTGGGTGACTGAGGTCGTCGGCGTCCGGACCGCGGGGCAGCGCCCCGCTCTTCGAATGAAAAACCCCGCGAAAGCGGGGTTTTTTGTGGATGCTGCCGCTGCCGTCAGTCGGCGTGGATCGCTTCGATCTCATCGCGCATCAGCAGCTCCTCGCCCATGTAACGCTCGAACTTGATGCGACCGAAACCCGCTGCATACCAGACCTCCATGCGGTTGTCTTCGAACCGTGCCGTGAGATGGCAGGTGCCGGCGAAGGTGCGCGGCTTGCCGTCCACGGTGGCGTCGACGTTCTCGAAGCCGACGAAGGTGTAGTCGTTGAAGCCGTCGTAGTCGATGTCGCTGACGGTTCCTTCGCCATGGTGGGTGCGGGTGCCCTTGCCGTTGACCTGGAACTGCTCGCCCGGCGCGGCGGTCTGCGGGAAGCTGGGCATCGGGTCGAAGGCATCTGTCATCACCGGTGCGGCGGCGTCGCCGTTCCAGGCGGCGATGCCATAGCGCTCCTCGCCCAGCAGCATGCGGCCACTGGCGTCGAAGAAGCTGGCGCGGCCGACGCCGCCGCCGGCGCTGGAGACCTTCATCGCCGGAGCGCCGTTGAACGCAGCGTTCTCGATGGTCAGCGTTTCATCGCTGGTGGACCAGCGCAGGCCGGGGGTGAGGGTGAAGCAGGCGGCGAAATCGGCGGCGAAGGCCGGTGCCGCCAGCGCGGACAGGCCCAGGGCCAGGGTGGTGCGGAGTAGAACGGGCGACATAGCATTCCTTGTCATGGATCATGGAGCGGTCCCTGCGCCGCATGCCGGAGGGTCCGGGCGGGCGCGGACCGGGATTGTACGTGGCTGTGGCATGATCCAGCCATGCGCCCGAATGTCCTGCCCGTGTTGCTTGCGATGTTCCTGTCTGCCACGCCTGTCGTGAGCGCGATGGCCAATGACCGCGTGCTGGTGTTCACCCACACCGCGAAATTCCGCCACGATTCGATTCCCACGGCGGTGAGCACCTTGCGCCTGCTGGCCGAACGGGAACGGCTGACGGTGGATCAAAGCGAGAATCCTGCCGATTTCAACGACGCCAACCTGGCCCGCTACCGGGTAGTGGTGTTCGCCAACACCACCGGCGATGTGCTCGACCCGACGCAGCAGCAGGCGATGGAAGCCTTCATCCGCGCCGGCGGCGGCTTCATGGGCGTGCATTCGGCGGCCGATACCGAATACGAATGGCCGTGGTACGGACAGCTGGTGGGCGCGTATTTCAAGAACCACCCGGAAGGCCTGCAGTTCAGCCGGGTGCAGCCCGAGCGCGACGGCAAGGCGCAGGGCAACGCGTGGCCCGTGCGGGACGAGCTGTACAACTACCGCAGTACGCCGCGCGGCAGGCTGCAGATCGTGGCCACGGTGGACGAGCGGATGTACCAGGGTGGCACGATGGGAGCCGACCATCCCATTGCGTGGTGCCACGCCTACGCGGGCGGCCGCAGCTGGTACACCGGCCTGGGGCACGACGCGGCGCTGTACCGCAACCGCGACTTCCAGGCACAACTGCGCCAGGGCCTGTTGTACGCCGCAGGACGCTCACCCGCGTGCGGGTAGAGCCGACTGTCAGTCGGCTGCCGTTCGCATGAAGCCGTAGACCGCGCGTAGAGCAGCCGACTGACAGTCGGCTCTACCGTTGCGGTTTCGCATCCGGGTCCGCATCCGGGTCCGCATACCGTTTCGCGTCCGGTTGCCGATTCGATTGCCGACCCACAACGCAGAAGGCCCCGCTTGCGCGGGGCCTTCCGGTGTTACGCGGCGCGAACGCCGTGGATCAGAACTTGTAGTTGAACGAGGCCGCCAGCACGTCGCCGCGGACCTTGTACTTGCCGTTCAGCGAATTGCCCTGGTTGTTCGTGGTGGCCGGAACGATCACGTTCGGGTCGCTGGTGAACAGGTGGGTGTAACCGAAGTTGTATTCGGTGTTCGCCGACGGGGTCCAGCCCACGCCCAGCGACAGCCACTTGCGGCTGGTGTCCGGCACGCGGACGTCGCGGTGCGCGTCGGTGGTCGGGGTCTGGTCGTAGGCGACGCCGCCACGCAGGGTCACGGTGTCGCTCAGCTTGTAGTCGGTACCGAGCGAGACGAAGGTCGTGTCGCGGTAGCCGAATTCCAGCACCGAGTCGGGCTGCGCCGACGCGTAGTCGATGGTGACCTGGTCGAACGCGGTCGACCAGGCCGTGCGGGTGACGTCACCCATCACGGTCCAGCGGTCGTTGACGTTGTGGGTCACGCTGAAGGTGGCCGACGCCGGCAGGGTCACGGTGGCCTTGCCCGAGGTGGTCACGAAACGGCCCGGCTGGGCCACGGCCAGCACGGCAGCGGCGTTGGACGGCACGTCGAAGGTGGCGTCGCCGCCGGTGATCTTGTGCTCGACCTTGGAACGGTAGCTGATACCGATATGGGTGTTTTCGTCCGGGCTGAACAGACCGCCGATGGTCCAGCCCACGGCGTTGTTGTCGCCTTCGACGGTCAGCTTGCCATCGGCGCTGCCCGGGGCGAAGCCCGGCACGCGGGACTGGGCCAGCGCGGTACCGAAGTCGATGTTGTTGCTCAGTTCGATGGTCAGGTGCTCAACGAACACCGACGCGCCGAAGGACACGTACGGATTGACGTCGTAGGAGGCAGCAAAGCCCAGGTCGATCGCCTTCAGGTCGGTCTTCAGGCCGCTGTAGCGACCCACCCAACCGTTGTCGTAATCGGTCTTGAAACCGAACGGGGCGGTCAGCGAGACACCGAAGTGGGCCTGTTCGCCGATCGGCATGTGGAAGTAGGCGGCCGGAACCGGGGCGATCATGCCGGCGTCGCCGCCGTCACCGCCGGTCTGCGGCTGGCCGGTCGGCTTGCGGCCGGTGCCTTCGTATTCGGCCTTGAAGCTGATGGCGCTCAGGTCGCCCTGGATCTGCATGCCTTCCAGCTGGCGCATGCCGGCCGGGTTGACGGCCATGATCGAGGCGTCGCCCTGGGCGGAACCCGAACCGGCGAAGGCGCGGCCGAGGCCCTTGGCGCTGTTTTCCTTCAGCTGGAAAGCGGCGGCGTTGACGTGGCCAACGGCCAGCACGCCGGCGATGCCGACAGCCAGGGCGGTGACGCGGGCGAGGGTGGAAGCGGTATGCATCGTGTGTTCTCTCCGGAAATGCGTGTGGTTTTGGCTACGCGCGCCTGCGCTGCTGCCCGCCCCGAAAGATGGGAAACAACGCGCCGGAGTCCCCTCCCGACATACGACGCCGTATGCGAGTATACCCAGACCGGTTAATGAAACAATAACGCGATCAGCCGGTTTGGCTATTCAGGCTGAACACCCGATTACTCCCTCCGGCCGCCGCCCACGGTAGGCTAGCGCCCACATGTTCGTCTCGCTTCCCTCGCGCAGGAAATCCGCCGTCCGCTGGGCCACGCCCCTGCTGTTTGCGACGCTGTGGGCGGCGTTCCTGTGGTCGATCTCGCGCCCCGGCGACGCCCGCCGCAGCCTGTGGATGGACTGGGGCGCGCTGTCCACCGGGCTGACCCGGCCACTGGATTGGTGGGCCACCTTCGAGGACGGCAGCGTGCTGCGGCTGTTCACGGCGCTGTTCCTGCACGCGGACTGGTCGCACCTGCTGGGCAACCTGGTGTTCCTGCTGATCTTCGGCCTGCCCGCCGAGCGGGTGCTGGGGCCGTGGCGGCTGATCCTGCTGTTCCTGGTGGGCGGCGCGGTCTCCAACCTGACCGCGATCTACACCATGGGCAGTCCGGACCAGATCATCATCGGTGCCAGCGGCGCGGTGTCGGCGCTGATCGGCGCCTACCTGGCACTGTTCCCCGGGGCGCGGCTGGGGGTGGTGATTCCGTTGGGGTTGTTCCTGGAGTTCGTGCGCGCCCCGGCCTACCTGTTGATCGGGGTGTGGGCCGGGCTGCAGGTGGTATTCGCGTACATCGGGCCGAGCTTCGGCATGGTGGCGTGGTGGGCCCACATCGCCGGGTTCGTGTTCGGGTTGGCCTATGGGGTGTACGTGCGCGCGGCCATTGCCCGGCGGCTGCGGAAGCGGCACGGGTTCTGAGGGGCCGCACGACCAACGGTCGTGCGCTACCTCAGGGGGTGGGTTCCGGTTTGGGTTCCGGTTTGGGTGCCGGTTTGGGTGCCGGTTCCGGTTTGGGTGCCGGTTTTTGTTCCGGCTTCTGCGTGGGCCGGCCAACGGCCGGCGCTACCGGCTTTTGTTTTGCTGCTAGCGCGCCGGGGTGCTTCAGCTCGGCCAGTGCGTCCTGGATCGGGCCGTCGCCGGGCAGGACGTCGCCGGCCTGGTAGCCTTCGACGCCTTCGTCGTCGCCCCGGAGATGCCCCGGCAGGGTCGCTTCGCTGTAGTCGGACAGGCTGGCAGGCAGGTCGTCCTGGTCGCCCGGCTTTTTCTCCGGCAGCAGCACCACGTCCGGCACGATGCCGGTGGCCTGGATCGATTTGCCGCTGGGGGTGTAATAACGCGCGGTGGTGAGCTTGACCGAGTCGCCGTTGTCCAGCGGCAGCACGGTCTGCACCGAGCCCTTGCCGAAGGTGCGGCTGCCCACCACGCGGGCGCGGCCGTTGTCGCGCAGCGCACCGGCCAGCACTTCCGACGCGCTGGCCGAACCGGCGTCGGCCAGCACCACCACCGGCGCGCCCTTGAGCAGGTCGCCCGGGGTGGCGTCGAAACGCGCATCGCTGATCGAGATACGGCCGCGGGTGCTGACGATGTTGCCCTTGTCGAGCAGGTCGTCGGCGACCTGCACCGCTGCGGTGAGCAGGCCGCCGGGATTGCTGCGCAGGTCCAGCACCAGGCCCTTGAGCCTGCCGCCCGCCTGCTGCTGCAGTTGCGCCACATGCTTCTGGAAATCGGCACCGGTGTCGGCCTGGAAGGTGCTCAGGCGGATGTAGCCATACCCCGGCTCCAGCATCCGGCTGCGCACGCTGGTGACGCGGATGGTTTCGCGGGTGATCGGCACGTCGAACGGCTTGGCCTTGCCCGCGCGCACGATGGTCAGCACTACCTTGCTGCCGGCCTTGCCACGCAGCGGTTCGGTGGCTTCAATCGCGCTGATCGGCTTGCCGTCGATGGCGATGATCAGGTCGCCGGCGAGAATGCCGGCCTTGGCCGCCGGCGTGTCGTCGATCGGGGAGATCACTTTCAGGCTGCTGTTGTCGGGCTGCTGCTGCAGCTCCACGCCAATACCTTCGTAGGCGCCTTCGGCCTGCTCGTCGAAGGCTTCGGCATCTTCCTTGTCGAAGTAGGTGCTGTGCGGGTCCAGGTCCAGCAGCAGGCCGCGGATGGCCGACTGCATCAGCTTCTTGTCGTCCACCGGCTCCACGTAGGCGGCGCGCACGGCGTTGTATACGCCCACGTAGCGGCGGATCTCTTCCAGCGGCACGCGCGAGGTGACCGCTTCTTCCGTGGAGGCGGCATCGCCAGCGCGTTCCGGAACCGGGGCGGTCTGCTGCGCCCAGGACAGCGCCGGCACCAGGGCCAGCAGCAGGGTGGCGGAACGGGCTACGCGCATGAAGCACTCCAGGTTGAGCGGGGGACGGGAACAGGCGCACCAGTGATGCGCCGACCGATTATGCGCGAAGGCACGGTAAATTCCCGTTGAACAGCCCACCTACCGTCGCTGCAACCACGACGACGGATCGACCGGCTGTCCGTTGCGCCGCAATTCGAAATACAGCGCCGTGACCCCCTGCCCGCCGGAGTTGCCGACCTTGGCCACCGGGTCGCCCTTCTTCACCGTGCCGCCGGCGTCGCGCAGCAGCGTGTCGTTGTGGGCGTACAGGCTCATGTACCCGTTGCCATGGTCCACGATCAGGATCATGCCGTAGCCGGTCATCCAGTCGGAGAACACCACGGTGCCGTCGGCCACCGCAGTGACGGTGCTGCCGGCGGCCGCGCCGATCAGGACACCGCTGCTGGTGCGCCCGTCGGGCAGCTTGCCGCCATAGCGCGCCAACAGATTGCCCGACAGCGGCCAGCCCAGCCCCCCGACCTTGGGCGCCGGTGCCGATGCCACCGCCGGCGGCGTCTTGCCCGGGCGCGGTGGTGGGCGGGTGCCGCTGGCCGCGGCAGCGCGATCGGCCTTTTCCGCGGCGGCCTTTTCGGCCGCCGCCCGGCGTGCGGCGGCACGTCGTTCGGCTTCGGCGCGGGCGGCAGCGGCACGTAGATTGGCCAACAGCGTCTCCAGCGCCTTGGCGTCCTGGCCCAGTGCCTTCTCGCGTTCGCTGCGATCCTTGTAACGTTCGTCCAGGCTGGCCACAGTGGCGGCGCGGGTACGGCGATCGTCGGCCAGGGTGGCCGCCTGCTGCTTCTGCTGCTGGCGCGTTCCTTCCAGCGCCTTCTGGCGCTCGACGATCTGCGTTTCCACCGTTTCCAGTTCGGTCAGGTCGGTGGTGAGCGCGCCGATCCGGCGCGCGCGTTCACGCTGCAGGTAGCGGTGATAGGCCAGGGTGCGGTTGGCGTCGGCCACCCGGTCCTGCGACAGCAGCAGTTTCAGCGGTGCGTTGTTGCCGATCCGGTACGCCGCGCGGAGCAGCGACGCCAGTTCCTGCCGTTGGGCCTGCAGGCCGGCCTGCAGCTGGCTGCGGCGTTGCTGCAGTTCCTGCAGGGCGCGGGCCTCGCGCTGCAGCGCGGTTTCGGTCTGGGCCAGCACCCGGCCGGTACGGGCGACTTTCTCGTCGGCTTCCCGCAGCTGGCGCGACGCCTGGCCACGCTGCCCTTCCAGGCTGCGGCGCTCCTGCGCCACGCCCTTCAGCTCGGTGCGCAGCTTCTGCAGTTTGCGTTCGGCCTCTTTCGGATTCTGGGCAGCCACCGGGACGGTCGCAACCGCCAGCAGGACCATTACGCACAGAACCGGCGCCAACGACACTGCCGCCGTCCAGCGCGAGCCGCGGCTCGATCCAGCGGACGAGTTGTTATGCCAGCGTGAGGAGGAAGCGTTGTGGCGCAAGGGCTTTCCAGTGACTTCAGGCAGATGCGGATCGCAGCGCTGCATGGTGACATTCCTGCACGCGGCCTGCCAGCCGCATACCGGACGACACCCATGAAATCCCTCTCCCTCTCGATGCTCCTGGTCCTCTCCCTGTCCTGCGGGTCGGCGTGGGCGGTTGATGACATCAGCAAGGTCAATGGCAGCATCACCGCTGAAGCTGGCCGGGCCTATGGCGATCTTGAAACGGTCAATGGCAGCATCACCGTGGAAAGCGGTGCCACCACCCACAGCATTCAAACTGTCAATGGCGGCATCACCGTGAGCGACGGCGCGAGCACCGGCAGTGTGTCCACGGTGAACGGCAAGATTGCCCTGGGCATGCGGGTGAAGGCGGGCGGCACGCTGGAAACCGTCAATGGCGGCATCTTCGTGGACCGTGGCAGCCAAATCGAGGGGGGCGTGGAAACGGTGAACGGCGGCATCGGACTGGTCGAAACCCGCGTGAGCAACAGCATCAAGACGGTCAATGGTGACATCACCGTGGGCGTCGGTTCGCAGGTCGGCGGCGGCATCCGTGTGGAAAAGCCGAGCTTCGGCATTTCGCTCAGCGCTCCGAGCAAGCCGCGGATCATCATTGGGCCGAAGGCTTCGGTCGCCGGTGAGCTGCGCTTCGAGCGCGATGTGGTGTTGTACGTCCACCGCACCGCGTCGATCGGGCCGGTGGTCGGGACCGTGCCTGTGCCCTTCGACACCGACACCGCGCCCCGCAATTGATACCCTTTTCCCCGGTGCCCGCGCACCGGCCCCTTGTCTCCAGGAATCGATGATGTCCCGCAAACTTCTGTTGTGCCTGGCCGCCACTGCCGCGTTGACTGCGTGCAAGGGCGAGACCGCTGCCCCGGCCGCTGCGCCCGTGGCCGATAACACGCCGGCGGCTGCCGGCCACGCCTTCTCCGCCGAGATCAATGCCGGCGACTTCGGCGAGCTGGTCAAGACCCTGTCCTCGGACGCATTCGAAGGCCGCGCACCGGGCAGCACCGGCGAAGAGCGCACGGTGAACTACATCCGCGACCAGATGCAGCGCATCGGGCTGCAGCCGGGCAACGGCGACAGCTGGTTCCAGGAGGTGGCGATGACCGAAACCACCGCCGATGAGAGCACGGTGCTGAAGCTGGACCAGGCCGGCAAGCAGCGCGACCTGAAGTTCGGGACCGACATGGTGATCGGCACCCGGAGCGGCCAGCAGGAAGTGAAGATCGACGGCAGTGAGCTGGTGTTCGTCGGGTATGGCGTGGATGCGCCGGAACAGAAGTGGAACGACTACGCCGGCCAGGACTGGAAGGGCAAGACGGTGGTGATGTTCGTCAACGACCCTGGTTTCCATGCCAATGACGACAGCCTGTTCGATGGCAAGCGCATGACCTACTACGGGCGCTGGACCTACAAGTTCGAAGAAGCCGCGCGCAAGGGCGCTGCGGCCGCGCTGATCGTGCACGACACCGCCGGTGCCTCGTATGGCTGGGATGTGGTGAAGAATTCGTGGGCCGGTCCGCAGTACGACCTGCCGGCCAAGGACGATCCGGAACGCCGCCTGCCGGCGCAGGGCTGGTTGAGTGCCGACGCGGCGCGCCAGCTGTTTGCCGACGCCGGGCTGGACCTGGACCAGGCGTACAAGGACGCCAACAAGCGCGGCTTCAAGCCGGTACCGTTGAAGGCGAAGATCTCGCTGGACCTGAAAAGCACCATCGCCGAGAAGACCTCGCGCAATGTGGTTGGCGTGTTGCCCGGTACCAGGCATGCCGACGAGGCAGTGCTGTACATGGCCCACTGGGACCACCTGGGCAAGCACGAGGGCGAGCAGGGCGACAACATCTACAACGGCGCGATCGACAATGCGACCGGTGTTGCCGGCATCCTGGAGATTGCCGACGTGATGGCGCATGAGCAGCCGGCGCCGGAACGTTCGGTGGTGTTCCTGGCGGTGACGCTGGAGGAATCGGGCCTGCTGGGCTCGAAGTACTACGTCAACCACCCGACCTTCCCGCTGGACAAGATTGCCGGCGTGATCAACATCGATGCGATGTCGGTGGCCGGACGCGCCAAGGACGTCACCGTGACCGGCTTCGGCAGTTCGGAGCTGGAGGACATCCTGAAACCGCTGGCCGCCGAGCAGAAGCGCACGCTGCATGGGGAGACCTCGGTGCAGAGCGGGTTCTACTTCCGTTCGGACCATTTCAACTTCGCCAAGGCCGGCGTGCCGGCGCTGTATGCCGACGGCGGTGAAGACCTGCTGGACGGCGGCGTGGACGCAGGTCGCAAGGCGGCCGAGGCCTATGGCCGCGATCGTTACCACGGGCCGAAGGACGAGTACGACCCGAGCACCTGGAAGCTGGACGGCACCGTGGAAGACCTGCAGTTGCTGCACGGCGTGGGCAAGGCGATCGCGATTGGCGGTACCTGGCCGAACTGGTACGAGGGTAATCCGTTCAAGGCCGCCCGCGACGAGATGATGAAGGGCAAGACCGAGGCGGCCGCGCCGGCGCGGTAAGGCCTGCAGTTGGAGCAGTGAAAGAGACGGCGCCCCTACGGGCGCCGTTTTTTTGTTCGTGCCGGAGGACAGGCGCGTGTGGTGCGGCGTGTCGGGCGGAGAACGCACCTGCCGGGTGAATGCACGGCGCGGTGCGCCGTCGCACGACCAACGGTCGTGCGCCACCAGGACCGGTGGTCTCCGGTAGGTGCCGACCGTTGGTCGGCACATCCATCACCCCGGTTACGGGCGGATGATTGACCAGCCGCGTCCATCACCCTGGTTACGGCCGGATGATTGATCAGCCGCGTCCATCACCCTGGTTACGGCCGGATGATTGATCAGGCGCCTCACCTCCGGTAGGTGCCGACCGTTGGTCGGCACGCTCTCTCCACGACGCGCGCAAAGAAAAAACCCCGCTGCGCGGGCAGCGGGGTTTTGGGTGTAAACCCTGGCGATGACCTACTCTCGCATGGCTTGAGCCACACTACCATCGGCGCAGCTGCGTTTCACTTCCGAGTTCGGGATGGGATCGGGTGGTTCCACAGCGCTGATTTCACCAGGGAGACGGTTGGAGCAGCGCGGTGCGCCAGCTCGGCATTGGGTCTCCGTGCCACACGACCAACGGTCGTGTGCTACCGGGTGCGGGCTCCCGGAAACGCGGAGCCTGCAAAAAAAGGAAAACCCCGCTGCGCGTGCAGCGGGGTTCTCGGGTGTAAACCCTGGCGATGACCTACTCTCGCATGGCTTGAGCCACACTACCATCGGCGCAGCTGCGTTTCACTTCCGAGTTCGGGATGGGATCGGGTGGTTCCACAGCGCTAATTTCACCAGGGAG
>Ga0209676_1000308_pt1 | contig 95847 bp, 87 predicted proteins | sample AraplaCvi_mLB_r2_FD_184282 | JGI IMG/M metagenome (GOLD analysis project Ga0209676, IMG submission 184282) | Arabidopsis root microbial communities from North Carolina, USA - plate scrape MF_Cvi_mLB_r2 (SPAdes) (version 2) | ecosystem: Host-associated > Plants > Roots > Endosphere | place: USA...
CAACAGCAAGTGCATCACGATCTTCCGCGGCAACGTGGAGATCCTGCAGAACCGCTCGCGCATGCGCGCCAAGCAGGTGACGGTGTACAGCGCCCGCAAGGCCGGCGGCGGCGACGGGGCCAATGCCTGCGGCGCGGCCCAGCGCATGGAGGCCGAGGGCAGCGTCTATCTGGTCAGCGACCAGCAGCAGGCGCGCGGCGACCGCGCCGTCTACACCTTCGACAACAACATCGCGATCGTCACCGGCGACGTGGTGCTGGTGAAGGGCAAGGACGTGGCGCGCGGCGACAAGCTGACGGTCAACACCAAGACCAACGACGCCAAGCTGGAATCCAACAGCACGGGCCGGGCCTCGCCCAAGCGTGTCCGCGCTGTCTTCTACCAGGACGACAACAAGAAGTCCGACGCGCCGGCCGCCGCCGACCAGAACGCGCCGCGCTAGGGCCCCGCTTACATGACCCTGACCTCCAACGACATGGACGGCCTGTTCGTCGATTCCGTGGGCAAGTCGTTCGGCGACCGTCCGGTCGTCAAGAACGTGTCCCTGCGCCTCAAGCGCGGCGAGGTCGCCGGTCTGCTGGGTCCGAACGGCGCCGGCAAGACGACCTGCTTCTACATGGTCACGGGTCTGATCGCCGCCGACTACGGCTCGATCTATCTGGACGGCGAGAACATCACCGCCCAGCCGATGTTCCAGCGCGCCCGCCTCGGCGTCGGCTACCTGCCGCAGGAAGCCTCGATCTTCCGGGGCATGACGGTCGAGCAGAACGTCATGGCCGTGGTCGAGATGCGCCAGAAGGACCAGCGCAAGGCGCGCGAGCAGGTCACGTCCATCCTGGAAGAGCTGCGCATCACCCACATCCGCAAGTCGCCGGCCGTCGCCCTGTCGGGCGGTGAGCGTCGTCGCGTGGAAATCGCCCGCGCCCTGGCGTCCGAGCCGTCCTTCATGCTGCTGGACGAGCCCTTCGCCGGCATCGACCCCCTGGCGATCGCCGACATCCGCGAGGTGGTCGGCTACCTCAAGGGGCGCGGTATCGGCATCCTGATCACCGACCACAACGTGCGCGAGACGCTGGACATCATCGACCGCGCCTCGATCATCCACGCCGGCGAGGTGCTGTTCGAGGGCTCGCCGCGCGAGATCGTCGACAACCCCGAAGTCAAGCGCGTCTATCTGGGCGACAGCTTCAGCGAACCCCGTCTCGGCGCTTAAGGTCCTCCGGGATTAATTGGCGCAGGGGTGGGCAAAAATCGCCTGCGTCACCGCTCCGCACCCGGGCCAAGCCCTTGTCGCACAAGGGTTAATGGCTGTGGCACGATATTTTCCGGGACGGAACGTCGCACCGGCCCGAGAATTGCAGGCGTTCGCGACCCGTTAACCAAACCAGCCCTTCAATGGCGCTCGAAGTTCATTCGTTCGTCAGGAGGGCGCATTGGCGCTCAGCCACCGCCTCGAGATCCGTCAGGGTCAGGGCCTCGTCATCACCCCGCAGTTGCAGCAGGCCATCAAGCTGCTGCAGCTGTCGAACATCGAGCTCGACGCGTTCGTCGAGCAGGAGCTGGAGCGCAATCCGCTGCTGCAGCGCGACGAGGGCGAGTCCGAACCGGCCGGCGAGGCCGAGCGCGAGCGTGACGCCAGCCTGACCCAGCTGGACGCCGTGGCCGACACCACGGCCGGCCGCGAGATGGACACCCCGCACGACGACGTCTCCCCCGGCGAGCGCGCCACGGGTGATGGCCCGGAAGGCGATCAGGGAGCCGAGCACGCCGGCGGCCAGATCGACTGGTCGCGCGCCGGCGGCGGCGGCTCCTTCGAGAGCGACGAGGGCTATGAGAGCGCCCTGACCGACATGCCGACGCTTTCGGCCCATCTGCGCTCGCAGCTGGTCCAGGCGGCCCTGAGCCCCGCCCGCAACGCCATCGCCGAGATCCTGATCGACGCGGTCGACGAGGGCGGCTATCTGCGCCTTGACGTCATCGAACTGGCCGCGCGCCTGGGCTGCAAGCTGGAAATGGTCGAGGAGACCCTGGCCATCCTGCAGGGCTTCGAACCCGTCGGCGTCTTCGCCCGCGACGTCCGCGAGTGCCTGGCGCTGCAGCTGAAGGACCTGAACCGCTACGACCCCTGCATGGCGGCGATGCTCGACAATCTCGAGCTGCTGGCCAAGCGCGACATGGCCTCCCTGCGCCGGATCTGCGGCGTCGACGACGAGGACCTGCGCGACATGGTCGCCGAGATCCGCTCGCTGAACCCGCGCCCGGGCGCGGCCTATCACAGCGAGCCGGCCGAGACCCTGGTGCCCGACGTCATGGTCCGCGAGGGCCTGGGCGGCATGTGGCACGTCGAGCTGAACACCGACACCCTGCCGCGCGTGCTGGTCGACCAGCGCTATCACGCCCGCGTCTCCAAGGGCGCCAGGAGCGACCAGGAGAAGACCTTCGTCGCCGACTGCATGGCCACGGCCAACTGGCTGGTGAAGAGCCTTGACCAGCGGGCCAAGACCATCCTGAAGGTCTCCAGCGAGATCGTCCGCCAGCAGGACGGCTTCCTGGCCTTCGGCGTCGAGCACCTGCGCCCGCTGAACCTGAAGACCGTCGCCGACGCCATCGGCATGCACGAGAGCACGGTCAGCCGCGTCACCTCGAACAAGTACATCGCCACGCCGCGCGGCGTGTTCGAGCTGAAGTTCTTCTTCACCTCGGCCATCCAGTCGTCGGAAGGCGGCGAGGCCCACTCGGCCGCCAGCGTCCGCCACAAGATCAAGGGCCTGGTCGACGCCGAGAAGACCGAGGCGCAGGTCCATTCCGACGACGCGATCGTCGAAATTCTCAAGGCCGCCGGGGTCGACATCGCCCGCCGGACCGTGGCCAAGTACCGCGAAGCCATGCGGATCCCGTCGTCGGTCGAGCGCCGTCGTTTGATGAAGGAAGCGGTCTAGTCGCCCTTCCGCGCGTTGCATGGCGGTGGAAGGGTCGCGATGAGTGAAAAGAGTCTGGCGGACGTGATCGAGGGATTTGGCGAGGACGCCAGCCCCACCCTCACGGTCGGCGAGATGCTGGCGGCGTTCGACAGTCGCGCCTTCGGGGCCATGCTGCTGGTTTTCGGCCTGCTGAACACCCTGCCGCTGCCGCCGGGCTCCTCGACCATCCTGTCGCTGCCGATCCTGTTCCTGGCCCCGCAGATCGCCATGGGGGCCGACACGCCCTGGCTGCCGCGCGCCCTGGTCGACCGGCCGCTGAAGCGCAACGACCTGCGTGGCCTGTTCCGGCGGCTGGGTCCGATCGTGCGCAGCATGGAGCTGATCACCCGTCCGCGCCTGCGACCGATGTTCGCACCCCTGGGGGAGCGCGCCATCGGCGTGGTGTGCACGCTGCTGGCCCTCGTGCTGGTCCTGCCCATCCCACTGGGCAATCTGGCGCCCGGCGCGACGGTCGCCGTCCTGGCCCTGGCGCTGCTCCAGCGGGACGGAATTTTGGCTCTGCTGGGCTATCTGATGGCCCTCGGCAGCGGAGCGCTGCTGTTCGTCAGCGCCCATGTGGTGATCATGGCCGTGCGCAAGCTCATGGGTGTTTTTTCGGGCCTTCTTTAGGCCCCTTCAGGGTCTTTCCTTAAGGCCGCAGGCGCCGCTTGACACCCGTTCCAGACAGGCGCGTTGTACTGACTATGCAAGTCCAAATCTCCGGCAAGCATGTCGACGTTGGTGAGGCTCTGCGAGCGCGAGTCGCCGACGAAATCGCCCTGAGCATTGGGAAATACTTCGATCGCGGCGGCGCCGCCGAGGTCGTGGTCAGCAAGGACGGCTACGCCTTCCGTGTGGATTGCTCAGTCAAGCTGGCTTCGGGTCAGCAGCTCATCAGCCACGGTTCGGGCGGCGACGCGCACGCGGCGTTCGACTCGGCGCTGGCCAAGATCGACACCCGCATCCGACGATACAAGAGGCGGCTGAAGAGCCACTCGGCGGCGGCCACGGCCAAGCAGGTCGAGAACGCCGCCATGTTCGTCCTCCGGGCTCCGGATGTCGACGAAGGCGAGGAGCATGACTGGGATGTGGAGGCCGACCACCCGACGGGCGCGCCCGCGGCGATGGTCATCGCGGAGACCCAGGCCGCGATGAAGACGATGACCGTTTCCATGGCTGTCATGGAACTGGACTTGACCGGATACCCGGCAATCGTGTTTAGGAACGCCGCCCACGGGGGTGTCTCCGTGGTGTATCGGCGTCCAGACGGGAATATCGGTTGGATCGACCCCGAACGCACGAAGTCGCTGAACGGGCACGGGTCAACCGCGAACTAACCGAACCCGCCAGGGGTCGGGAGGCGTCGTCGGTGGATCTCCAGCGACGGCGCCAAGGCGGTCGACAACGAGCGAGCGTTAGAAGTCCATGACCATTGGCGATCTTTTGGACCCTGGGGCGGTGGCGCTACGCGCTGGCGCGCCCGGCAAACGCCAGGCCCTTTCCATGGTCGCCGACGTCGCCGCCCGCGTGCTGGGCGTCGACGCCGACGCGATCTTCGAGGGTCTGGTTGATCGTGAAGCCGCCGGCTCGACCGGCGTGGGCGAAGGCGTCGCCATTCCGCATGCTCGCCTGGACGGCCTGGACCGCATCCGCGCGGTCGTCGTGCGTCTGGACGCGCCGGTGGCCTTCGACGCCCTCGACGACAAGCCCGTGGATCTGCTGGTGGCGCTGTTCGCCCCGCGCGAAGCCAACGCCCAGCATCTGCGGGCCCTGGCCCGGGTGGCGCGGATGATGCGCCAGCCCGAAATGCGCTCGGCTTTGCGTCAGGCCCGCTCGGCCGACGCCATTCATGTGCTGCTGACCCATGAGGCGACCAGCACCGCGGCCTGAAAGGCCTCAGAGGGCCCCTGGGGGCCCTCTTCCATATCGACGCTAGTGGACCGACACCGGGGCCAGTTCGTGGGCCAGGGCGGCGGCGATCGCCGTGTCGCGGTCGATCATGACGGCCAGGCGCGCCCCGTCGGCGCGGCACACCGCGTACAGGGTCTGGTCAGGCGCCAGGTTGAAGTCCTCCACGCCCTCCGGGACGTCGGCGAGGATCTCGGCGGCCTTGATCGGCCGGACATAGACGAGGTCGGGCGCGCCAAGGGCCGCGAAAGCTTCGCTCGTGAAGAGCGGGCTGCTGTAGTGCGTGTTGGGCGTCATGATGACCACCTCCTTCGATTAGGGAACGCGCCTTTCTCTGGCCGGTTCAGCGGCGCGCCAGGGAGACGAGTTCCGCGCGGCGTCTGAGCCCGCGCTGCGGATGGGACCCGGCGGGCGGCTAGCCCGCGGATCTGATGGGAATCTTCTTGATCAGGCGCTCGGGTTCGGGCCGGGCCAGGTCGATGTGCAGGAGGCCATGCTCCAGGGTCGCCGTGGTCACTTCCATGCCCTGGGCGAGCACGAAGGTGCGCACGAAGCCGCGGGCGGCGATGCCACGGTGCAGGAAGGCTCTCTCGGCCTCTGGACGACCATCGACGCTGTCGCGCTTGCCGGCCACGATCAACTGGTCCGCCTCCACCGTCACGTGCAGCTGGTCCGGCGAGAAGCCCGCCACGGCCAGGGTGATGCGCACGCCGCCGTTCTCGGCCTGCTCGACATTGTACGGGGGGTAGCTTTCCGAGGCGGCCTTGGCGGCGCGCTCGATCAGGTCTCGAGTGTGTTCGAAGCCCAGCAGGAAGGGACTGTCGAACAGGATCGTCCGGGTCATCGCGAAGTCCTCGCTCAAGCGACTTCGTTCGCGGAGACAAACCCGAGGATCGGCGCAAACCTCCACGACACGGCTCCAGAGATGGCGACCGTGGCCGATCACTTCAAGAGGAGCGCGGGTTCAGGAGCGGAGCCGGGCGTCTGGGCAGGCCCAGAAATGGACAAGGCCCGGACGTTTCCGTCCGGGCCTTGATGGTGGAGCTAAGCGGAGTCGAACCGCTGACCTCTTGAATGCCATTCAAGCGCTCTACCAGCTGAGCTATAGCCCCAAATTTTTCCTCGAACACCTTGCGGTAACTCTCGGAAATCCTTGGTCTCTTCGGCGTTTCCGACTTGCGTCGCCCCCCGAAGAGGCGCGGAAACTAGTCCGGGATTTTTCGGGGATCAACCCCCTTCGCGAACTTTTTTCGAGAAAAGTGTCGCACCCCGGAAAACCCCTGTGGATAGCCGGTTTCAGGAGCCTGAAACCGGCTATCCGCCAGAGCGACCGACCCGAAGGATCAGTCGTCGTCGCCCTCGCCGGGCAGACCTTCGATCTCGTCGTCGAGATTGTCGTCGTCGTCCTCGTCCTCCAGGAACGGAACGTCGTCGGCGTCGTCCTCTTCGGCGAGCTCTTCATCCTCGGCGAAGTCGACGCCCAGATCGCCATCGCCCGACGGCGACGAAGCGCCCGGCTCGGAATCCTCGTCGTCGGTCTCGACGACGTCGGCCTCGGCCGCCTCGTCGATTTCCGGCGTTTCGTCGGCCTCGTCCTCGTAGCCGTCCACCTCCTTCGGCGGCGCGGCTTCCTTTTCGTCCTCGGCGTCATAGTCCGGCGTGATCGAGCGCGCGCGGACGCGGCGCGACTTCAGCGCCTCTTCCGGGTCGAACTGCTCACCGCATTTGGGGCAGACGGCCGGACGACGGTTGAGGTCGTAGAACTTCGATTGGCAGTTGGGGCAGATTTGTTTTGCGCCCAAGTCGGGATTGGCCAAGTTGGCGACCCTTTGATCCTGATGGGAAAAGCGGCCGGTGACTTGCCATGACGGGAGCCCGCTGTCAAAAGCAAACCCCTTCGCGAAAACCACCAAGTACTAAGGAGCCGGTTTCGGCATGTCGTCGGCTGGATTGAAGAGCGCACCCGCAGGCGCTCTGCGAGGGATCGTGCGGGCCCCGGGCGACAAGTCCATTTCCCACCGATCGATGATCCTGGGCGCGCTGGCGTCCGGGACGACGACGGTCGAGGGACTTCTGGAGGGCGACGACGTTCTCGCCACGGCGCGGGCCATGCAGGCCTTCGGCGCGCGGATCGAACAGGAGGGCGTCGGCCGCTGGCGCATCGAGGGCCAGGGCGGCTTTTCCGAGCCGACGGACGTGATCGACTGCGGCAACGCCGGGACCGGCGTGCGCCTGATCATGGGCGCGGCGGCGGGCTTTCCCATGTGCGCCACCTTCACCGGCGACAGCTCGCTGCGCGGTCGTCCGATGGGCCGGGTGCTGGATCCGCTGGCCCGCATGGGCGCGACCTGGCTGGGCCGCGACAAGGGCCGCCTGCCCCTGACCCTGAAGGGCGGCAATCTGCGCGGCCTGAACTACACCCTGCCGATGGCGTCCGCTCAGGTGAAGTCGGCCGTGCTGCTGGCCGGCCTGCACGCCGAGGGCGGCGTCGAGGTCATCGAGCCGGAGGCCACCCGCGATCACACCGAGCGCATGCTGCGCGCCTTCGGGGCCGAGGTGATCGTCGAGGACCGCAAGGTCGGCGACAAGATCTTCCGTCATATCCGCCTGCCCGAGGGCCAGAAGCTGACCGGGACCCACGTGGCCGTGCCCGGCGATCCGTCTTCGGCGGCCTTCCCTCTGGTGGCCGGCCTGCTGGTCCCGGGCTCGGAAGTGACGGTCGAGGGCGTGATGCTCAACGAACTGCGCACCGGCCTCTTCACGACCCTGCAGGAAATGGGCGCGGACCTGGTCATCTCGAACGTCCGCGTCGCCAGCGGCGAGGACGTCGGCGACATCACCGCCCGCTATTCCAGGCTCGAGGGCGTCGTCGTGCCGCCCGAGCGCGCTCCGGCGATGATCGACGAGTATCCGATCCTGGCCGTCGCCGCCGCTTTTGCGACTGGCGACACCGTGATGCGCGGCGTCGGCGAGATGCGCGTCAAGGAAAGCGATCGCATCGCCCTGACCGCCAACGGCCTGAAGGCCTGCGGCGTCCAGGTGGTCGAGGAGCCGGAAGGCTTCATCGTCACCGGGAACGGACAGCCGCCGAAGGGCGGGGCCACCGTGGTCACCCATGGCGACCACCGCATCGCCATGAGCCACCTGATCCTGGGCATGGCCGCCCAGCAGCCCGTCGCCGTGGACGAGCCGGGCATGATCGCCACCAGCTTCCCGGGCTTCGCCGATCTGATGCGGGGCCTGGGCGCCACGCTGGAAGAGGCCTGAGCATGGGCTTCGTGATCGCCGTCGACGGGCCGGCCGCTTCAGGCAAGGGCACCATCGCCTCGCGCCTGGCGGCCGCCTACGGCCTGCCGATGCTGGACACCGGCCTGCTCTACCGGGCGGTCGGGGTGCGCATTCTCGCCGCCGGCGGCGACCTCGACGATCCGGTCTCCGCGGAGCGCTTCGCGCGTGGCCTTGCGCTGGCCGAGCTGGAGAAGCCCGAGGTGCGCACCCGCGCCGCCGGCGAGGCCGCCAGCCGCTGCGCCGTCCATCCGGGCGTGCGCAAGGCCCTGTTCGACCTGCAGCGCGCCTTCGCCGAGCAGGACAGAGGCGCGGTGATCGACGGCCGCGACATCGGCACGGTCATCTGCCCCGAGGCGCCGGCCAAGCTCTATGTCACCGCCAGCCCCGAGGTCCGCGCCGACCGTCGCTGGAAGCAGCTGGTGGGCCAGGGCGAAAGCGTCACCTTCGAGGAAATCCTGGCCGATATCCGCAAGCGCGACGAACGCGACGGCGGCCGCAAGGATGCGCCCATGACGCAGGCCGCGGACGCCGTCTTGCTCGACACCTCGGAAATGAGTATAGAGCAGGCCTTCGATGCGGCCCGCCGTATCGTCGAGGATGCGCGCGCTCGTTAAGGTTCAGCCTTACAGGGCAAATCCACCGCCAACCTCGCCGCGATCAAGAACGTCGCGGGCCCGCTTCAAACCCACTTCAAACGGAATCCCGAGAACCGTCATTCGGCGGCGCTCGTTTCAGGGCTTCCCCCAACCTAGAGACTAAAGATCAGCATGGCTGACGATATGAGCTTCAACCCGACGCGCGACGATTTCGAAGCGCTGCTGAACGACTCGATGGGCGGCCGCGACTTCGCGGAAGGCACCGTCGTCAAGGGCAAGGTCGTCGGGATCGAAAAGGACTTCGCCATCATCGACGTCGGTCTGAAGACCGAAGGTCGCGTCCAGTTGAAGGAATTCGGCGTCGACGAAAACGGCAAGGCCACCATCAAGGCCGGCGACACCGTCGAAGTCTTCCTGGAACGCCTCGAAAACGCGATGGGCGAAGCGGTCATCAGCCGCGAAAAGGCCAAGCGCGAAGAAGCCTGGACCCGTCTGGAAGGCGTCTACGCCCGCAACGAACCCGTCATGGGCGCCATCGTCGGCCGCGTGAAGGGTGGCTTCACCGTCGACCTGGGCGGCGCCTCGGCCTTCCTGCCGGGCTCGCAAGTCGACATCCGTCCGGTCCGCGACGTCGGTCCGCTGATGGGCAAGGAACAGCCCTTCGCCATCCTGAAGATGGACCGTCCGCGCGGCAACATCGTCGTCTCGCGTCGCGCCATCCTGGAAGAAGCCCGCGCCGAGCAGCGCACCGAACTGGTGTCGCAGCTGCAAGAGGGTGAAATCCGCGAAGGCGTCGTCAAGAACATCACCGACTACGGTGCGTTCGTCGACCTGGGCGGCATCGACGGCCTGCTGCACGTCACCGACATGAGCTGGAAGCGCGTCAACCACCCGAGCCAGGTGCTCGCCGTGGGCGACACCGTGAAGGTCCAGATCGTCAAGATCAACCCGGACACCCAGCGCATCAGCCTCGGCATGAAGCAGCTGCAGTCGGATCCGTGGGACGGCGTTGAAGCCAAGTACCCGGTCGGCGCCAAGTTCACGGGCCGCATCACCAACATCACCGACTACGGCGCCTTCGTGGAGCTGGAAGCCGGCGTCGAAGGCCTGGTGCACGTCTCGGAAATGTCGTGGACCAAGAAGAACGTCCACCCCGGCAAGATCGTCTCGACCTCGCAGGAAGTCGACGTGGTCGTGCTGGACGTCGATCCGTCGAAGCGCCGCGTGTCGCTGGGCCTGAAGCAGGCTCTGGCCAACCCGTGGGAAGCTTTCGTGGAAGCTCACCCGGTCGGCTCGACCGTCGAAGGCGAAGTCAAGAACGCGACCGAATTCGGTCTGTTCGTCGGCCTCGACAACGACATCGACGGCATGGTGCACCTGTCGGACATCGACTGGAGCGCTCCGGGCGAAGAAGCCATGGCTCGCTACAAGAAGGGCGACGTGGTCAAGGCGAAGGTTCTCGATGTCGACATCGAGAAGGAACGCATCTCGCTGGGCATCAAGCAGCTGGCTGGCGACCCGATGTCGGGCGACACCTTCCGCAAGAACCAGACCGTGACCGTCACCGTCACGGAAGTCACCTCGGGCGGCATCGAAGTCCGCTTCGGTGAAGACGACGCCCCGATGACCGCCTTCATCCGCAAGTCGGACCTGTCGCGCGATCGTCAGGAACAGCGCCCCGAGCGCTTCGCCGTGGGTGACCGCGTCGACGCTCAGATCACCAACGTGGACAAGGCCGCGCGCCGCGTCTCGCTGTCGATCAAGTCGCTGGAAATGGCCGAAGAGAAGGAAGCCATCGAGCAGTTCGGCTCGTCGGACTCCGGCGCTTCGCTGGGCGACATCCTGGGCGCGGCTCTCCGCGAGCGCGCCTCGAAGGAATAGTCTTTCGCTCCTTGTGAGCTGAAGGCTGACGGCGGCGGGAGCGATCCCGCCGCCGTTTTCTTTTTTGCGCCAGGCGATGGAGCATCCATCGCCGTTCCTTTTCCGGAAAATCCCTGTCACAACTCCTGAGGTTGAGTTTGGGAGGGGTTCGTGCGGTCTTTCAAGGCGGCGGCTGCGGCCGTGGTGTCGGTGATGGCCCTCAGCAATACGGTCTGGGCGGGCGCGGCCTGGGCCGATGACAAGCCCAGCTATGGCCCGCCCGCGGCCTGGGTGAACGTCGCGGACGTCCCCGCTGCGCCGGACGCGGCCCAGGCCCCCGCCATCCAGGCCGTGCTCGACGACAGCCAGGCCCTGCTCGGCAAGGACGGGCTGAACTACTACAATCGCCGCATCGCCAAGGTGCTGAAGCCCGAAGGGCTGTCGTCGGGCTCGCGCTCGATCACCTGGGAGCCCAGCCGGGACAAGGTCACCCTGCACGGCCTGGCGCTGATCCGCGACGGGCAACGCATCGACCTGCTGAAGAACGGCGAGGACGTTCTTGTCCTGCGCCGTGAAAAGGACCTGGAGAAGGCAGTGCTGGACGGCCGCATGACGGCGACGATCCAGCTGAAGGACCTGCGGGTCGGCGATATGGTCGACTGGTCCTACACCATCGAGCGTCGCGACCCGATCCTTGGTCCGCGCGTCAGCGACTTCGAGCGCATGGGCTGGGCTGGCGCGATCGGCCGTCACCGCGTGCGCATGCTGTGGCCCGACGGCGTGCCGCTGACCTGGAAGGCCTCGCCTGGCTTTCCGTCGCCGAAGATCGGCAAGGCCGGCGGGCTGAACGAGCTGCTGGTCGACGAGACCGGCGCGATCGCGCCCAAGCCGCCGGCGGGCGCGCCGCTGCGCTTCCAGCGCGTGGGCGAGATCCAGGCGACCACCTATCGCGACTGGGCCGACGTCGTCGCGCCGATGGCCCCGCTGTACGACGCGGCGGTGACGCTGAAGCCGGATTCGCCGCTGAAGGCCGAAATCGCGGCGATCGCCGCCGCCAGCGCCGACCCCAAGATCCGCGCCTTCAAGGCCCTGCAGCTGGTCGAGGACAAGACCCGCTACCTGCTGCTGGCCATGGGCGACGGCGGCTACAGGCCCGCCTCGGCCGACGAGACCTGGGCGCGGCGCTTCGGGGATTGCAAGGGCAAGACGGTGCTGCTGCTGGCCTTGCTGAAGGGGCTCGGCGTCGAGGCCGAGCCGGTCGTGGTCTTCGCCAGCCCGGCGGCCGACGGCCTGGATCAGCGTGTCCCCACGGCCAGCCAGTTCAATCACGTGCTGGTCCGCGCCCAAATCGACGGCAAGGCCTACTGGCTGGATGGGACCCGCACCGGTGATCGGGGTGGGCTCGGCGCCCTGTCTGCGCTGCCGTTCCTGTGGGGCCTGCCGATCAGGGCGTCGGGCGCGACTCTCGAGCCGATCGTCCAGCAGACCCCGTCGCGACCCGACATGGACGTGACCATGCGCATCGACGCCTCCGCCGGTCTCGACAAGCCGGCCAGGTCCAGCATGATCCTGATCATGCGAGGCGACATGGCGCGCGCCTTGTCGCGGATGGTCGAGAGCGCCCCGCGCGCCGATATCGAGCGCAGCTTCCGCCAAAGCTTTTCGGCTTCCAACAGCTGGCTGAAGATCGAGACGCTGGACTGGGCGATCGCCGACGATGGCGCGGTCACACTGACCCTCGCCGGGACCGCCGACATGGATTGGCGACTGAACGACGACGTCGGCCTTCTGGAATGGCGCCTGCCGATGTCGGGTTCGGGCAAGGTCACGCAATTCCCCCGCCGCGAGCCGGGGCCGAACGCGGACGCGCCGTTCGCCACGCCCTTCCCCAGCTTCAAGAAGGCCCTGGTCGAGGTGACGCTGCCGAACGGCGGCGTGGGGTTCACGATCAAGGGGCCGGTCTACAGCGGCCGGATCGCCAATGTGGACACCGCCCGCGCTTCGCAGCTCAAGGATGGCAAGGCGGTGTTCTTCGAGTCCGAGCAGAGCGTGGGCCGGGAACTGCCCTTCGATCAGGCCGAGGAGGCCAACAAGGTTCGTCGTCGACTGGCTGATCAGCCTCTGATCGTCCGCGCGCCGAAGGCTTCATGAGCCCCTCTCCGGGAGGCGTGGCGAGCGCCGAAATCGTCCGCAACTTCGGCCGCCGCGCTCTACGCATTAACCGAACCTCGTTCGAGAATCACACGCAACCCCTTGAAGACTCAGCCGTCGTTGGGCAAAGGTCCGCTCGCGCCTTTCTCCTCCAAGGGCGTTCCGGGGATATCGATGATCAAGTCTGAACTCATCGCCAGGCTCGCGAATGAAAATCCGCACCTGACGCAGAAAGACGTCGAACGGGTAGTCGGCGTGATTCTCGAGCGCATGATCGGCGCTCTGGAGGATGGCGGTCGCGTGGAACTGCGCGGTTTCGGGGCCCTGTCGGTCCGTTCGCGTCCCGCCCGCACCGGCCGCAACCCGCGCACCGGTGAGGCCGTCGAGGTCCGCGCCAAGCACGTGCCGTTCTTCAAGAGCGGCAAGGAACTGCGCGCCCGCCTGAACGCCGACGGCGACGAATAACAACAATTATGTCCCGGGGTTGACCCTGGGACACGAACGCCTTCAGCTTCGTCGCCTGGTTTGAGGTGGCGAGGGACCTGCCATGAGCGTCGTCAAGGAATTCCGCGAGTTCATCGCACGCGGCAACGTCATCGACTTGGCCGTCGGCGTGATCATCGGCGCGGCCTTCAACGGCATCGTCAAGAGCCTGGTCGACCAGGTGATCATGCCCCCGATCGGCCTGCTGACCGGCGGCCTCGACTTCTCCAAGCTGGAGTGGGTGCTGCGGCCCGAGAACCCGGCGACCGAGGCCGTCGAGAAGGTCTCGGTGCAGTACGGCGCCTTCATCAACACCCTGATCCAGTTCTTCATCGTCGCGGCGGTGGTCTTCCTGCTGGTCAAGGTCGTCAACGGCATCCGCCGCGCCGACGCCGAGGAGCCCGCGCCCTCCGCGCCGCCGGCCCCGACGCCGGAGGAAAAGCTGCTGACCGAGATCCGCGACCTGCTGGCCAAGCCTAGGTAAGGCTCGCGATCGCCTCGGCCGCCGCCGCCTGGCCCGTCAGCCAGGCCCCGTGGCAGGTCGAGAAGGCGTGGGCGCTGCAGGCCTCGCCCGCGAAGAACAGGCGCTGGTCCACCGGCGCCGCCAGCCGCGCCCGATCGCCCGCATGGCCGGGCAGGGCGTGGGAATAGGAGCCGCCGGCGAACGGGTCTGACGCCCAGGCCGTCTCGGCCAGGACGTGGACCCGCGAGCGGATCCCGCTGCCATAGACCCCGACCAGCTCGTCGATGGCGAAGGCCGCCGCCGCGCCGGGGCCCTGGCCCTCCAGCGAGCGGGCATGGGCCCCGCCCAGGAACGCCTCGATCAGCGGTCGGCCCAGCGAGCGCAGCTGATAGGCGCCGGTGTCCGTCCGGTTGGGATCGCCATAGACCTGGGCCTCGACCGGGAAGGCCTCAGGCTCGTCGACCCGCAGGAACACCTTGTCGGCCAGGCCCAGGGGTAGGCCGGCGGCGGCCGCGATCTTGTCCGGCAAGGCCGGCGAGAAACGCAGGGCCCCAGAGGCCAGGATCGGGGTCGGCACGCAGAGGATCGCCGCCCGCGCCGAGATCGCCCCGCGCGGCGTTTCCAGCACCAGGCGCGGCCCGTCGTGGCGGAGCGTCGTGACCGGACAGTTCAGCAGCACCGGCAAGGTCGGCGCCTGGCTGGTGATCGCCGCGCCATAGCCGCCCACGACCCGCCAGTTGACGTCGCTGTCGTCATAGGCGGCGTAGTCGTGCAGCGAGACCTCGGTGAACTCCGCGCCGTTGTAGTAGGCGCTGAAGGCGTTCAGCAGCGGGTTCCAGCGGCTGGTGGGATCCAGCAGCTCCGAAGCCGGGCGATCGGGCCCGCCGTCCTGGGCGGCGATCTCCAGCCGCGCATCCAGGGCCAGGAAGGCTTCGCCGAACTCGGCCCGCTCCTGGCGACTGAACACGGCGCTGTCGGCGATGTTGGCCCAGGGCGGCGGCGTCTCGTCGATCGTCAGCCCCTGGGCCCGGAAGCGGGCGACCAGTGGATTGACGTCGGCCGAGTGCAGCCATTCGCAGCCCAGGTCCAGCGGTCCGACCGGCGAGGCGATAGTGTGGGCCCGTCCGCCCAGGCGGTCGCGGGCTTCCAGCAGCACACCGGAAAGCGGCCCGGCGGCCACGGTCTCGGCGGCGGCCAGGCCGGCGGCGCCGGCGCCCACGATGGCGATGTCGACCTCTTGCATGATCGGTCAATCGCCCTTCCGGCCGCCGGTTCCAACACTCGCGCTCGAGTTCACTTGGTGAGCGAGGGGCTGTCCAGGTCAAGCTTGTCGACGGCGATCACCTTGGCGTTTGGCGCGGCCTTGGTCAGGTCCTCGCCCATGGCCTTGGCGTCGCCGGCGACGATGACGCTCATCTGGGCCGGGTCCAGCCTGTCCCTGGCGAAGGCCTGGATCTGCTCGGGCGTCACGGCCTCGACCTTGGCGGCGTAGCTCTGGATCTCGGCCAGCGGCACGCCGTAGACGGCCAGGTTGCCCAGGATGTTGGCCAGGCCCTCCGAGGTGCCCAGGTCACGGCCGAAGCCGCCGACCAGCACTGACTTGCGGGCGGCCAGCTCGCCGACCGAGGCCGGCTCGGCGCCCAGGCGGGCCAGCTCGGCGCGGGTCAGGGTGACGACCTCGCCGGCCGAGGGGTTCTTGGTCTGGACCCTGGCCGAGAAGCCGCCGAAGCGGCCTTGCGGCGTCAGGCTGGAGCCTGCGCCGTACGACAGGCCGCGCTTGATGCGGATCTCCTGGTTCAGGCGCGAGGAATAGCCGACGCCCAGAACCGTGTTGGCGACCACGCCCTGGTAATAGCTGGGATCGGCGCGGGTGATGGCCGGCTTGGCCAGCACCACGGCCGCCTGGCCGGTGCCGGGCAGGTCGATGACGACGTTGCGGGGCTGGTAGCCGGTCGGGGCGGCGGGCTGGGCCGGCGGCGGGCTGGCGGGCTTCTTCCAGGCGCCGAACGCCTTCTCGGCCAGGGTGAAGCCGGCTTCCGGCGTCAGGTTGCCGGTCAGCACCAGCACCGCGTTGTCCGGACGCCAGTAGGCGGCGTGGGTCTTGGCCAGGTCCGTGCGCTTGATCTTGGGCAGCGAGCCGGGCGTGCCGCCGGCCACGTGGCCATAGGCCGAGCCGGCGTAGAGCACCGGCGCGGTGGCGAATCCGGCCAGGCTGCCCGGGCGCTGGAACGAGACCGACAGGCCGTCCAGGGTCTCGGTGCGGACGCGGTCCAGCTCCTCGGCCGAGAAGGCCGGATGCTCGGCGACGTCGGCCATGATGGTCATGGCCGGGGCGGCGTTGTTGGCCGTGACGCTGAGCGTCAGGGAGGCGGCCTCCCAGCCCGAGCCGGCTTCCAGATTGGCGCCCAGGGCCTCGGTCTGGCGGGCGATCTGCGTCGCCGAACGGCTGGTGGTGCCCTCGGTCAACAGTTCCGAGGTCAGGCTGGATGTCCCGGCCAGGCCAGAGGGATCGCTGCTGGCCCCGCCCTTTACGGTCAGGTCGGCGGTGATCAGCGGCAGGTCGCTGGACTTGGCGACGATGACCCGCAGGCCGTTGGCCAGGGTCTTCTCGGCCGGGGTCGGCAGCACGGCCGGAACGGGGGCGGCGACGGCCGGGATCTTCTCGCGCTCGCCCTCGGGCGCCAGGGTGGTGACCGGACCGTCGTACTTGACCGAGGCGACCTTGGGAATCGGCGGCGTGGCGTCCTTTTCGCCGGCAGGGCGGTCCTTTTCCGGCAGGTAGCGGATCACCGTGCGGCGGTCGTCGGCCAGATACTTCCTGGCGACGCGCTGGATGTCGGCGGCGGTGACGGCCTGCAGCTTGGCCAGGCTGGTGTTGGCCGTGGCGGCGTCGCCCTCGGTCTCCAGGGCGTAGCCCAGCGCGAAGCCGCGGCCGTCGATCTCCTCGCGGCGGCGGACCGCGTCGGCCAGCAGGCCGGCCTTGGCCTCGGCCAGCTCGGCGGGCGTGACCAAGCCGTCGCGGACGCGGGCGACCTGCGCGCGGAGCGCCGCCTCGCCCTGGGCGACCGTCTTGCCGCCCGCCATCACCGCGCCGACGTAGAATAGGCCCGGCTGGGCGTTGTTGGGGGCGCTGGAGAACACCGACTGGGCGATCTTCTGTTCGTAGACCAGGCTGTCATAGAGGCGCGAGGACTTGCCGGCCGACAGCACCGCGTCCAGCACGGTCAGGGCCGGAACGTCCTTGTCGGCGGCGGCCGGGGCCAGCCAGGTGATGGCCAGGGCCGGCAGCGGCACGTTGGGACCATAGGTGTTGACGGTCTTCGGACCCGTGCGGGCCGGCTCGATCGTCGTCACCTTGGGGATCTCGCCCGCCGGCCTGGTGATCGGCCCGAAATACTGGTCGATCATCGCGTCCAGCTTGGCCTGGTCGAAATTGCCGACGACGATCAGGGCCGCATTGTCCGGGCGGTAGTAGGTGCGGTGGAAGGCGCGCACGTCGTCGACGGTCGCCGCGTCCAGCTCCTCGATCGAGCCGATGCCCGGACGCTGATAGGGGTGGGCGGCGTACGACTGCTGCGGGATCGAGAGGGCGAAGAAGCGGCCGTAGGGATCGGCCAGCACCCGCTGGCGCAGCTCTTCCTTCACGACGTCGCGCTCGGAGGCGAAGACCGCCTCGTCGATGACCAGCGACTTCAGGCGATCGGCCTCGGCCCAGATCAGCCGCTGCAGGTGGTTGGCCGGCGCGACCTCGTAATAGTTGGTGAAGTCGTCCCAGGTCGACGCGTTGTTGAAGCCGCCGACGTCCTCGGTCAGGCGGTCCAGCGTCTCGTTGGGCATGTTGCGCGTGGCCTTGAACATCAGGTGTTCGAACAGGTGCGCGAAGCCCGACCGGCCGTGCGGGTCGTCCTTGGAGCCGACGCCGTACCAGACCTGCACCGAGACGTTCGGGGTCGTGGCGTCGCGCGAGGTCAGGACCTTCAAGCCGTTGGGCAGGACCCGCTGTTGATAGACGATGGGCGGAACCTTGATCGCTGACGCGGCCGCGCCGGGCGCGGCGGCGGGCTTCGCCCTGGCCTTCGTCGCCGCCATGGCCAGGGGTGACAGGGCCGTGGTCGACAGGGCCGCGGCCACGAGGGCCAGCTTGGCGGTGCGGTTCATGCGGGAGGATCTCCAGAAAGTCGGCCGCGACCCTAGCACCGCCGCAACGCCGGTAAACCTTACCGACAGTTCATGTGGGGGTGGAACAAAATGGCGCCGTCTGTGTTACAGTCGATCGTCTCGCCCCCTCGTATCGCAGGGTCCGATGCGTATGGGGGAAACTTGTCCGAAATCTCGCTCCGCGACCGCTTGCGCGCGGCGACTGCCGACAGTCATGCCGCCCTGGACGACACCGTCGCCGGCTGGCGGCTGCAGACCGCGACGGGCTACGGAGCGTTCCTTGCCGCTTCCGCCGCCGCCCTGGTCCCGCTGGAGCTGGCCCTGGAACAGGCGGGCGTCGCCGAGTGGATGCCGGATTGGCCCGAACGCGCGCGCCGCGCGGTCCTGACCGCCGATCTGGCCGCCCTGGGCTCGAGCGTTCCCGCCTTTGGTCCAGCCGAGGTTCCCTCATCCGACTTCGGCGCTGGCCTGCTCTATGTTCTTGAAGGTTCGCGCCTGGGCGCGCGGTTCCTGGCCCGGCAGGTCCGCGCCGCTGACGCTCGCCTGCCGCTGGCCTATCTGGCGCATGGCGAGGGCCAGGATCTGTGGCGATCGTTCCTGACTTGGCTGAACGCCGTACCCAAAGTCGGGTTTCGGACAGACGCCGCCGAGGCCGGGGCGCGATATGGGTTTCAGTGCTTCTCGGACGCGTTCGAGAGTTTCGCCCCGTCTGGAGCCCTGAATGTCGGAACCGGCGCCCATGTCCGGGTTTGAGGTCGACCTGACCAACTGCGACCGGGAGCCGATCCACATCCTGGGGTCGGTGCAGCCGTTTGGCTTCCTGCTGGCCGTCAATTCCGACTGGGTCGTCGTCCACGCCTCGACCACCTCCCTTCGCTATCTGGGCGTCGCGCCCGCCGACCTGCTGGGCAAGCCGCTGAACCAGGTGATGAGCGGCCACGCCATCCACAACATGCGGGGCCGCCTGCAGATCATGCGCGGGGCCGACGCGGTCGAGCGGATGTTCGGCCAGCCGCTGACCGACGGCGGCGAGGACTTCGATCTCGCCCTCCACTATTCCGGTCGCCTGCTGATCATCGAGGGCGAGCCCAGCCATCCCGACACCCTGATCGAGGCCGCCTCGGCCGTGCGCTCGATGACCACGCGCATCGCCGCCCGCCCGACCTTCGAGGACTTCTGCCACGAGGCCGCCCGCCAGGTGCGCGCCCTGACCGAGTTCGACCGGGTGATGGTCTATCGTTTCGCCCAGGACGGCGCCGGCGAGGTGATCGCCGAGTCGGTGCGGCCCGGCATCGGTTCGTTCCTGGGGCAGCGCTACCCGGCCCAGGACATCCCGGTGCAGGCCCGGGCGCTGTACGAGAGGAGTTGGCTGCGAATCATCGCCGACGTCGACGCCGAGGTCTCGCCGATCATCCCCGAGGTCAGCCCCTCGGGCGAGCCCGTCGACCTGTCGATGAGCATGCTGCGCGCCGTCTCGCCGATCCACATCGAATACCTGCGCAACATGGGCGTGGCCGCCTCGCTGTCGATCTCGATCCTGCGCGACGGCAAGCTTTGGGGCCTGTTCGCCTGTCACCATTACTCGCCCAAGCACATCAGCTATGAGCGCCGGACGGCCGCCGAGCTGTTCGGTCAGCTGTTCTCCCTGACCCTGGAAAGCCGCGAGCGCGAGATCGAGACCCGCAGGATGGGCGAGGCCCGCAACCTGCACGACCGCATGATGAATGCGGTGGTCAAGGCCAATGCCGGGGCCGACGGCCTCAGCCCCTATCTCGACGACCTGTGCCGCCTGGTGCATTGCGACGGGCTGGCCCTGTGGCTGGAGGGCCGTCTGACCCTGCGCGATTCCACGCCGGACGCCAGCGACGTCCACACCCTGCTGCGGGTGCTGCGCGAAAAGGACACCCACTCGGTGTTCGCCACCAACGACCTGACCGCCCTGCTGCCGTCGGCGGCGGCCTGGGCCGGCAAGGCGGCGGGCATGATGGCCGTGCCGCTGTCGCGAGCTCCGCGCGACTACCTGATCTTCTTCCGCAAGGAGGAGGCCCAGACGGTCGTCTGGGCAGGCAAGCCGGCCAAGCTTGTCCAGGTGGGCCCGCTGGGCGACCGCCTGACGCCGCGCAAGAGTTTCGAGGCCTGGGAAGAGACCGTGCGCGGCCAGAGCCGCCCGTGGACGCTCACTGAGCGGACCCTGGCCGAGAGCATGCGCGCCAGCCTGCTGGAGATCGTCTTCCGCCTGACCGACCTGGCCGACGAGGAGCGCCAGCGCGCCAATCAGCGCCAGGAACTGCTGATCGCCGAGCTGAACCACCGGGTGCGCAACATTCTGGGCTTGATCCGCGGCCTGATCAGCCAGAGCCGCTCGGGGGTCTCGACCGTCGAGGAATTCGCCGAGGTGGTCGGCGGCCGCGTCCAGGCCCTGGCCCGAGCCCATGACCAGATCACCCGGCACCAGTGGGGGCCCGGGGCGCTCAGCGACCTGATCACCGCCGAGGCCGAAGCCTATCTCTCGGCCAAGGCCCAGCGGGTGAAGCTGACCGGCGAACCGACGGCCGTGGCACCGGACGCCTTTTCGATCCTGTCGCTGGTGATCCACGAGCTGATGACCAACTCGGCCAAGTACGGCGCCCTGTGCGACCAGCGGGGCCTGGTGTCGATCGACTGGGCGCGCGACGCCAAGGGCGACCTGATCATCGACTGGCGCGAGCAGGACGGCCCGCCTGTGAAGCCGCCGACCCGCCGGGGCTTCGGCTCGACGATCATCGAGCACTCGATTCCGCACGACCTGAACGGCGAGGTGGCGCTGGACTACCGGCCAGAGGGCTTCCAGGCTCGTATCCGCATCCCTGGCCGCTACGTCACCACCGACGGGGTCATCGCCGCGGTGAGCCAGCCGCGCCGCACCGACGCGCCGGTGCGCGCGCCCGAGCGGATGCTGGTGCTCGAGGACAACATGATCATCGCCCTGGACCTTGAGGACATGCTGACCCGTCTGGGGGTCAAGCAGGTCACCGTGGTTTCCAGCGTCGCCCAGGCCATCGAGGCCCTGGCCGAGGGCAAGCCGCCGTTCGCGATCCTGGACGTCAATCTGGGCCAGGAGACCAGTTTCCCGATCGCCGACATCCTGCAGGAGGCCGGCGTGCCGTTCGCCTTCGGCACCGGTTTCGGCGACAGCGCCGCCTTCCCGGACCGTTTCCGCGACGCGCCAGTGCTGCAGAAGCCTTACAGCGCCGAGAGCGTCGCAGCGCTGTTCTAGGCCCCGGACCTTGCGCTACAACCGGCGCGGGCGGTTGGCCCGCGCTGGAGGAATCGTGCACGCGTCTGTCGCCAAGGGTCTAAGGACCTCGATCCTCGTCGCTTGGGCCTTGGCGATCGGCGCGCCGGTCGCGCTCGCCCAGTCGACGCCGCCGCCCGCCGACCTGGAGCGCGTCTCCAGCGAGGGCTCGCGCTATTCGGTCCTGTCCGACGCGCTGTGGGCCTCGGGCTCGGACGTCGTTCTCGAGCGGCTCGACACCGCCCGCGCGGCCGTCGCGGCCAAGCCCGACAGCGCCGACGCCCACCTGCGGCTGGGCCTGGCCATCAGCCTGGAAACGCCCCGAGCGGTGGAGCTGATCCGGCGCGAATACGAAGAGGCCCTGCGCCTGGATCCCAGGAACCCGCGCGCCTACGCCCTGCTCGGTGAGTTCTACAGCACCGAGGGCGACGCCGAGGGCGTGGAGCGGACCTATCAGGCCTGGCTGGCCCTGACGCCCAATGACCCCAAGGCACGGGTGTCCCACGCCGTCGCCCTGGCGCGTCTGGAGCGACTGCCGGAGGCCGACGCCGAGCTGGAGCGATCCCTGGCCCTGGCCCCGACCTACGCCGCCTATATGGTCAAGGCGATGCGCGGCGGCGCGCCCGAAGACGTGTTGGCCAATGTCGACAAGGCGCTGGCGGCGGGCGGCGACCCGGCGCGGATCTATCACTGGCGCGCCCGGACGCGCTGGCAGTGGGGACAGACCGACCTGGCCCTGGCCGACGTCGCCAAGGCGCTGGAATACGCCCCCGACAGCTTCCGGCTTCGCCAGCTGCGCGGCGAGATCAACGGCGACGCGGGGCGCTATGCCCTGGCGATCGCCGACTTCGACGCCCTGGTCGCGGCGCAGCCCGGCTGGCCCGACCTGCTCAACGATCGTTGCTGGACGCTGGCGAAGGCGGGCGTGCAGCTGCTGAAGGCGAAGGCCGACTGCGATGCGGTGGTGGCCGGGGACCCGAACCGGCCCGAGGGCCTGGACAGCCGGGGCCTGGTGAAGCTGCGCCTGGGCGACCTGGCGGGCGCGATCGCCGACTATGACGCGGCGCTGGCCCTGGATCCGGAGATGGCGACCTCGCTGTTCGGTCGTGGGGTGGCCAAGTCCTGGAAGGGCGACAAGGCCGGCGCCGAACCGGACCTCGCCAAGGCTCGCGCCCTCGACCCCGAGATCGACAAGCAGTTCGCCCGGTTCGAGGTCGGGCCCTCCATCCTCTGATGTTCAGGGCGTGGCCGGCGCCGAAGCCGCCCGCACGCTCTAGTCCAGAATGAACCGTGCGCGCTGCTCGGGCGTCGGGACCATGCAGTGGTCGTGGCGGCCGAACAGCCGGTAGCGATGGGTCGCGATGGCGTCGTAGACGGCGTCGGACAAGCCCTTCGGAAGCTGGTCGATGACCGACAGCCACCGCCACGGCGCGGGCAGGCGGCGCAGCAGGGCGGCGAAGCCTGCGGCCTTGGCGCGCGGCTGGCCCTGGTCGAAGAACAGGAAGCTGGTGGGCGCGTCGGGATCCAGGCCGTGGGCCAGGGCGAGAGCCCGTCCGTAGGCGGATTGAATGGGCGTGAAGCGGATCACGCCGTCGCGGTCCCAGGCCATCACCGTCCGGACCGTCCCGTCGCACAGATGGCAGACGCCGTCGAACAGCATCAGGCCGTCGGGGGCGAGGTCGCTCATCGGCCCTCGCACTCGCGCCGCAGGGCTCTCAGCGAGCTGGGGACGTCGCGGCGCATCATGGCGCTGACCAGGCCGGCGGGCACGGCCACGGGGGCGGTGGCCCAGAGATCATAGGTGACGCGGGTGCGCTGGCCGCCGTCCAGCGGCTCCAGCCGCCAGAAGCCGTCGCAGGCCCGGATGTCGCCGCCGATGCAGGTGAAGCGGATCTCGCGGTCCGGCGTCAGGGTCACCCGCGAGGTCGAGCGCATGGTCGGCCAGAAGAAACCCCACTTGACCGTGTGCTCGCGGATCTCGGTTCCGTCCGGGGCGCGCGAGACGACCCGGCAGCTCTTGACCCCCGGGCTCATGCGGGCGGCGCGGGCGCAGTCCAGGATGATGTCGAACACCACGGCGGGCGGGGCGGCGATGTCGACGCTGGCCCGCACCACGCCCCGGCCGTGGTCGTCGGCATGGGCCTCGACCGCGATGCCGTCGCTGTTCAGGTCCCACGCGGCCGCCGCCTGAACGGGGCCGGCGAGAACGAGGAACGCGAGAAGAGGAACCAGCCGGCGCATCATGCTGAAGCTAACGCGCCGGCCGGGGTTTCGTCACGCTCCAGCGCGGTTCTTCACCAGGTCGTCCACCACCGACGGATCGGCGAGCGTGGACGTGTCCCCCAGGCTGCCCAGCTCGTTCTCGGCGATCTTGCGCAGGATGCGGCGCATGATCTTGCCCGAGCGGGTCTTGGGCAGGCCCGGGGCCCACTGCAGGACGTCCGGGGCGGCGAACGGGCCGATCTCGTGACGGACCCACAGGACCAGATCCTTGCGCAGCTGGTCGGTCGCCTCGACGCCCGCCTTCAGGGTGACATAGGCGTAGACGCCCTGGCCCTTGATGTCGTGCGGATAGCCGACCACGGCGGCCTCGGCGACCGCCTCGTGCGCCACCAGGGCGCTTTCGATCTCGGCCGTGCCCAGGCGGTGGCCCGAGACGTTGATCACGTCGTCCACCCGGCCGGTGATCCAGTAGTAGCCGTCGGCATCGCGGCGGCAGCCGTCGCCGGTGAAGTACTTGCCGGGATAGGTCGAGAAATAGGTGTCGAAGAAGCGGCCGTGATCGCCATAGACCGTGCGCATCTGGCCCGGCCAGCTGTCGGTGATGACGAGGTTGCCCTCGGTCGCGCCGTCCAGGACCTTGCCCTCGGCGTCCACCAGTTGCGGTTTGACGCCCGGCAGCGGCTTGGAGGCCGAGCCCGGCTTCAGGTTCGTGGCGCCTGGCAGCGGGGTGATCAGCATGCCGCCGGTCTCGGTCTGCCACCAGGTGTCGACGATCGGCAGGCGCGCCTTGCCGACCACGCGGTGGTACCAGAGCCAGGCTTCCGGATTGATCGGCTCGCCGACGCTGCCCAGCACGCGCAGGGACGACAGGTCGTTCTTGGTCACGTGCTCGTCGCCCTCGCGCATCAGGGCGCGCAGGGCCGTCGGGGCGGTGTAGAAGATCTCGACCTTGTGCTTGTCGATCACCTCCCAGAAGCGGCTGGGGGTCGGATAGTTCGGCACGCCTTCGAAGATCAGGCTGGTCCCGCCGTTGGCCAGCGGACCGTAGACGACATAGCTGTGGCCGGTGACCCAGCCCACGTCGGCCGTGCACCAGAAGACCTCGCCGGGCTTGTAGTCGAACACCGCCCAGAAGGTCCAAGAGGCCCAGGCCAGGTAGCCGCCGGTGGTGTGCAGCACGCCCTTGGGCTTCCCGGTCGAGCCCGAGGTGTAGAGGATGAACAGCGGGTCCTCGGCGTTCATCGGCTCGGGCGGGCAGTCGGCCGAGACGGTGTCGCGGACGTCGTTCCAGACCACGTCGCGGCCCGCGACCACGGGAACCTCGGCGCCGGTCCAGCGGATCAGCAGCACCTTCTCGACTTCCGGGCACTGCAGCAGCGCTTCGTCGACATTGGCCTTCAGCGGCACGCGACGGCCGCCGCGGCGACCCTGGTCGGCCGTGATGACGATGCGCGACTCGCAGTCCTGGATGCGGCCGGCGATGCTGTCGGGCGAGAAGCCGCCGAACACCACCGAATGGACCGCGCCGATGCGGGCGCAGGCCAGCATGGCCACGGCGGCCACCGGCACCATCGGCAGATAGATCGTGACGCGGTCGCCCTTCTTCACGCCCAGGTCCTTGAGGACGTTGGCCATGCGGCAAACCTCCTCGTACAGCTGGCCGTAGCTCAGGGTGCTGGAGGTCCCCGGCTCGTCGCCCTCGAAGACCAGGGCGATGTCGTCCTTCTTGGCGGGCAGGTGGCGGTCCAGGCAGTTGGCCGAGACGTTGAGGACGCCGTCCTCGTACCAGCGGATGCGGAAGTCGTCCTTGTTGTAGGAGACGTCCTTGATCTTGGTCGGGGCCTTGATCCAGTCCAGGCGGGCGGCGATGTCGCGCCAGTAGCCTTCCGGATCGGCGTCGACGCGGGCCACGGCGGCCGCATAGCCGGCGGCGTCGATATGCGCCTGATCCGCCAGCTCCTGGGGAACCGGGAAAACCTGTCCGTCGCTCACCAGCCGTACTCCCTTGTCTCGTTGGTCGCCGGAATAGGCGAAGCCAGCCGTCCGACGCAAGAAGACCAATGCGGTTTCTCGGGTCGTGATGGCTGGCGACAGTCTAGTGAACGATGATCAGAAGAAACCGAGCGCCTTGGGGCTGTAGCTGACCAGCATGTTCTTGGTCTGCTGGTAGTGGTCGAGCATCATCTTGTGGGTCTCGCGGCCCACGCCCGACTGCTTGTAGCCGCCGAAGGCCGCATGGGCCGGATAGGCGTGGTAGCAGTTGGTCCAGACCCGGCCGGCCTCGATGCCCCGGCCGAAGCGGTAGCAGCGGTTGGCGTCGCGGCTCCACACGCCCGCGCCCAGGCCGAAGGCGGTGTCGTTTGCGATTTGAAGCGCCTCGTCCTCGGTCTTGAAGGTCGTCACCGCCAGCACCGGGCCGAAGATCTCTTCCTGGAAGATCCGCATCTTGTTGTGGCCCTCGAACACGGTCGGCTCGACATAGTAGCCGTCGGCCAGCTGGCCCGGCAGGATCTTGCGCTTGCCGCCAGCCAGCAGCTTGGCGCCCTCGTCCCGGCCGATGTCCATATAGCCGAGGATCTTGTTCAGCTGCTCCTCGGACGCCTGGGCCCCGATCATGGTGGCAGGGTCGAGCGGGCTGCCCTGGACCACGGCGTTCACGCGCTTGAGCGCCTTCTCCATGAAGCGCTCGTAGATCGACTCCTGGACCAGCGCCCGGCTGGGGCAGGTGCAGACCTCGCCCTGGTTCAAGGCGAACATGGTGAAGCCCTCCAGGGCCTTGTCGAGGAAGTCGTCGTCCTCCCGCGCCACGTCGTCGAAGAAGATGTTCGGCGACTTGCCGCCCAGTTCCAGGGTCACCGGGATCAGGTTCTGGCTGGCGTACTGCATGATCAGCCGGCCGGTGGAGGTCTCGCCGGTGAAGGCGATCTTGGCGATGCGGGGGCTGGAGGCCAGCGGCTTGCCGGCCTCGACGCCGAAGCCGTTCACGATGTTCAGAACACCAGCGGGCAGCAGGTCGCCGATCAGCTCGGCCCAGACCATGATCGAGGCCGGGGTCTGCTCGGCGGGCTTCAGCACCACGCAGTTGCCGGCGGCCAGGGCCGGAGCCAGCTTCCAGCAGGCCATCAGGAGCGGAAAGTTCCACGGGATGATCTGGCCGACCACGCCCAGCGGCTCGTGGAAGTGATAGGCGATGGTGTCGTGGTCGATCTCGGAGATCGAGCCTTCCTGGCTGCGCAGGCAGCCGGCGAAATAGCGGAAGTGGTCGATGGCCAGCGGAATGTCGGCGGCCAGGGTCTCGCGGATGGGCTTGCCGTTGTCCCAGGTCTCGGCGGTGGCCAGGACCTCGAGATTCTCTTCCATGCGGTCGGCGATGCGCAGCAGGATCCGCGAACGGTCGGCGGCGCTGGTCTTGCCCCAGGCCGCCTTGGCGGCGTGGGCGGCGTCCAGGGCGCGCTCGATGTCGACGTCCTGAGAGCGGGCGATCTCGCAGATCTTGCGGCCGTGGATCGGCGAGGCGTTGTCGAAGTAGCGGCCGTCGGCGGGGGCGACCCACTGGCCGCCGATGAAGTTGTCGTAGCGGGCCTTGAACGGCGGGCGCGACAGGGACTCGATGAATTCGGGCTTGGTCATGGGCTTCCTCCGGCGCCGTCATCGGCGTCTCTTGGAGGAGACCTTGGCGCGGCGGGCGCGCTGCGCGGCGACGCCGAGAAGCTCGGTCGGGCGGACTGTCTCAGATATGAGACAGCTTCAGTGGAATTCGCGGCCGCGCGCCAGGTCCAGGCGCTTGAGCTTGCGGTTCAGGGTGGCGCGCGACAGGCCCAGCAGCCCGGCGGCGGCCGAGACATTGCCGCCGGCCTGGGTCAGGGCTCGGCGGACGGTGGCGCGCTCGGCCCTGTCCAGATCAAGGGAAGCGAGGTCGGCCGAGCGATCGGGCGAGGGCAGGCCGCGCTTCAGGGTTTCGTCGGTCAGCTTCAGGGCCTGGCGCGCGGCGCGGGAGGCGCCGATCACCACGTCGTCGCTATCGACTGCGAGCATCGGCGCCGAGGCGCGGTCGGCGCTGGTCTCGGGCAGCAGCACGATGCGGGCGCTGGGGAAGGCCTCGCGGAAGGCGCGGGCCTCGATGCGGCGGGCGGCGTCGGTGACGGCGCGTTCAACCAGGCCGGTGAGGCCCTCGAGGCCCGGGCGGCAGGAGGAGACATCCAGCGCCCCGGCCAGGCGGCCGGTCGGATCGAACAGCGGCGCGACGGTGCAGGACAGGCCGATATTGCGGGTATGGAAGTGCTGGTCGCGGTGGATGGTCAGCACCCGCTGCTCGGCGATGCAGGTGCCGATGCCATTGGTGCCCTCACGCGCCTCGCTCCAGACCGCGCCGTTCCACAGGCCCCAGCGGCGGAACACCGGATCATCAGCGGTCACGCCCCGGCGGTCGACCGGCACGCCCTCGGCATTGGTCAGCAGCACGCAGCAGCCGCCGTCGCCGACCGCCTGAAACAGCGCGTCCAGATTGTCCTGGGCGGCGAACAGCAGCGAGCCCATCCGTTCCTGGGCTTCGCGCAGCTCGCTGCCGGACAGCGTCTCGGGCGGCTTGCGGTTCTCGGGATCCAGATGGTGCTGGGTCAGGCTGCGCCGCCACGAGGCGGCCAGCGGCGTCGCGGCGCCGTCGTTCAGCACCGCCAGGACCCTTTCGGCATGGCCCGGCTCGGCCATCGCGTTTCCTCCGCGAGCGATTTTTCGCCTGGGACCGCAGCATGACGCCGGTGCGGGTCGCGATGCAAGTACGGCGTTTTACGGTGTCGCGGCTTCGGTTTGGGCGTAAACGGGGAAGCGTTTTCCAGGAGTTCCCCGATGTTGCTCGCGCTTTCCACTTGGTCCGAGATCGAGACCCGCCTGAAGACCAGCACGAGCGTGGTGGTGCCGATCGGCTCGAACGAACAGCACGGGCCGACGGGTTTGCTGGGCACCGACTGGCTGTGCCCCGAGATCATCGCCCACGAGGCCAGCAAGCGCGCGAACGACAAGATCCTGGTGGCCCCGACCTTCAACATCGGCATGGCCCAGCATCACCTGGCCTTCCCGGGCACCATCTTCCTGCGCCCCTCGACCTTCATCGCCGCGATCGGCGACTGGGTGCGCTCGCTGGGCGCGCACGGGTTCACGCGGATCTATTTCCTGAACGGCCATGGCGGCAATGTCGCCTCGATCGAGGCCGCCTTCTCGGAGATCTATGCCGACTACAGCTTCCGCCAGCAGCGCGCGCCGTTCGCCCTGAAGTTGAAGAACTGGTGGGACCTGGCCGGCGTCAACGCCCTGGCCAACCGCCAATTCCCCACGGGCCACGGCAGCCACGCCACCCCGTCCGAGATCGCCGTGACCCAGTGGGCCTATCCCGAGACGATCAAGACCACGGCCTATGAGCCCAGGATCGCCCCGACCGGCCCGATCCGCGAGGCCCTGGACTTCCGCGCCCGCTATGCCGACGGCCGCATGGGCTCGGACCCGGCCCAGGCGACGCCGGAAAAGGGCGGCGAGCTGGTCGACATGGCGGCTAATGCGCTGCTGGAAGATATCGCCGCGTTCGGCGCCGAGCAGGCTCCCGGCTAGGCAACGGGACCGAAACCTCGTCCTTCGACAGGCTCAGGATGAGGTTTCTACTGGCAGGCCGAAAATCGTCCTCACCCTGAGCTTGTCGAAGGGCGAGGACCGGCCCTCAAGCCTCGACCGCCCGGCGCTCCAGCGCCGGCTGGCCGTGGCGCGTGGCCATGATCTCGCCGATCACCGCCACCGCCACCTCGAACGGCGCCTTGCCGCCCAAGTCGAGGCCGATCGGGGCGCGCAGCTTGGCGAGGTCGCGGTCGGTCAGCCCCGCCGCCTTCAGCCGCGCGATCCGCTCGGGCAGGCGACGGCGTGCGCCCAGCAGGCCGACATAGGGCGCGGGCGAGGGCAGGGCGGCCAGCAGGGCCGCGTGGTCCAGCTCCAGGTCGTGGCCGCAGACGGCGACGGCGGTCCAGGCGTCCAGCCCGATCGCCGCCAGGGCCTGGTCGGCCGGATCGCGGCGATAGGCGACGTCGGCCAGGGGCGGCGGCGTTTCCGGACCCTTGGGGCGGACCAGGAAGGTTTCGAAGCCCGACTGCGCCCCCAGGCTGGCCACCGCCAGGGCGGTCGGGTCGCCGCCCAGCACGATCAGGCGCGGGACGGGATCGTAGGCCCGCTCGAAGGCGCCTGCCCACAGCGCCTGCGGCTCCTCGACGCACAGACGTTTCAGCCCGTCGGTCACCCAGAAGGCCGGCGCGCGGGCGGCGGCCAGGTCCAGCAGGGTGCGGGCGGCCGGATCGTCGGAGTCCAGTTTTTCGACCAGGATCTCGATCCGTGCGCCGCACAGGAGGCGGATGTCCGGCCAGGGGCTGCCTTCGCCGTAGACCAGGCGGCGTGGCCGGCCGTCGGCAAGGCAGGCGCGGGCGTGGGTCTCGACATCGGCCTCGATGCAGCCGCCGGACAGAAAGCCCGAAATAATATTTTCGCCGAACACCATCTGGGCCCCGATCGGACGCGGTCCGCCGCCGCCCAGGGCGATGATGGTGGCCAGGGCGGCGGGGCCCCGGGAAAGCGCTGCGGCCAAGGCGGGACGGGCGTCGTCGGCCATGCCGTGCATCGGCCAGAGGGGGGCTGTGGTGTCGCCTGAACGCGTGTCGGTCATCGGGTCGATGTTAACGCCTCGGCAAGTTTCCAGAAACCGGATGTTCAAACCTTGGCGCGTACCGTTCGCGTCTGTTGGTGTTTTGCTCGCGCGGATGGCGATGTCCATTTCGGTCTCAAAACTCGGTTTGGCTGCGGCCCAGTTCGGTCTCGACGGCGGAAGCTCGTCGGCGCCGCGTGGTCGTTCGGCCGAAGCCGAGACGCGCGACATGCTGAACATCGCAGCCCGCGCCCGCCTCTCGGTGCTGGACGCCTCGGGCCTGTTCGGCCGCGCCGAGACCCTGCTGGGCGACCTCATTCCGCGTCCGGTGCCGTTTCGCGTCACGATCGCCACCGCCCGCGCCGATCGCGGCCCCGACTATGTCGAGGCCGAAGCCCGCGCCACCCTGCGCCGCATCGGCGTCGAGCGGGCCGATTCGATCATCGTCCATTCGCCCTCGGAGCTGTTCGGCCCGCACGGCGCGGCCCTGTGGGACCGCCTGCAGCGCCTGAAGGACCAGGGCCTGTTCGCCAAGATCGGCGTCGCGGCCCACGCCACCGACGATCCGGTCGGCGTCGCCAAGCGCTTCAAGCCCGACATTCTGCAAGCGCCGGCCTCGCTGCTGGACCAGCGCCTGCTGGCCGACGGCTCGCTGCAACGCATCGCCGGCATGGGCGTCGAGGTGCATCTGCGCTCGATCTTCCTGAACGGCCTGCTGTTCCTGCCGCCCGACCGCGTCCCGGCCCAGTTGAAGGGCGCCTCGGGTCGTCTGTCGCGCGTGCGCCGCATGATCGCCGAGGGCCGGTCGGACCCGCTCCAGGCCGCCCTGGGCTTTGCCCTGTCGCGTCCGGAAGGCTCGGCCGTGCTGGTCGGCTGCAACTCGGCCGCCGAACTGTCGGCCGTCGTGGCCGCCGCCTCGAGCCCGCCGCCGGACCTCGACTGGGACGAGATGGCCATCGACGATCCGGTCGCGCTCGACCCGCGACGTTGGGTCGCCTGACCAACTTCTAGAATCGGTTGCGAGACTTCGAACGGCTGGATCGGCCGCTCGACCCCGCGTGCGTTCGCGCCGCGAATTAAGCGCGCCGATTAAGGTCTTATAAGTTTCTGATTCACTTGAGTTTTATGAGTTTGGCCTAGTCTGATCCCAACGAAGGGAGACCGCGTCATGATCCTCGCCGTCCTGCAGGCCCGCATGGGCTCGTCCCGGCTGCCGGGCAAGTCGATGGCCACGCTGCAAGGCGAGCCGATGATCGTGCGCCAGCTGGAGCGCCTGCGCGGCGCGCGCTGCCTCTCCAAGATCATCGTGGCCACCAGCACCGATCCGGCCGACGACGCCCTGGCCGGCTTCCTGGTCTCGCGCGGTCACACCGTCTATCGCGGGGCCGGCGCCGACATCCTGGCCCGCATCGCCCGCTGCGCCGAAGCGATCAGCGCGGTCAGCCACGTGGTCCGCCTGAAGGGCGACGCGCCGTTCATGGATCCGGGGATCATCGACGACGCCGTCCGCATGGCGCTCGCCAGCGGCGCCGACTACACCTCCAACCGCGTGCAGCGCACCTTCCCCGTTGGCCTCGAGGTCGAAGTGATCAAGGCCAGCGTCCTGCGCGACGCCGCCGCCGAGGAGCGTGACCCGCAGGCCCGCGTGTCGCCGACCGCCGCTATCCGCAACCAGCCCCAGCGCTGGAGCCAGGCCCATCTGAAGGCGCCGCGCGATTGGTCCAGGCTGGACTGGCGCGTGAAGACCGCCGCCGACCTGGCCTTCGCCCGCTCGATCTACGACGCCCTGCACCCGGTCGATCCGGACTTCCGCATGGGCGACGTGCTGGACCTGGTCGAGAGCCACCAGGACATCGGTCGCTTCGCGGCTTAGGGCAAAATCTAGCTCAAAATAAACTCGTCATCCCGGGCGGCGAAGCCGACCCGGGACCCAGGGGCCAAGCGCAATGCGGCGATCCCTGGGTCCCGGCTCTCCGCTACGCTGCGGCCGGGATGACGAGTTTTTTGTTGCCTACTTCCACGCCCCGTAAGGATCGACCGACGTCTTGCCCAGGGCCTCGGCCACGGCCGGATGGGTCAGTTCGCCCTTCAGGACGTTGAGGCCGCGCGCCAGGTGGACGTTGCTTTTGAGCGCGTCCAGGCCCTTGTCGGCCAGCGCCAGGCCGAACGGCAGGGTGGCGTTGCCCAGGGCTTCGGACGAGGTGCGCGGGGCGGCGCCCGGCATGTTGGCCACGCAGTAGTGAACGACGCCGTCGACCGTGTAGGTCGGTTCGGCGTGGGTGGTCGGCTTGGAGGTCTCGAAGCAGCCGCCCTGGTCGATCGAGACGTCGACCAGCACCGAGCCCGGCTTCATCTGCTTCAGGTGCTCGCGGCGCACCAGCTTGGGGGCGGCGGCCCCGGCGGTCAGCACCGCGCCGATGATTACGTCGGCCTTGAGGATCTCTTCCTCGACGGCGGCGAAGGTCGAGTAGCGCGTGAGAATGCGGCCTTGATACAGGTCGTCCAGCTCGCGCATGCGCGGGATCGAGCGCTCCAGCACCACCACCTCGGCGCCGAGGCCGGCGGCCATGCGGGCGGCGTTCGAACCGACCACGCCGCCGCCCAGCACGACCACGCGGGCCGGGGGCACGCCGGGCACGCCGCAGAGCAACAGGCCCATGCCGCCATTGTGCTTGAGCAGCGTCTCGGCCGCCGAGAACACGGCGATCCGGCCGGCCACTTCCGACATCGGGGCCAGCAGCGGCAGGCCGCCGCGCGCGTCGGTGACGGTCTCGTAGGCGATGGCGGCCGCGCCGCTCTTCAGCAGGCCCTCGGTCTGGGCCGGGTCGGGCGCGAGGTGGAGGTAGGTGAACAGGATGTGGCGCGGCTCGAGCTTTTCCCACTCGACCTTCTGCGGTTCCTTGACCTTCACGATCATGTCCGCGCCGGCGAAGACGGCGGCGGCGTCCGGGGCGATGGTCGCGCCGGCCTTGACATAGACGTCGTCGGCATAGCCGGCGCCGAGGCCGGCCCCCGACTGGACGAGGACGGTGTGGCCGTGACCGACATATTCCCGGACGGCCGTGGGGGTGAGACCGACCCGGTGTTCGCCCGGTTTGATCTCGGAAGGGACGCCAACGCGCATGATGCTTCCTCCAAAAGCGCTTTGACCGGGACTGTGCGCTCAAGGGGGCGCAGTTTCCCTGGTGATTTCGTGTCCGGTGACAGCTGTTGCGCAGGATTCCTGCGTGCTATGTCATTCTGATGAAGAAAGCCGCCGTCGACCTGGACAGTTTCGACCGGAAGCTCCTGCACCTGCTGCAGCGGCGGGGCCGGGCCAGCTATGTGGAAATGGCCGAGGCGGTGAATCTTTCCGAATCCGCCTGTCTTCGCCGCGTGCGGGCTCTGGAGGACGCCGGGGTCATCGGGCGCTATGCCGCCGTGATCGACGAGCGGGCGGTGGGCCTGCCGCTCAGTGTCTTCGTCACCGTGACCCTGTCGTCCCAGGCCGAGACCGCGCTCAGCGCCTTCGAGAAGGCGATCGCGAACGTGCGCGAGGTGGCCGAGTGCTACCTGATGACCGGCGGCTCGGACTATCTGCTGCGGCTGGTGGTGCGCGACGTCGACGACCTGGAGCGGGTCCACGCCCAGGAGCTGACCCGCATCCCCGGCGTGGTGCGCGTCAGCAGCAGTATCGCCATGCGCACCGTCGTGAAGCGCGCCGAATTGCCGCTGTGAAGGTGTGATTAACCCTTCTTGAGCCGTTGAGGCCCTAGGCTCCCGCCCGACATTCAAACCGCGTCGGGGGACGAGATGGTTTCGAGACGGATCCTGCTGGGGGCGCTGGCCGGTCTGGCGGCGCCAGCCATGGCTTTCGCCGAGGGCGATGGCGTGCCGACGCCCAGCCTGCTCACCAGGAAGGGCCGCCGCACGCGTTCGGCCCTGAGCCACCAGACGGGCGACAAGGCCGCGCTGGACAAGGCCTTGGCCAGTGTCAAGCCGATGGAGGCCGAACCCGCCCACGCTCCGGCCGCGCCGGCCCAGGCGGTCTCGCCCGACGAGGCCCTGGGCCGCCTCAAGCACGGCAACGCCATCTTCTCGCGCGGCGGGGCCAACCTGATCCTGCCGACCACGGCCCGGGTCGCCGAGCTGTCCAAGGGGCAGGCGCCGTTCGCGGTGGTGATCGGCTGCGCCGACAGCCGCACCGCCCCGGAACTGGTCTTCGACTGCAATCTGGGCGAGCTGTTCGTGATCCGCGTGGCCGGCTCGACCGTCAGCCGCGAGGGCCTGGGCTCGATCGTCTACGCCGTAGAGCACCTGGGCGCGCCGCTGATCGCCGTCCTGGGTCACACCAAGTGCGGCGCCGTCGGCGCGGCCGTGGACGTGGCCAAGAAGCATTCGGAGCTGCACGGGGCCCTGCACGAGATGGTGCTGCCGATCATTCCGGCGGTGCTGGAAGCCGACGAGACCCACCCGGCCGACCTGCAGGACGCCGCCATCCGCCGCAACGTCCGCGACATCGCCGGCCGCCTGAAGGTCGCCGACGGCGTCCTGGCCGAGCGGATCGAGGAAGGCCGGCTGAAGGTGGTTTCGGCCTGCTACGATCTGGCGACGGGCGTGGTGAGCTTCGACGCTTAGGTCAGGGCTCCAGGCTCCCCAAACACCGATCCCCTAACGCTGTCACCCAACCGCCGTTGACCCCTGGTCGCGCTTAGGTTCAATTCGCCTTGAATCTGCGCAAATCAGGGAAAGACACGGATGTCGACGGACGAAACGCCGCCGGAAGGTGGTCGCGACACCCAAAATCCCTGGCTGACGCGCTGGAATTCGCTGCGCACGAGCGTTTCCGAACACTGGCCCGACGCCCTGAAGGGCCCGGTGGCCATCGCCGTGGCCGGGGCCCTGGTCGTCGGTTTCGGCGGCGGCCTGGCGGTCGGCAAGGGCGGCTGGTTCTTCGGCGGCGGCGGCAAGCCGGCGGGCGTGGAGTCCGTCAAGGGAGAGGCCTGGTCGCTGTTCGGCAAGCCGCGCGGCGCCAACGCGCCGCGTCGTGGCATTCCCAAGCCGGAAGGTTTCGCAGTCTGGCAGACCCGCGTCGACAGCAGCGGCGCCGACCCGCTGGCCTGTATCCGCATGAGCAAGGACCTGGACCCGTCCAAGTCCTATGCCGACTTCGTGCTGGTCTCGCCCGACCTGGGCCGTCAGCCTTCGGTCCGCGTGAAGGGCGACGAGCTGTGCCTGGGCGGCATCGGCTTCACCGATCACCGCATCACCCTCTTGAAGGGCCTGCCCGCCAAGGGCGGCGACACCCTGACCGCCAATGCCGACGTCGACTTCACGTTCGGCGAGAAGCCGCCGTATGTCGGCTTCGCTGGCGACGGCGTGATCCTGCCGCGCGAGGAGTCGGACGGCGTCGCCATTGAGACGATCAACGTCCAGAGCCTGGCCATCGAGGTCTGGCGCGTGCCGGACCGCAACCTGGTCCGCAAGTCGATCAGCGCGCCCGATCCGACGGGCGAGGGCGACTGGGCCGGCGACTACGGCGACGACGCCGTGGGCGACGACGGCCGCCAGGTCTGGAAGGGCACGGTGCAGGTCACCGGCGGCGCGACCGGCCAGAAGGCGACCACCGTCTTCCCGCTGGGCGCGGTGCTGAAGGACATGAAGGCCGGCGCCTTCGTCATCAAGGCGCGCGACGCCTCGGGCGGCCGCTCGAGCGAGAACGACGAGGGCGGCGACAACAACCCGGCCCAGGCTCGCCGCTGGATCGTGTTCACCGACATGGCCCTGCTGGGCTACGACGGCTCGGAGAGCCTGGACGTGGTGGTCCGCTCGCTGAAGAGCGCCAAGACCCTGTCGGGCGTGCGCGTGGCCCTGGTGGCCGCCGACGGCGAGTCTCTGGCTGAAGCCAACAGCGACGCCGACGGCCGCGTGCGCTTCCTGCGTCCGCTGCTGAAGGGCCAGGGCGCCGAGCGCGCCAAGATGGTCATGGCCTATGGGCCGCAAGGCGACCTCGCCCTGCTGGACCTGGACCGCTCGCCGGTCGACCTCTCCAAGCAGGGCGTGGGCGGCCGCACCGAGGGCGGCGTCGACGGGCGCAGCGTGGCGGCCGATATCGACGGCTACCTCTATGCCGACCGCGGCATCTACCGGCCGGGCGAGACGGTCCACCTGACCGCCATGGTCCGCGACCGCATGGCCAAGGCCGTGACCGACCGCAAGGGCGAGATCATCGTCAAGCGGCCCTCGGGCGTCGAGTTCAAGCGCTATCCGTTCAGCCAGGCCCACGCCGGCGCGGTGCTGGCCGACATCGCCCTGCCCCGATCCGCCCCGCGCGGTCGCTGGATCGCCGAACTGCACATCGAGGGCATCGAGGACGAGACCGGCAGCCTGTCGTTCTCGGTCGAGGACTTCGCGCCGCAGCGTCTGGCCGTCACCGCCACGGGCCAGGAGTCCGTCCCGGTCGGCGCCGGCGAAACCCGCAAGGTCGACGTCTCGGCCCGCTTCCTCTACGGCGCGCCGGGCGCTGGCCTGCAGACGCAAGGCGAGGCCCGCCTGCGCGCCGATAGCGATCCGTTCCCCGCCTACAAGGGCTTCCAGTGGGGCGACCAGTCCAAGACCTTCGACGAGAAGTTCATCGACCTGGGCTCGACCGTCACCGACGGCGAGGGCCGGGCGATCCTGTCGGTCGCGACCACGGACGCGGGCGACACCGCCCAGCCGCTGGTGGCCTCGGTCACCGCCTCGGTGTTCGAGCCCGGCGGCCGTCCGGTCCGCGAGGGGCTGGAGCTGAAGGTGCGTCCGAAGTCGATCTATTACGGCGTCAAGGTCGACCAGGGCGAGGCCGGCAAGGGCGATCCGCCCGTCAGCCTCGACATGATCGCCGTCAACGCCGCCGGCCAGCGTGTCGGCGCGACCGCGACCTACACCCTGGTGGCCGAGCGCTGGGACTATGACTGGTTCCAGCAGAACGGCCGCTGGCAATGGCGGCGTAGCAGCCGCGACGCGATCGTGGCCAAGGCGCAGGTGAACATCGGCGCTGGTTCGCCAGCCAAGTTCACCCGCCGCCTGGGCTGGGGCGATTATCGCCTGGAGATCGAGGGCGCGGACGGCGCCAAGACCGTCACCCGCTTCTCGGCCGGCTGGGGCGCTCCCGCCCGCGAGGGCGAGGCGCCAGACGTGGTCCGCGTGTCGGCCGGGACCAAAACCTACAGCCAGGGCGACACGGTCGAGATCACCCTGAAACCGCCCTATGCCGGCGAGGCCCAGGTCGCGGTCGCCACCGACCGCCTGATCGACCTGAAGACCGTCAGCGTCGGCGAGAACGGGACCACCGTGCGCCTGAAGACCTCGGCCGCCTGGGGCGGCGGGGCCTATGTCATGGTCAGCGTCATCCAGCCGCGCGATCCGGTCGCCTCGCCCAAGCCCCGCCGGGCCCTGGGTCTGGTCTACGTCCCGCTCGACCCCAAGGGTCGCAAGCTGACCGTGGACCTCGGCACGCCGACCAAGATCGACAGCAAGGCGCCGGTCGAGATCCCGGTGAAGGTGTCGGGCATGGGCTTTGGCACGAGAGCCCGCGTCACCATCGCGGCGGTGGACGAGGGCATCCTGCGCCTGACCCACCAGGACAGCCCGGACCCGGTGAAGTGGTACTTCGGCAAGCGGGCCCTGACCCTGAACTATCGTGACGACTACGGCCGCCTGCTAGACCCGAACATGGGCGCGCCGGCCAATGTCAACTTCGGCGGCGACGAGGTCGGCGGCGAGGGCCTGACGGTCACCCCGATCAAGACCGTGGCCCTGTGGTCCGGCGTGGTCGAGACGGGCCTGGACGGCAAGGCGGTGATCAAGCTGCCGGCCGCCGACTTCAACGGCGAGCTGCGCATCCAGGCCGTGGCCTGGACCGACACCGCCGTCGGCTCGGCCTCCAAGCCCTTGACCGTGCGCCAGCCGGTGGTGGCCGACCTGAACCTGCCGCGCTTCCTGGCGCCGGGCGACCAGGCCTATGCCACGCTGGAGCTGCACAATGTCGAGGGCAAGCCGGGCGCCTACACCGCCGAGGCCTTCTCCACCAACGGGCTGAAGGTCGCCTTCAAGAAGGTGTTCCAGCTGATCCTGGGCCAGCGCATCGCCGAGAAGATCCCCTTCCTGGCGCCGGACGTCACCGGCGTCGGCAAGATCGGCTTCAAGGTCGCCGGCCCTGGTTTCACGACCAGCAAGGACTATCCGATCCAGACCCGCCTGGGCTGGGGCGACGTGGTGCGCACCACCACCGAGATCCAGAAGCCGGGCGAGGCCTTCACGCCCTCGTACCAGCTGCTCTCGGGCCTGGCGGCGGGCGACGTGACGATGCAGGTCAGCTACTCGCCGATCCGGGCCTTCGACCCCTCGGCGATCGCGGTCGCTTTGCAGCGCTATCCGTACGGCTGCACCGAGCAGCTGGTCTCGACGGCCTATCCGCTGCTGTACGCCCAGACCTTCTCGAACGATCCCAAGTTGAAGCGCACCCCGGCCGCCCTGGCGGGCGCGGTGGGCAAGCTCCTGGATCGCCAGACCCTGGACGGCGCCTTCGGCCTGTGGCGCGTCGGCGACGGCGAGGCCGATCCGTGGCTGGGCGCTTACGTGGTCGACTTCCTGCTGGAAGCCCGCGCCCAGGGCGTGGCCGTGCCGGACGCGGCCATCGACAAGGCGGTCTCGGCCATGCGCCAGGTCAGCCGTCCCGAAGGCTGGGCCTCGGTCGCCTATCGCATGGAGTATCCGGGCTGGTGGGCCTCGAACGAGGACGCCTCCAAGAAGGCCACCGAGCGCATGCGTCGCCGGGCTTCGGCCTACGCCCTCTATGTGATGGCCAAGGCCGGCAAGGGGGATCTGGCCCGCCTGCGCTGGTGGCACGACGTCCAGATGAAGGACGAGAGCCAGCCGGTCGCCAAGGCTTACGTGGCCGCCGGCCTGGCCCGCATGGGCGACAACGCCCGCGCCCGCTCGGCCATGCGCCAGGCGGTCGCCTCGCTCGGCTACAAGGACGAGCAGGACTGGTACCAGTCGACCCTGCGCGACACCGCGGTGGTCACGGCCCTGGCGGCCGAGTCCAACATGATGGACATCGCGCGCCAGATGCAGGGCCGCCTGGAGAACGTCAGCAAGGATCCGGACAGCCTGAACACCCAGGAGCAGGCGGCGCTGCTGCACGCGGCCAACGCCCTGATCCGGGCCTCGGGTCCGATGTCGATCGACGCCCAGGGCGTGAACGCCCTGCCGCCGGCCGGCGGCGCGCCGCGCTGGGCGGTGGGCAAGCTGGCCGACGCCCGCTTCGTCAACACCGGCAAGGGTACGGTGTGGCGGACGGTCAGCGTGCGCGGCACCCCGACCTCGGCCCCGCCCGCCAGCGCCAGCGGCCTCTCGGTCTACAAGCGCCTGATGTCGATGAGCGGCGCGGCGATCGATCCGGCCGCCATCCGCCAGGGCGACCGCATCATCGTGCTGGTCGCCGGCAGCAGCCAGCAGGCCCGCTCGACCGCCCTGGTGGTCGACGACGCCCTGCCGGCCGGCTTCGAGATCGAGACGACCTTGAGCGCCGACGACGCCCAGAACGGGCCGTTCAAGTTCCTCGGAACCCTGACCGCCGCCGACGTCCAGGAAAGCCGCGACGACCGCTTCATCGCGGCGCTCGATCTGGAGGGGAACAAGTCCTTCGCCCTGGCCTATGTGGCCCGGGCGGTGACACCGGGCTCGTTCTTCCTGCCGGGGGCGGTGGCCAAGGACATGTACCGGCCGGCGGTGGTCGGCCGCTCGGAAGCCTCGCGCGCCACGATCGCACCGGGGCCGTGAGGAGCTCTCTTGGCAACGCGTAACTGTCCTCGTCATCCCGGGCCGCCGCAGGCCGACCCGGGACCCAGGGGCGACCGCAACGCGCCGGCCCCTGGGTCCCGGCTCTCCGCTGCGCTGCGGCCGGGATGACGAAGTTTGGATTGCAGGGGGACGGCGCAAGATACGTCCCCCGCCTGACCAAGGTCCTCATCGGCGCCCTGGGTTTACAGCTTACCCTCTTCACCCTCAGCGCGGTCTTCCCACCGGACATGACCCGGGCCAAACACGCCTCGCCGGTCACCCTGGACCGGCGCGGGGCGTGGCTGCGCGCCTTGCCGGTCGAGGACGGGCGGTGGCGGATCCGAGCCGATCTCCAGCGCACCGACCCGACCTTCCAGAAGCGCCTGATCCAGGTCGAGGACGCGCGGTTCTTCTGGCACCTGGGCGTCGACCCGATCTCGCTGATCCGCGCCATCGGCTCGGCGGTGGTGCACGGCCGAGTGACCTCCGGGGCCTCGACCCTGACCATGCAGACCGCCCGCCTGCTGGAGCCGCGTCCGCGCAACATCGGCTCGAAGCTGATCGAGATGGTTCGCGCCGTGCAGCTGGAGTCGCGCCTCTCCAAGCGCGAGATCCTGGCCCTGTACCTGACCCTGGCGCCGTACGGCGGCAATCTGGAAGGGGCGCGGGCGGCCAGCCTCAGCTATTTCGGCCACGAGCCCTCCAGCCTGACCGATGGCGAACAGGCCATGCTGATCGCCCTGCCGCAGTCGCCGGAAGCGCGCCGTCCCGACCGCCGTCCCGAGGCCGCCAAGGCCGCCCGCCGCGCGGTGCTGGAGAAGCTTGTTCGGGCGCGTGCGATCAGCCAGGCCGCCGCCTACGAGGCCGAGAACGAGCCCCTGCCGCGCCGCACGCCGTTCCCGGCCCTGGCCTGGCACGTCGCCGGCGAGCTGGCCCGCAACGCAGGCCAGAACCAGGCCAGCGTGGTCTCGACGCTCGACGCCGACTTGCAGGCCAAGCTGGAGCCGATGGCCGCCGCCGTCGCCGCCGCGCAAGGACCGGACGCCACCGCCGCCATCCTGGTGGTCGAGATCAAGAACAGGGCGGTCCGCGCCGCCGTCGGCTCGGCCGGACGCGATCGGGCCGGGGGCTGGGTCGACATGACCCGCGCCCTGCGCTCGCCAGGCTCGGCCTTGAAGCCGTTCATCTACGCCATGGCCATGGACGACGGCCTGGTGGCCGCCGACACCCAGCTGCAGGACAACGCCACCCGCTTCGCCGACTACCAGCCCGAGAACTTCGACCGCGTGTTCCACGACAAGGTCACGGTGCGCGAGGCCCTGGCCCATTCGCTGAACGTCCCGGCCGTCGCCACCCTGGAGAAGCTCGGGCCCGAAGCCTTCGCCGGTCGCATCGAGGCCGCCGGGGCTCACCTGGCGCGGCCCAAGGCGCAGCTGAAGGAGGCCGGCCTGGCCCTGGCCCTGGGCGGCGAGGGCATCACCTGGCGCGACCTCGTCATGCTGTACGCGGCGCTCGGCGACAACGGAATGGCCAAGCCCCTGGCCTGGACCGAGGACGAGGCCAAGGCCCGCGAGAGGATGACCGGCACGCGCCTGGTCAGGCCCGAGGCGGCGCGGCAGGTGCTGGACATTCTGCGCGAAGCCCCGGCCCCGCGCGGTCGCGCGCCCTCGGCCCTGACGCGCGGCGGGCCGTCGATGGCCTTCAAGACCGGCACTTCGTACGGCTTCCGCGACGCGGTGGCGGCGGGGGTGGTCGGCGGCTATGCGATGCTGGTCTGGACGGGCCGGGCCGACGGCGGCGCGCGGGGCGGGCTGACCGGACGCGATGCAGCCCTGCCGCTGCTGTTCGACGTCGCCGACGCGGTCGGGGCCCCGACCTCGGCCCCGCGCCCGATCGCGCCGAAGTCCGCGCCTCTGGCCTTGCAGAAACTCCAGGCCGAGAACGCCGGCCCGCGCCTGATCTTCCCGCCCGACGGCGCGGCCGTGCAGGTCGACGCCCTGGGCCCCAAGGCGCGGGGCCTGGTGCTGGCCGCCGAGGGCGAGGGTCTGACCTGGTACGTGGAAGGCCAGCCGCTGGACCCGGATCCGGTCAGCGGCCGCGCGATCTGGAAACCGGGCGCGCCGGGCTTCTACAAGCTGGCGGTGGTCGATGCGCAGGGGCGTCGGGTGACGGCGCGGGTGCGGATCAAGGGTGGTTAGGGGTGGGCAATTTCATAGCCCCTTTAAGTCGTCATCCCGGCCGCAGCGCAGAGGCTATCCGGGATGACGAAATATTTTGAAGCTTGGACTTGCTGGAAGGGCCTCAGCCCTCGTCGCGCTTCCAGAACGGGCGGTCCTGAACCACCGTCTCGGCGACCACCCGCTCGTAGTCCTCGCGGCTGCTGATGCCGATGTTGAGGTCGTTCACCAGGCCGTCGTGCAGCGAATAGACCCAGCCGTGCACCGACAATGACTGGCCCCGCGCCCAGGCGTCCTGGACGAAGACGTCGGCGGCGACGTTGCGGACCTGGCGGGCGACGTTCAGCTCGGTTAGGCGGTCCAGCATCTCGCGCTTTTCCGGGATCTGCTCCAGCTCGTGCTTGTGCTCGGCATGGACCTCGCGGATCGGATGCAGCCAGTGGTCAACGAGGCCCCGGCGCTGGCCGTCGATAGCCGCCGCCACGCCGCCGCAGCCGTAGTGGCCGACGACCATGACGTGTTTCACCTTCAGCACGTCCACGGCGAACTGAAGGACGCTGAGATAGTTGGCGTCCTGCGGCGGGGCCAGGTTGGCGACGTTGCGGTGCACGAACAGCTCGCCGGGATCCAGGCCGACGATCTCGTTGGCCGGCACGCGGCTGTCGCTGCAGCCGATCCACAGATATTCGGGGCTCTGCTGGTTCTCCAGGCGCTTGAAGAACTCGGGGTCGATCTGGGTCTTGCTCTTCGACCACGCGGCGTTGTTGGCTTTCAGGTCCTCAAGCATCTAGCGCTCCGGATGATGGTCGGGGTGGGCGGCGGCGATCGCCGGGTGCTTGGCCGCGCGGGCCGCGGCGGCCTGGATCGCGGGGAACGGCGAAAGATCGACATTGAAACGGCCGGCGTTGAACACCTGCGGCACCAGCAGGCAGTCGACCAGGCCAGGGGCGTCGCCGAACGCGAAGCCGCCGCTGTGCCGGGCCACCATCGGCTCCAGGGCCCGGAAGCCGTCGCTGATCCAGCGGGCGACCCAGGCGTTGCGGTCGGTCTCGCCGATCTCCAGCGCCGTCAGCTGGCGCAGGACGCGCAGATTGTTCAGCGGGTGGATGTCGCAGGCGATGATCTCGGCCATGCCGCGCACGATGGCCCGCTCGAAAGGGGCGGTCGGCAGCAGGCGCGGCTCGGGAACCACCTCGTCCAGCCATTCCAGGATGGCCAGGCTCTGGGTCAGCGGCCGGCCGTCGACCTCGAGGGTCGGGACCAGGGCCTGGCCATTCAGGGCGCGATAGTCGTCGCCGTGGTGGGCGTTGGCCACCAGGTCCACGGGGCGCAGCTCGAAGGCCAGCCCTTTGAGATTCAGGCCGATCCGCACCCGATAGGGCGCGCTGGCGCGCTTGGCGCTGTGCAGGACGAGCTTCACGGCGCGCTCCTAGACGAGGGTGAACTCAAGACGTCCTACGCCCTCGACCTCGCCGACGACCTTGTCGCCGCGGACGATGGCGCCGACGCCTTCGGGCGTGCCGGTGAAGATCAGGTCGCCGGCGGCCAGGGTCCACAGCTCGCTGGCCTTGGCGATGACCTCGCCGATGTTCCAGATCAGGTCGCCGACCTGGCCGCGCTGACGCTCGGCGCCGTTGACCGACAGGGTGACGGCGGCCTCGGGAGCGGGTTCGCCCATGATCCGGATGGCGGTGATCGGGGCGCTGGCGTCGAAGGCCTTGCCGGCCTCCCACGGATGACCCTTGGCCTTGGCCGCGCCTTGCAGGTCGCGGCGGGTCAGGTCGACGCCGACGGCGTAACCGAACACCGCCTCCAGAGCCTGGGCGGGGGTCAGGTTCGCGCCGCCGCTCTTGAGCGCCACGACCAGTTCGATCTCGTGGTGCAGGTCGCTGGTCGCGGGCGGGTAGGGGACTTCGCCGGGCGCGACCAGGATGGCGTCGGCGGGCTTGGCGAAGAAGAAGGGCGGGTCGCGGGTGTCGGCGCCCATTTCGCGGGCGTGGGCGGCGTAGTTGCGGCCGACGCACAGGATGCGACGCACCGGGAAGACCGTGTCGGATCCTTCCACCGGAACCGTCGGAATGGCGTGCGGGGCAAAGGCGTAGGTCGTCATGGCGCCTCCTGTAGACCCAAAATCAACGCGCCAAAACCCCTCGCGGAAGGCTGCCGCCAGGTGAACCGTATCGCGGCCGCAAAGTGGTCGCCGTTCAGAAATCCTGCGGTTGAAGCCCTGGCCTAAACGTTCTTTCACTTGCCCCTGTCGTGAACCCCAAGGCATGACTGTGCTGGGGATATCTGGGCGGCTTATCGGGGGCTTTAGGACGCACATGCTCATCATCGAAAATCTGACCCATGTCTACGGCAACGGCACCCGCGCCCTGGACGAGGTCAGCCTGACGATTCCGCGCGGCATGTACGGCCTGCTGGGCCCGAACGGCGCGGGCAAGTCCACCCTGATGCGGACCATCGCCACCCTGCAGGCCCCGACCTCGGGCCACATCCGGTTCGGCGACATCGACGTCCTCAAGAACCCCGAGGCGCTGCGCGAGACCCTGGGCTACCTGCCGCAGGACTTCGGCGTCTATCCGCGCGTCTCGGCCTACGACATGCTGGACCACATGGCGGTTCTGAAGGGGATCTCCGGGGCCAAGGAACGCAAGGCCACGGTCGAGCACCTGCTGAACCAGGTGAACCTGTGGACCGTGCGCAAGAAGGCCATCGCCGGCTTCTCCGGCGGCATGCGCCAGCGCTTCGGCATCGCCCAGGCCCTGATCGGCGATCCGCGCCTGATCATCGTCGACGAGCCCACCGCGGGCCTCGACCCCGAGGAGCGCAACCGCTTCCTGAACCTGCTGGCCGAGATCGGCGAGAACGTGGTGGTGATTCTCTCGACCCACATCGTCGAGGATGTCAGCGACCTCTGCCCCGCCATGGCCATCATCTGCGACGGCCGCATCGTCAGCGAAGGCGCCCCGGCCGACCTGGTGGCCAAGCTCAAGGGCCGGATCTGGAAGAAGATCATCGACAAGGCCGAGCTCGAAGCCGCCAAGCAGCAGCACAAGGTGATCTCCACCCGCCTGCTGGCCGGCCGCACGGTCATCCACATCCAGTCCGACGACAATCCCGGCGACGGCTTCACGGCGGTCGAGGGCGGGCTGGAGGATGTCTATTTCTCCACGCTCTCGACCACCCGGCGGGCGGCCTGACGGGGAGCGGCGCGATGTTTCGCAAGATCGCGGGCTTCGAGCTCCGCTACCAGCTGAAGTCGCCGGTGTTCTGGGTGGTGGCGACCATCTTCTTCCTGCTGACCTTCGGGGCGGCGACGATCGACCAGATCCGCATTGGCGGCGGCGGCAACATCCACAAGAACGCGCCGTTCGCGATCGCCCAGACCCATCTGATCCTGTCGATCTTCTACATGTTCGTGACCACGGCCTTCGTGGCCAATGTGGTGGTGCGCGACGACGAGACCGGCTTCGGGCCGATCCTGCGCTCCACCCGGGTGCGCAAGTTCGACTACCTCTACGGCCGCTTCACCGGCGCCTTCCTGGCCGCGGCGATCTCGTTCCTGGTCGTGCCGCTGGCGATCTGGATCGGCTCGTTCATGCCATGGATCGACCCCGAGCGCCTGGGGCCCAACGACCTCCACGCCTATCTCTTCTCCTACTTCGCCCTGGCCCTGCCCTCGATCCTGCTGACCTCGGCGCTGTTCTTCGCCCTGGCCACGATCACCCGCTCGATGATGTGGACCTATGTCGGCGTGATCGCCTTCATGGTGCTGTGGATCATCGCCAACATCGCGCTGGACCGCCCTGAATACGAGAAGATCGCCGCCTATTGGGAGCCGATGGGCACAGCCGCCTACGGTCTGGTCACCAAGTACTGGACCGCCAGCGAGCGCAACAGCGTCACCCCGCCCCTGGCCGGCGCCCTGCTGTTCAACCGCGCCTTCGTGGTGGCGCTGTCGGCCGGCTTCCTGGTCCTGGCCTACGGCCTGTTCCGCTTCCAGTCGGCCGACCTGTCGGGCCAGAAGAAGGTCAAGACGGGCAAGAAGGCCGAGGTCGAGGCCGCGCCCGCGCTCCTGTCCGGTCCGCTGCCCCAGCCGGTGTTCGACCGGGCCACGGCCTGGGCCCAGCTGGTGGTCCGCACCCGCCTGGACATGGGTCAGGTGTTCAAGAGCCCGGCCTATTTCGTGCTGCTGGCCCTGGGCCTGGCAAACGCCATGGGGGCCCTGTGGTTCGCCACCGACGCCGGCCGCTACGGCGGCGTGGTCTATCCGGTCACCCGCGTGCTGCTGCAGCCGCTGCTGGGTTCGTTCGGCCTGATCCCGATGATCATCGCCATCTATTATTCGGGCGAGCTGGTCTGGCGCGAGCGTGAGCGCAAGACCCACGAGATCATCGACGCCACCCCCGTGCCCGACTGGGCCTTCGTGGCGCCCAAGACCCTGGCCATCAGCCTCGTCCTGGTCTCGACCCTGCTGGTCAGCGTGGTCGCCGCCATCCTCAGCCAGGTGTTCCACGGCTATTTCAACTTCGAGCTCGGCAAGTACCTGCTGTGGTACGTGCTGCCGCAGTCGGTGGACTTCATCCTGCTGGCGGTACTGGCCGTGTTCCTGCAGGCGATCAGTCCGCACAAGTTCATCGGCTGGGGCCTGATGGTGATCTACATCGTCACCACCCTGACGTTCGTGAACCTGGGTTTCGAGCACAAGCTCTACAACTACGGTTCGGTCACCGACACGCCGTTCTCGGACATGAACGGTCTGGGCAAGTTCTGGATCGGCGCCTGGTGGCTGCGCGCCTACTGGACGGCCTGCGCCCTGATCCTGCTGGTGCTGTCCTACGGCCTATGGCGGCGCGGGACCGAGAGCCGCCTGCTGCCGCGCCTGCGCCGCCTGCCCTCGCGCCTGAACGGCGGGGCCGGGATCCTGGCCGGCGTCTCCCTGGTCGCCTTCGCGGCCCTGGGCGGCTTCATCTATGTGAACACCAATGTCTGGAACGACTACCGGACCCGGATCGACAACGAGAAGTGGCAGGCCGACTACGAAAAGACCCTGCTGCCGTTCGAGAACACGCCCCAGCCCAAGATCGTGTCCATGACCCTGGACGTCGACCTGAAGCCCCACAATCCCAGCGTCGAGACCAAGGGCTCATACGTCATCGAGAACCGCACGGGTGCGGCGCTGAAGGAGATCCACGTCCGCTTCGATCGCGACCTGAAGGTCAAGGGCCTGTCGATCGAGGGCGCGCGGCCCAAGAAGACCTTCGAGAAGTTCAACTATCGCATCTTCGCCTTCGACACGCCGATGCAGCCGGGTGAGCGGCGCAAGATGAGCTTCATCACCGACCGCGGCCAGCTGGGCTTCCCCAACAGCGACCAGGAGCACCGGGTCGTCGACAACGGGACCTTCATCAACAACATGGAGATCGCGCCGATCCTGGGCATGTCGCGGGACGGCCTGCTGCAGGACCGCGCCAAGCGCCGGAAGTACGGCCTGCCGCCCGAGCGCCGCATGGCCAAGCTGGGCGACGTTCCCTCGCAGCAGTTCAACGGCCTGCGCAAGGACGCCGACTTCGTCACCTCCGACATCACCGTCACCACCGAGTCCGACCAGACGCCGATCGCGCCGGGCTACAAGGTCTCGGACACCGTCAAGAACGGCCGTCGCGTCGCCCGCTTCGTCACCGAGGCGCCGATCATGCCGTTCGTCTCGATCCAGTCGGCCCGCTACCAGGTCGCCAGGGAGACCTACAAGGGCGTGGAGCTGGCGGTCTATTACGACGCTCAGCACACCTGGAACATCGACCGCATGAAGGCGTCGATGAAGCGCTCGCTGGACTATATGAGCGCCAATTTCAGCCCCTATCAGTTCCGCCAGCTGCGCTTCCAGGAGTTCCCGGACTACGAGCAGTTCGCCCAGTCTTTCGCCAACACCATTCCGTGGTCGGAAGGGATGTTCTTCATCTCCGACTACCGCGACCCGACCAAGATCGACATGGTCACCTATGTCGGCGCCCACGAGATCGGCCACCAGTGGTGGGCGCACCAGGTGATCGGCGCCGACCAGCAGGGCGGGGCGATGCTCTCCGAGACCTTCGCCCAGTACTCGGCCCTGATGGTGATGAAGCACACCTACGGCGAGGACCAGATCCGCCGGTTCCTGAAGTTCGAACTGGACAGCTATCTGCGCGCGCGCGGCGGCGACGTCATCGACGAGCAGCCGCTCTACAAGGTCGAGAACCAGCCCTACGTCTATTACCGCAAGGGCTCGCTGGTCATGTACCGGCTGCAGAGCGAGGTGGGCGAGGCGGTCGTCAACCGGGCCCTGCGCCGCCTGATCGCCGAGCACGCCTTCAAGGGCGCGCCCTATCCGATGACCACCGATTTCCTGACGATCCTCCGCGCCGAGGCGCCGGCGGACAAGCAGGCCCTGATCACCGACCTCTTCGAGAAGATCACCCTCTACGACCTGAAGACCAAATCGGCGGCGGTGAAGAAGCGGGCCGACGGCCGGTTCGACGTCACGGTCACGGTCGATGCGGTCAAGAAGTACGCCGACGGCAAGGGCAAGGAGACCGCCGCGTCGCTGAACGAAACCATGGACATCGGCCTGTTCACGGCCAAGCCGGGCGAGAAGGGCTTCAATGCCAAGTCGGTCGTCGCCTATGAGCGCCGGCCGATCCGCTCGGGCGTCCAGACCTTCACCTTCACGGTGGCCAAGGCGCCGAAGTTCGCGGGGATCGACCCCTACAACACGGTGATCGACCGCAACGGCGACGACAACACCACCGCGGTCACGAACTGACATGAAAAAGCCCGCCGTCCCGATGGACGGCGGGCCATTCCGTAAAGCCAAGCAGCCTAGTGCTTGGCGTTGTCCTTGGCGACGTCCTCGCCGGTGTCGAAGCCCTTCTTCAGGCCCTCGGCCATGTTCAGATGCTCCTGGACCTTCGGGGCCGTGGCGGCGGCGAAGGCCTTGATGGCGGCGGTGTCGCCGTCCTGGGCGTAGCGCTGCAGCAGGTTCAGGGCCGCCTGGTGAGCGTCGACCTGGCTGTCGGCGTACTTCTTGTCGAAGTCCTTGGCGTCGGCCTTGTTCAGGTCGTCCAGCTTGCCTTGCAGGTCTTCCGGCAGGGCCGTCGGCGGAGTGATGGCCGCGCCCGAGGCGGCGATGGCGGCCTTCAGCTCTTCCGTGGTCTTGGCGTGGGCCTTTTCCATCTCGGCGGCGAACTTCTTCACCGACGGATTGGTCGAACGCTTGGCGGCGACCTTGGCGGCCTCGATCTCGAACATGTCGCTGGCGGCGGCCTTGGCGACGAACACGTCGGCCTTGGTCTCGTCCGAAGGCGTCGGGACGGTGGCGGCGGGGTTGGCGTCCGGGGTCGCGGCCTGCTCGGCCGGGGTGGCGGCGCCCTTGGTTTCGTCGGATTTCGGGCCGCACGCGGCGAGGCTCAGCGCCGCGATGGCGGCGCCGGCGATCATCAGATGACGGGTCATGGCTCTGTCTTTCCCTGGGTTCTTTTCTTAGAGAGGGAGGCGGCGCCGCGGTTCGCCGTCGTGCTCAACAAAACATCACGGAGCCGTGAACGGTTCCTTTGGGTAGGGGCGAATAACAAATGACACAGCAAGCGCCTCTGGGGCCCCTGGCCGGACTGCGCGTGATCGAGATGGGCTCGCTGATCGCCGGACCCTTCTGCGGCCAGGTGCTGGGCGACTTCGGCGCCGAGGTCATCAAGCTGGAGGACCCCGGGGTCGGCGACCCGATGCGCCAGTGGGGGCGCTCCAAGCCCAAGGGACTGTCGCCGTGGTGGCCGGTGATCGGCCGCAACAAGAAGTCCGTCACCGTCGACCTGCGCACCGACCAAGGCCGCGACATCGCCCGCGCCCTGATCGCCAAGGCCGACGTGGTGGTCGAGAACTTCCGCCCCGGCACGCTGGAGAAGTGGGGCATGGGCTATGACGCGCTGGCCAAGACCAATCCGGGCCTGGTGATGGCGCGGGTCTCGGGTTTCGGCCAGACGGGCCCCTATTCGAAGCGCGCCGGCTACGCCCTGGTCGGCGAGGCCATGGGCGGGCTGCGCCATATCACCGGCGAGCCCGACCGCAATCCGGCCCGGGCCGGCATCTCGATCGGCGACAGCCTGTCGGGGCTCAACGCCGCCTTGGGCGTGATGATGGCCCTGCACGCCCGCCAGCGCACCGGCAAGGGCCAGGTGGTCGACGCGGCCATCTATGAGAGCGTGCTGACGGTGATGGAGAACCTCGTCACCGAATACGACCTGACCGGCTATGTCCGCGAGCGCTCGGGGGCCGTGCTGCCCGGCATCGCGCCGTCGAACGTCTATCCGACCAAGTCCGGCGAGCTCGTCCTGATCGGCGCCAACCAGGACACCCTGTTCAAGCGCCTCTGCGACCTGATGGGCCGGCCGGACCTGGCCGAGGACGTCCGCTATCGCGACCACGCCGCCCGCGGCGTCCACCAGCACGAGCTGGACGCCCGCATCGCCGCCTGGACCGCCGACCAGGACATCGACGACCTGCTGCCCAGGCTGGAAGCCGCCGGCCTGGCGACCGGACGGATCTACCGCGCGCCCGACATGCTCAAGGACCCGCAGTTCGCCGCCCGGGACTCGATCGTGACGGTGGCCCACCCGGTGTTCGGCCAGATCAAGATGCAGAACGCCTTCCCGAAGCTGACTGAGACCCCGGGCGGCGTGCGTTGGCCGGGGCCAACCCTGGGCGAGCACACCGACGCCGTGCTGGCCGAGGTGGTCGGGATGGACGCGGAGACGGTACGCGCCCTGCGGGCGAAGGGCGTGGTGGGCTAGAGATCCTCCCCCGCGATGCGAGGGAGCATCTTCAGGCTCGCCCCGTAACCCCTGCCACCGCCCGCGCGATCTGGTGCACGTTGTAGGGCTTGCGCACGATCGGCGCATCGAAGCCCATCGGCGCGGCCTTGTCTGCGTAGCCGGTGGCGAACACGAACGGGCGACCGATGGTGCGCAGGATCTCGGCGACGGGAGCGACCGACTGGCCGTTGAGGTCGGCGTCCAGGACGGCGACATCGAAGTTCAGCTCGACCATCGACAGCGCTTCGGAAAGTTCGGCCGCGCAGCCGACCACCTCGACCCCTGCGTCCTCCAGGCCCGCTTCCAGCTCCAGGGCCAGGAGCAGCGAGTCCTCGACGATCAGCACCTTAAGTCCGGCGATGGCGCCGGGGCGGACGGTCTCGTCGGCGGCCACCACGGTTTCGACGATGCGCTCGGGCGCGGCCTCGGCGACCTCGATCGGCGGGGCGTCGGCCAGGGCCTCGGCCGCGCCCTGGATCATGGCGGTGACGCCGCTGGGCCTGTAGTTGATCTTGGCCGAGCCGCCCAGCTCGCGGCCGGCGACATCCTCGATCAGGGTGGCGCCGAAGCCCTTGGCGGCGGGCGCATTGGCCGGCGGGCCGCCCGTCTCCAGCCACTCCAGGGCGAAGCCGCCCTCGGGCGTGCGCCGCCAGACGACCTCGACCTTGCCGTTCTCGGTCGACAGCGAGCCATAGCGCATGGCGTTCACGGTCAGTTCGTGCAGGGCCAGCGACAGGGCGGCTGCGGCGCGCGGGGTCAGGAACAGCTCCGGGCCGTCCCAGCGGGTCTGGGTGGGGGACAGGCCGCCCAGCTCGGCGGCGGCGATCCGCGCCAGGGTTGCGCCGCGCCAGCGGGCGGCGGTGAGCAGGTCGTGGGCCGAGCTCATCGACTTCAGCCGGCCGGCGAAGGTCTTCAGGAACACGTCCAGCGACGCCGACTTGCGGGCCGACTGGGCCGCCACCGACTGGACCACGGCCAGCAGGTTCTTGATTCGGTGGTCCAGCTCGGCGACCAGGTTCTCGCGCTGCTCCTCCTCGGCGCGGCGCTCGGTGATGTCCTGGACGACGCCGATCAGATAGGCGGGTTCGCCGTTCGCATCCCGCAGGATGACGCCCGAGCCGTGATTCCAGATCTCGCGACCGTCCGGACCGTTGGGCCGGCGGTATTCGGCTTCGTAGCGGTCGGTCTCGGCCAGCTGCTGGTCGATCGACTCCTTCAGCCAGGCCTGATCGTCGGGATGCAGATAGCGATACAGCGCCTGGCCGTCCTCGCCCGGGATCTCGCCCGGCGGGATGTTGGAAATCTTGGCCAGGCGCGGGCTGATCTTGAAGACGTCGCGCTTCACGTCCCATTCGAACTCGCCCAGGCTGGCGGCCGAGATGGCCAGGTCCAGGCGCTCGCTTTCGAGATTGCGGGCCGTGCACGGCTTGGCCGCCAGGTCCTGGGCGGCCAGGTCGGCGAGGTCTTCGAGCGCCTGGATGTCGTCGTCCGAGGCCGGTCCGCCCATGCCGGGGCCCTCGACCACCAGCGCGCCCAGCGCATGGCCCTGGGCGTCGCGGATCGGGACCCCCAGGCCGACGGGGCCGTTGGCGGCCACCACCTGGGCGGCCAGGTCGCCCTCGCGCGGGGCCTCCGGGCCGGAATAGCCGATATAGGCCTTGCGCCAGACCCGGTCGGCGTCGACCAGGGCCACGGCGGCCTTCGGGGCGTCGAACAGCCTGGCCGCCAGGCGCGCAAAGCGCAGGAGGCGGGGCTCGTTGGTCGCGCCACCCAAGATGTCCAAAGCCTTCAGGGCGTTAAGCCGGGCGGCTTCCTGGCGGTCGTCGCTGACGATGGGGGCGTCCTCCATGATTCGACCTTAGACCTGCTTCGCGTTTGGCGCGAGCGGGTTTGCGAGGCGCCGTAAGGGGATTCGCCTGTGGTGAAGCTTGGCGACCTTGAGTATCTTGGAACCGCAGCGCTAAGCTCGGCGTTGACGGGGCGCAGCTTCCGCGCCCCAAGACTCTTTCAAGTCCTTTTTCGCTCAGATCCGTCGGTCGCGCACAGGAGATGACCATGCCCGCCAATTCCCTGAACCCCGCCGCCAAAGAAGCCGACAAGGCCAAGAGCGCGACCCTGGAAGCCGTCGAGCACGCCGAACGCAGCTTCGCGCAAGCCGCCGACGCCGCGCGGGTCCAGCTGACCGAAGCGGCCAAGCGCGTCGAGAAGTCGGTGTCGGAGGGCTTCGAGACCCTGCGCGCCCAGAGCCGCGCCTATACCGACACCGCCGGCCAGCAGCTGGAGGACGCCCAGCGCTATGCCAGCGAGCGCATTCGTGAGCGTCCGATCACCGCCACCCTGGCCGGTCTGGGCGTGGGCGTGCTGATCGGCCTGCTGATCTCCGGCGGCCGCAGCAACAACCGGTGATCTTCGAAAAGACCCTGATGACGCTGGCCGCGGCCGCGGCGATCGCCGCCGCCGCCGCCGTCAGCGTCGTGTCCGCCGCCTTCGCGATCTATGCGGTGCTGGTTCCGCTGGTCACGCCGGCCGGCGCGGCCGCGATCGTGGCCGCCGTGGCCGCGCTGATCGTCGCCATCGCCGGCATGGTCGCCGCCCGCAAGGTCGAAGGCCGTCACCACCATCAGCAGCAGGCGCCGCAGCAGGGCTTCGACATGACCAGCAAGGTCGTCGAGATCGTCCGCGACCGCCCGATCCTGTCGATCGGCGTGGGCCTGGCAGCCGGGATCTTCGCGCTGAAGAACCCGACCCTGACCGCCGCCGTGGCCAAGGCCTTCCTGGACCCCAAGCCACCGCAGCGCTAATCGCGCGTTGTGAAGACACCCGAACACGCCGCCGGGCCCCGCTCGGCGGCGTGTTCATGTTTTCGGATTCCCAGCCTTTAGATTTTGGGGAAGCCCCAAGTTTCAAAGGGAATTTCTCAACTAAAGTTGAGCGCTCCGGGTCGCTTTAGAAGCTTACGCTTTGGCCTCGCGCGTTCTAGATGCCTTCCGCGCGTTCCCTTCCTCTCCATGGGAACGCCTTCCCATGGAGTGATCATGACGTACACGCTGCCGGACCTGCCCTACGCCTATGAAGCGTTGGAGCCGACCATCTCCGCCAACACGCTACGCTTCCACCACGACAAGCACCACGCCGCCTACGTCACGGCCCTGAACGGCCTGCTGAACGGCGATGACCAGGGTTCGCTGGAAAACGTCATCAAGAGCGCCGGCCCCGGCAAGGTGTTCAACAACGCCGCCCAGGCCTGGAACCACGCCTTCTTCTGGGACGGCCTCTCGCCGACCAAGACCGCCCCGGGCGCCGACCTGGCCGCCGCCATCGAGTCGACCTTCGGCGGCCTGGACGCCCTCAAGGAAAAGTTCGTCGCCGAGGGCATCGGCCACTTCGGCTCGGGCTGGGTGTGGCTGGTCTCGGACGCCTCGGGCGCCCTGAAGGTCATCTCGACCCACGACGCCGAGAGCCCGGTCACCCAGGGCCTGACCGCCCTGGCCGTCGCCGACGTCTGGGAGCACGCCTACTACCTGGACTACCAGAACCTGCGGAAGGGCTTCCTGGAGGCCGTGTTCGACAACGTGCTGAACTGGACCCTGGCCGACAGCCAGTACGCCGCCGCCAAGTCGGGCGCGCAAGGCTGGGCCTATCCGGCTCCGGTCTAGGGCCTGCTTTTCCGGAACGCCCGGCGAGTCGGGCGCGTTGTTTTCAAGCGAGGCCTAAGCGGCCTCGATCGAGACAACCGCTCCCGGCTGGTCCGGGGCTCAATTCCGGCGAGACCCATGTTGAACTGGGCCGTGACCTTCCTGGTGATCGCCCTGATCGCCGCCCTGCTGGGCTTCACCAGCATCGCGGGCGCGTCGATCGGGATCGCCAAGATCCTGTTCTTCATCTTCCTGATCCTGTTCGTGGTGTCGCTGGCCGGCAACGCCTTCCGAGGCCGCGGCGCGCCACGCTAGGCGCAGACGAGAAAAGTTCGAGACAGAGCGGCGCGGCCCTAGGGTCGCGCCGTTTTGCTTTTCAGCCTCTGCGATCGAAGGCCCAGGTGCGCCAGACGTCGAACCTGCCGCGCTCATAGGCCATGGCCGCCACCCGCACGCAGCCGGGCTCGACCTCGATGACGTTGAAGCCGGGGGCGGCCCCGCGCTCGCGGTGGGACAGGGTGCCCGAGCCCACCGCCTGGGTCTTGCCGTCGCCGAACGGTATGGCGGTGACGAACGGCAGGTGGATGTGGCCCGACAGGATGACGTCGGCCCCGGCCCGGACGAAGCGATTGGCCGCGTCGACCCCGCCATGCACCTTGGCGGTCATCGGCCCGCCCAGGATCTCCATCAGCGGATGGTGGCAGACCACCACCTTCAGGTCGCCGGCCGGAGCGGCTTCCAGTTCGCGGACCACGCGGCGGATCTGGCCGTGCGAGACCGCGCCCTTCGACCAGTTCCAGCGGATCTGGGCGGCGCGGGCGGTGTTCAGCGAGACGACCGTGACGCCCGGCCCCCGCCAGGCCGCGCCGTCCTCGTCCCCGAACCGGTCCTTGAACCGGCGCCAGGTGCGGGTGAACCGCTCGAAAAGCTCGATGGGACCGACGAAGGGGGTGTCGTGGTTGCCGGGGGTGACGATCATCGGATCGGGCAGGCGCTTCAGCCAGGCCGCCGCCGCGTCGAACTCCGGAACCTTGCCGTCCAGGGTCAGGTCGCCGGCGGCGATGACCAGGTCTGGCCGGGCCTCGACGATCCAGGCCGTGGCCGCCTCGACGGCTTCGGCGTTCTCGCCGCCGAAATGGATGTCGGAGACCTGGATCAACTTCATGGGACCAGCTTCATGGGATCAGCTTCACGGCGTCGGCCCTTCAGGCGGCGGAACCAGGGCGCGGAAGGCCTTGGGGCGGAAACGGATCGAGACCTCGGGATCCAGCCGGGCGGGTTCGCCGTCGAAGATCGCCGGGATCCGCCCCCGGGCCCACACCTTGCCGATCCGGCAGCGGCCGACCGCCACCGACGGGTCATCGCGCCATTGCCCGCGCGCGGCGTTGAAGCCCAGCCGGAAGACGTCCAGGGCGCTGGACGGGTCCAAGGCGGCGGCCTCCAGGGCCCTTTCCTCGGCGTCCAGCGCGGTCGAGACCAGCGGGCACATCAGGGTCAGGGCCTCGGCCTTCTGCTTGGGCCGGCCGTCCAGGGTGAAGCGCAGGCGGCCGGAGAAGGCGTTGCGCATGGCGCGGCGGGCGCGGGCCACGGCGATGGCGGCCTTGCCCTCGCGCGCCGCTTCGCGGGCCGTGGCCCACAAGGCCGGGCTGCCCAAGATGGCGGCGACGAAGAACAATCGCCCGCCGACCTCGCCGCCCGAGATCATCCGCGCCTCACCGCCTTCGAGACAGGCCGTCATCGCCGCCTGCCAGTCGCGATCGCCATAGAGCGCGCGGGGCAGCATGTTCATGGTTCCGCCTGGCAGGGGCGCGATCAGCGGGCCGTCGGGACCGGCCATCTCGGCCGCCGCCCGCGCCGTGCCGTCGCCGGCCAGCACCAGCACCGCGTCCGGTCCGTTGTCGATCACCGTGCGGAGGCAGTCGCCCAACTCGCTCGTCGTCGGCGCGTGGACCACGCCCGAGACGCCGTGCTCGGCCAGCAGACGCTCGGCGATGGCGGGGGCGTCCGGTCCGACCGATCCGGAGGCGATATTGGCGACGACATCGATGCGCTTCACGCGCGCCCCTTCCCTGACAAGCTCGCGGGACGCAACGGCCCGAAGCGGGCCATGGTTCCGCTTCGAAACGGAACCGCCGCCTCCGGGAGTCGTTTGCTGGGGCAGGGGACAGGAAGCTCGGATCGGAGAGCCAAGATGAAGATGACCATGATCGCCCTGATGGGCGTGGGTGTGATCGCCTCGGCGTGCACCTCGACGGGCAATGTCGAACGCAACGCCGCCGGCGGCGCCGCCCTGGGCGCGCTGGCCGGCGCGGTGATCGGCAACAATGTGGGCGGCGGCAGCGCCAGCACGGGCGCGGCGGTCGGCGCGGCCATCGGCGGCACCGTCGGCGCCGTGAAGGGCTGCCGCGAAGACGGCGGTTGCGGCGCGACCAACGTCAACCGTCGCCAGTACTATGACGAGCGCGCGGGCCGTTACTACTATTACGACTCCCGCAGCGGTCGCTACTATTGGGAAGACGGCAGCTCCCGCTATTAATAGCGGTCAGCGACGACGCCCCAGCAAAGGCGATCGGCCCAGCCGGTCGCCTTTCTTGTGTCCGGTCGCGCATAGCAATGGAGGAGGGTTCGGATGAAGACGACGACGAAGTTCATCGCCTTGGGCGGCGCGGTCCTGGCCCTGGCCGGCTGCGCCGACACGCAAGGCCCCTGGCGCACCCTGCGCAAGCCCGTCGCCGCCGCCGCGCCGACCTGCGCCGACTTCCAGTCGTCGGTCTATTTCGAACAGGACAGCGCCGCCCTGACCAGGGAGGCGCAGATGATGTTGTCGAGCGCCCAGGCTCAGGCCAAGGGCTGCGCGATCAAGTCGGTGCGGGTCATCGGCCTGGCCGATGCCGTCGGGGCGTCCGAGGCCAACCTGATCCTGTCTCGGCGCCGAGCTGAGTCGGTGACCTCGGCCCTGGCCAAGGCGGGCTTCAGCAAGGTCGAGATCGACCGCGTCGCGGTTGGCGACGCCGGCGCTGTTTCGGCTTCGGGCGCAGCTGCTCCGCTCCGCCGTCGAGCCGACATCCTGTTCGACCTCGAGCCGCGCTAGAGCCGACGGAGAAAGGCGGACCGGTTACCGGTCCGTCCCGATCCCTACGAAGAAAGCGGACCGGTTACCGGTCCGCTGAGTTCGCATCAACAAAGGGGGGTGCGAAGGCGGCAGGCCGGCTATCGCCAGCCTCAAGTCGGGGGGGCGTCGCCGCCTTCGCGAAGATGAAAACGGCAAGGCGCGCGAGTGGTTCCCGCTTCGCGCGATTTTTTTTCGCGCAATTTTCGAGGACTTCAGGGCGTGTGAATCCCGGGAACGGCGCCGCCGGCGCGGCGTTGAAAACCCAGGCGGACACGGTGTCCGTCGGGGCAGGGGAGCAACGTCGTGATCCGGACTTATGTGGCCGAGCATGGCGGTACGGTTTTCGTTTCGACGCTGAGCCAGCGTCAGAAGAAGCTGCGTTCGCGGATCATGGCCCTGGTCGTGATCGCGGCGGTCGGCGCGTCCGCCGGGATGGTGCAGGCGTTCAACGACCGCGAGCGGGCGGACGCGGCCAACATGTGGACGCCATAGGAGGTAGCCGTCATGCCCGCCGACATTCATCATCAGGCTCCGACCAGTCACGGCCCGCGCCTGAACGCCACCCGCGCCCGCCAGGGTCGTTGGGGCCGTCACGTGTTCTGGGTGCTGGTCGTATCGACCGTGCTCGCGGCCCTGGCCCTGTTCGGCGCCTGGACCTGGCGCGCGCCGGACCTGGCCTCGGTCGAGGTCAACAACGGCGCCAAGACCCCCGCCGAAGCCCAGCGCTACGACACCCCCCAGACGCCGGCCAAGCAGACGCCCTAACGGCGTCTGAGACGGCTTCGATGAAGGCGGCCTTCGAAAGGAGGCCGCCTTCATCGTGCGTGGCGCTCAGGGCGCGCCGGCCAGCCAGTCCTCACAGCGCAGGCCATCGACCCGTTGGAATTCCGTCAGATTGCCGGTCACCACGACCAGGCCGCGCGAGCGGGCATGGCCAGCGATTAACAGGTCATAGCCGCCGATCGGACGCTCCGCCCGTTCCAAGGCCGCGCGAATGTCGGCGGCGTGGTCAGCAGCGGCCGCGTCGAACGAGAGCACCTCCAGCTTGGCGGCGAAGCGCTCGACCTCCCGTCGATTGTGATCCGGGCGGGCCGACTTGGCGGCGCCGTGGAGCAGCTCGGTCAGTACGATCGTGGAGATGCAGAGGGCGTCGGCGTGGGTGTTGAAACGATCCCGCAAGCCTTGCGGCCGGTCTCGCAGCACGCGGATGCAAAGGTTGGTGTCGAGCAGATACCGCAGCATCAAAAGGCTTCGCGCGTCTGCACGGCCGGCTGGTCGCGCGCGCCGAGATCGATACCCGGCGCGGCGAAGAAGTCGTCCCAGACGGCGTCGGACGGAACGATGACTCGCCGATTGCCCTCGCGCAGCACGGTCACTGACTTCACCCCATCGGGAAAGGCGACATCCTTGGGCAGGCGAACGGCCTGGGTGCGGTTGGACTGAAAGAGGGTCGTCTTCGTCATCGTGACCTCGTGGAATATACAACATGTATATCCGTGCGATTGACCGTCAAGGCCGGGAGCGCCCCACGAAAAACGGCCCCCCTTTCGGGAGGCCGCTTGGTCGTTCGGGAGGTCTGAAGTCCTACGCCGCCTTGCGGGTGCGACGCGGGTGGAAGAACAGGGCCTGGCCGATCGCCGCCTTCACCGTTTCCGGCTGGAAGGGCTTGGTGATCAGGAAGGTCGGTTCGGGGCGTTCGCCCGTCAGCAGGCGTTCGGGGAAGGCGGTGATGAAGATCACCGGCACGTCCATGCGGCCCAGGATGTCCTTGACCGCGTCGATGCCCGACGAGCCGTCGGCCAGCTGGATGTCGGCCAGGACGAGGCCCGGGGTGTGGCGGGCGACGGCGTCGACGGCTTCGCCGCGCGTGGCGGCGATGTCGATGACCTGGTGACCCAGTTCCTTGACCAGGGCCTCGATGTCGGCGGCGATGACCGGCTCGTCCTCGATGATCAGGACGTCGGTGGCCAGTTCGGCGTCGATCTCGGCCTGGGCGTCGGAGATGAGGCGTTCCACCTCGCCGAAATCGCAATCCAGGATCTGGGCGGCCTCGGTGGGGGTGAAGCCCTCCAGCGCCGTCAGCAGGAACGCCTGGCGCGAGCGGGGGGCGATGCGCAGCAAGCGCTGGGCGGCGTCGTCGCCACCGGTCGCGCTGTCATCGCGACGGGCTTCCAGCTGGGCGCCCGAGCTGAGCCAGATCGCGTGGAACACGCGATACAGCGCCACGCGCGGCGACAGATCGGCGTCCAGCGAGCGGTCGCCGGCGGCCAGCGCTTCCAGGGCCACGCGGACATAGTGATCGCCGGTCGTCTGGTCGCCGGTCAGCGCGCGGGCGTAGCGGCGAATATAGGGCAGATGCGGCGCCAGCCGAGCAAGAAGACTCATGACCCCTCCCGATGCGGTGTCTTCGAAAAACATACTAACGAACGGCGAAGCTACGCCGTTCCGTCGAAGTCCGATAACGCCGCCTAAACTCAGCGGTTCCGCAAATTGCGGATTTTTGCCATCCTATGCCCAAGCTTATGGAACCCGGTACGGAAAACCACGTTGTCGTCTGGCGGAAAGACATTCGGCCAAAGGGGGCGGACGCCGATGAACTTCGGTGTCGAGGATATGATCGAACACGTACCCATGGAAGACAAACGCAAGAGCGCCGCGGCGCTGGATGAAGCGCGTCTGCGTCAGCAGGCGATCGGCGTGAAGCTGCGTCAGATGTTCGACGAGGTCGTCAACGAGGCGGTGCCCGATGAATTCCTCGAGATCCTCCGCAAGGCCGAGCCGCCGGCGGGAGGTCGCTGAGCATGGGCGAACCGCAAGTCGGCCGCTCGCCGCCCGATCCCGTTCGTGACAACCAGTTCAAACGCGAACTGGTCACCCTGATCCCGCACCTGCGCGCCTTCGCCCGCACCCTGACGGGCGACCCGACCGCCGCCGACGACCTGGCGCAGGACGCCATGATGAAGGCGTGGGACGCGCGCGCCAGCTTCCAGCTGGGCACCAACATGAAGGCCTGGACCTTCATGATCCTGCGCAACCAGTTCTATTCGGAAAAGCGCCGCAGCTGGCGTCAGAGCCAGCTGGACCAGGAGGCCGCCGAGCGGACCCTGGTTGCGGTCGACGATCCGGAAGCGCCCGTCGCCCTGGACGAGCTGCGCCTGGGCCTGGCCATGCTGCCGGCCGAGCAGCGCGAAGCCCTGATCCTGGTCGGGGCCGGCGGCTTCGCCTACGAGGAGGCGGCCGACATCTGCGGCTGCGCCGTCGGCACGGTGAAGAGCCGGGTCAGCCGGGCCCGTCGGGCGCTGCAGGCCATTCTGGAGGCGGGGGCCTATGATCGTGACGGCGGCGCGGCCGGCGACGCCATGAAGGCGATCCTGGCCGACGCGGAGCGACTGAGCTCCCTGCGGTGAACGCCCTCGCGGGCCGCGCCGCGCAGGCCGTAACGTCCATTCGAGTCCGCTTGGCGGTCGCCCTGTTCGCGGCGCTACTGCCCGTGCTGCTGCTCGGCGTCGCCCAGTCGTTCTTCGCCTTCCGGGCCGAGGCCGACTCGCATCGCCAGAGCCTGGAGCTGGCGGCCGGTCGCAGCGCGGCGATCGCCCGGGCTCGCATCGAGGCCGCCGGCGTGCTGCTGCAGACCCTGGGCCCAGGCTCGGTGGGGCTGGAGTGCGCCCAGCGTCTGGCCGACGTGCGTGCTCGCCTGCCCGGCTACGCGAACCTGATCCGCTTCGACTCGCGCGGCCGCGTGGCCTGCGCGGCGGCGACCACGCCGTTCGACGCCCAGCGCGGCGCGCGGCCCTGGTTCCAGGCGCTGCGCAACGGCGACCAGATCGTCATGGCCAGCGCGCCGGGCGCGGTCTACGCCAACGAGCCGTCGGTGCTGGCCGCCGTGCGCGCCGGCACGCCGGACGACTTCCAGGGAGCCATGGCCGCGGTCCTGACGCTCAGCGACCTCAAGCTGGAGACCGCGAACCGCTTCCTGCCGCAGGGGGCCGAGGTGGCCCTGGCCGACTCGCACGGCGAGATCTTCGCCGCGACCAACGCGAGGGCCTTCTCGATACCGCCGTCTGGCTGGAGCTTGCGGGCCGCCGAGCGGGGCTCGGATCTCTGGAAGGCGCAGGACGGCGAAGGCCGCTGGCGCAACTATTCGGCCGCGCCGCTGGTCGAGGACGATGTCTTCGTGATCCTGTCGGCCCCGGCGCCGGGCCTCATGTCGTGGGCGTGGATCAATCCGATCTCGCGGCTGCTGCTGCCGCTTCTGGCCTTCGCCCTGTCGCTGAGCACGGTGCTGTACGTGGCCGAGCGCGGCGTGGTGCGCTGGATCGTCTATCTGCAGCGCGTGGCGGCGATCTACGCCCGAGGCCGCTTCACCGTCCGGCCGCTGCAGGCTGAGCGCGCGCCGCCCGAGATCCGTGAGCTGGCGACCACCCTGGACGCCATGGCCGGCGCCATCGTGACCCGCGACGCCTCGCTGATGGACAGCCTGGCCGAGAAGGACGCGCTGATGCGCGAGATCCATCACCGGGTGAAGAACAACCTGCAGATCATTACCTCGCTGCTGAACATGCAGCAGCGGGCGCTGGCCGACCCGGCGGCCAAGGCGGCGATGAACGACACCCGCCAGCGGATCACCGCCCTGGCCCAGATCTATCGCGCCCTCTACCAGGGGCCGGACCTCAAGCGCGTCGATCTGCGGCCGTTCCTGGAGGAACTGACCGCCCAGCTGCTGGCCAACGACCTGTCGACCTCGTCGCTGGTGCGCACCGAGGTCCACGCCGACCCGCTGGTCATCGACCCCGACCGCCTGGCTCCGATCGCCCTGTTCGCGGTGGAGGCCATCACCAACGCCCAGAAGCACGCCTTCGGCCCGAACGGCGGCAAGCTGGAGGTCGGCTTCCACGTGCGCGGCGAAGAGGCCGAGCTGTCGATCAGCGATGACGGTCCCGGCGCCCCCGACAGCCTGGGCGGCGGGGTGGGCCGCACCCTGATGACCGCCTTCGCGCGCCAGCTGCGCGGCAAGGTCTCGTTCGAGAGCCAGGAGCCGCGCGGCCTGACCGTACGGCTGATCTTCCCCACGCCGCTGGCCCTGAATCCGGCCATGCAAACGGCGGCAAATGCGGGGACGCCGACCGCGGCGCAGCCCGCCGTCTGATTTCCGGAACCGAGCTTCGCCGCTGGCGTTCTCTGGGGGCACTTATTCACACGCCCCTTCCTCCCCTAAATCAGGGGCGAATAGCGGAGAAGACCATGCGTAAGCTCGTGATTATCGCCGCCGCCCTCGCGTCTCTGTCGGTCGCGGCCTGCAATACCGTCGAAGGCGCCGGCAAGGACGTTTCGTCGGCCGGCAAGGCCGTCAGCGACACGGCCAAGGACGTCAAGTAAGGGTCCTCGACCCCTGCGATCAGAAGCCCGCCGGTTCCGCCGGCGGGCTTTTTGTTGTCTTGCAGCCGCCACCGAAGTGTTTCGGCGCTGCAACCTGGGGGCGGCGTTCCGCCATCGGACTGAAAAACTGCCAAGCCAGGCTTTGGGTCTCGACCGAGGGGCTCCGGGCGCTTGTCACCAAACACCACCACCGTCTTCGTCCATAGCGGCTGGCGCTGCTCCAGCACCTATGTCTGGAACCGTTTTCGGGCGCTGCCCGATGTCCGCGCCTACTACGAGCCGTGGCACGAGCAGCTCGCCCGGATCACGGCCGACACCATCTGCGCCGAGACGCCGGACAACAGCGGCCTGCGCCACCCGGGCGGGACCCAGCCCTATCTGAAGGAGTTCGAGGTCGCGCTGGATCCGGCTGGCGGGGTGAAGGGGTTCGAGGCTGGCTACGCCCTGGACCGCTTTTGGATCGAGCCCGAGGCCAGCGACCTGGGTCAGCAGGCCTATGTCCAGGGCCTGGTCGACGCGGCGCGGACCCGCGGCGAGACGCCGATCTTCGCCTGCTGCCGCACCCTGGGTCGGGTGGGCTGGCTCAAGCGCCGGTTCGGCGGCTTCCATGTCATGCTGGTGCGCGATCCCGTCCAGCAGTGGCTGTCGTTCTATTCGCTGCGCAAGCGGCCTCGCCCGACCTATTTCGAGCAGTGCCACTATGTCCTGCTGTCCGAGATGGCCGGGTTCGAGGACGTCTCCCGAACCTTGCTGGGCCAGGATTTCGAGGGGACGGGAAGTCTCGACCAACGCCTGGCGGCGGTGCGCAGCCGGCTTAAGCGCGCCCCGGCCAGCGTGTCGTTCCAGGCCTTCCTGGCGGTGTGGCTGGCCTCGTACCTCAAGGCTCTCCCGGAGGCGGATCTGGTGGTCGACGTCGACCGCCTGGCCCGCGATCAGGCCTATGCCCGTGACATCGAAACGGCGATCGAGGCTGGTTGCGGGCTCAAGCCCGACTTCTCGGACTGTCGCGCCCCGGCCCCCCACGGGATCGCCCCGCCGGTCCAGTGGCGCAAGGCCGCGCGCGAGGTGGTGGACCTGATGGATCTGCACGGCGCGATCGTCGGGCCTGAGGCCCACCCGATCCTGTTTCGCAAGCTGGCCCCGGCCTTCGCCGCCGTGACGACGGCTCCGGTCGGGCCGATCAGCAAGCTGGGCGAGTCGCTCAGCGGCCTGGTCGGCGGCGCGGCCTTGGCGCGCCCGCCGGCGAAGGCTTACGCCGCAGCGGCGGCCCGCACGGACGGATCGCGCAGGTAGATCCCCGAGCCACCCGGCGCGGCGGCCAGGGCGCCGTCCAGTTCGGCGACGTCGTCTTCGGGATCCAGCACCAGCACGCCGTCGGCCGGCAGCAGGGCGACCAGCGCCTGGACCACCTTGCCGCGCAGCGAAGCGTCCATGTTGCGCAGCACGCCGCGCAGCAGGATGATGTCGAACCGCCCCATGGCCGAGAGATCGGCCAGCAGGTTCAGCCGCTTCCAGCGCACCATCTGGCGGATGCGCGGCGAGATCGCCCAGGTGTCGTCCTGGTTCTCGAAATACTTGACCAGCAGGCGGATCGGCAGGCCTCGCTGGACCTCGAACTGCGTGTAGAGCCCGGCCTGGGCCTTCTCCAGGCAGCGCTCGGAGAGGTCCGAGCCGAAGAACTCGAAGCGCGTGCCGGTCGCCAGGTTGGAAGCCTCATTGGCGGCCATGGCGATCGAATAGACCTCCTGGCCGGTGGCGCAGGCGGCGCTCCAGATGCGGATCGGGGCTTCGCGGCGGCGTACGGACAGCGCCGGCAGCACCTCGTCGCGCAGCTGGGCGAAGGCTTCTCGGCCGCGGAAAAAGGTGGTCTCGCTGCGGCACAGGGCCTCGACGACGGCCCAGATCAACCGTTCCTCGCGATTGGCGCGCAGGGCCGCGATCAGGGCGTCGATCGAGTCGTAGCCCTCGCGTCTCGCCAGCGGCGAGAGACGGCTTTCAACCAGGTAAGGCTTCTCGGTCTCGACCCGAACGCCGGCGCGGGCGCGGCCCAGGGCCGCCAGCAGGTCCATGTCCTCGGGCGTCACAGCAAGCCCGCCTCGGCGAACTTCGCCTCGATGATGTCGCCGTCGAACGGCTTCATGATGTATTCGTCCGCCCCGGCCTCCAGGGCCGTGCGGATGTGGTCGACGCTGTTCTCGACCGTGCAGAAGATGACCTTGGGCGCGTCGCCGCCAGGCTCGCCGCGCAGCTGGCGCAGGAACTCGATGCCGTTCATCACCGGCATGTTCCAGTCGAGCAGCACCGCGTCGGGCATGGCCGCGCGACACCACGCCAGGGCCTCCATGCCATCGGCGGCCTCGGCGATCTCGAAGCCGATGTCCTCGAGGACTCGGCGGGCGACCTTGCGGATCACCCGGCTGTCGTCGACCACCAGACAGGTCTTCACGGCATGCTCCAATCCAGGCCGTCATTGTCGAGCGGTCTGGTTAAGGAGCGGTTTGCCCAAACCCGGATCCGGGTGCGGCAAATGTAACATTTGCCGTCAGGTTTCCGGCCAAGCTGGCGTTAACGGCCCTAGGCCGGGACCCAGGCGGCTATGCTGGCCCGTTCCTCGCCGATTTCGACGGCGATCTGGCCGCCGGCCGCGCGGACCAGGGCGTTCAGATAGGCGGCCTGGACCCAGGGGCCGCCCAGCCCCTCGGCCAGGGGCTCGCCCTTCAGGCCGGCCAGCACTTCCGGACGCAGGCGGGCGCGGGGGCCGGCCGCGTCGGCGATGATCGAGAAGCGGCCGTCGGCGGCCACGCCCTTCACCGTCGCCACCCCGCCGGCGGGCAGGGCGCTGGCGGCGATCTGGGCGATGTTGAGGATGGCGCGCGACGAGGGCTTGTTCATCGCCTGCGGCTCGATCTGCCAGTCCAGCGTCGGGCGCACATGGGCGAACACGCCCTGGGCCAGCTTCTCCAGCTCGCGGGAGTCGAAGTTCTCGGCCGAGGCCGAGGCGCCGAACGCCACGCGGGTGAATTGCAGGAGGTCCGCCAGCTTGCGCGCCGACGAGGCGATCAGGTTCATGGCGTCGTCGCGCATGTCCTGGGCGGCGGGGTCGTCCAGCAGGTCCAGGCCCGAGACGATCGCGCTGGCCGGACTGATGAAGTCGTGACACAGGCGCGCGGCCAGCATGGCGGCGAAGTCGGGCCCTTGGACGTCCGTTTCGGGGGACGCGGGGGCCGGGGTCCCAGTGGGGTTCTCGGAAACGGTGTCAGTCATGGCGGCGAACTCTGCCGTGATTTGAGATTTTCGCAAACTGGGCCGTGAGCGGAGGGGCTGGCAAGCGACCCGTCATGGGTTGGATAACGCACCGACGCAAAATCCGACTCAACGGCCGGAACGCCGATTTCCTCGCGGCCCCTGTTCCCTCCAGAGGGGGCGACCGCTACAGGGAACCCGTCATGGATCCGTTTCTCGAACCCGGCGTGCTCGTGCGCCATCCCGACCAGCCCGACTGGGGCCTGGGCCAGGTGCAGTCGGTGATCGGCCATCGCGTGACCGTCAATTTCGAAGAGGCCGGCAAGCAGACCATCGACGCGACGCGCGTCCATCTGGTCTTCGTCGGCGACGACCCCAGGGGCCAGTAGAAGAATGACCGAGAACCTTGCTGCCAAAGACCTGGCGGATTGGGGCCGCGCCCTCGCGAAGATCACCGAGGAAGCGGCGGTGGTCATCCTGCCGTTCTGGAAGACCGAGCTGGCCGTGGCCCAGAAGGCCGACGAGAGCCCGGTCACCGAGGCCGACCGCGCGGGCGAGCGCCTGATCCTGGAGCGTCTGGCCCAGCTCTATCCGGACGTGACGGTGATCTCCGAGGAGCACGCCAGCGAGTTCGGCACGCCCGACGCGGTGGGGTCGCGCTTCTTTCTGGTTGATCCGGTCGACGGCACCAAGGCCTTCGTGCGCGGCGATCCCAACTTCACGGTCAATATCGGCCTGATCGAGAACGGCGTGCCGGTGGCCGGCGCCGTCTGCGCCCCGGCCACGGGCGAGGTGTGGTTCACGACCGCCCAGGGGACGATGAAGCGCGCGGGCGCCGACGGACCCGAGACGCCGGTCCGCATCCGTCCCTGGCCCACGGGCGCGGCCCTGGGCCTGGTCAGCCACACCATGCGCGAGGAAAAGGCCGCCGAACTGGCCGCCCAGTACGGCTTCGACCTGCGCACGCCGATGGATAGCTCGATCAAGATGTGCCGCATCGCCGAGGGCAGCGCCGACATCTATCCGCGCCACGGCCCGACCTCGGAGTGGGACACCGCCGCCGCCCACGCGGTGCTGGTCGCCGCCGGCGGGACCTTCACCCAGCCCGACGGTTCGCCGTTCCTCTATGGCAAGGCCGACCAGGCCTTCCGCAACGGCTGGTTCGTGGCCCGGGGCGGCGCCTCGCCTAACGCGTTCTAAGGCGCGTCCTCGATCACGGTCTGCGGCGGCGTCGTCAGGATGGCGCCGGCCGAGGCCGCGACGATGGCGGCGATGGCCAGCCACTGGGTCAGCACCAGGCGCTCGTTCAGGATGACAAGGCCGGCCAGGGCCCCCGCCGCGGGTTCCAGGCTCAGCATGACGCCGAACGTCCGCTTCGGGATGGCGCGCAGGGCGATCATCTCAAGCGAATAGGGGATGGCGCTGGACAGCACCGCCGCCACCAGGCCCAGGCCGATCAGCTTGGGCTGGAACAGGGCCGCGCCCGCCGAGGCCACGCCGATCGGCACCACGATCAGGGCCGCGGTGACCATCCCCAGCGCCACCGAGCGTCCGGCGTGCAGGTGGCCGGTCCGCTTGCCCAGGATGATATACAGCGCCCACATCACCGCCGCGACGCAGGCGAAGCCGACCCCGACGGGATCCAGCGGCTTGGCGCCGGGATCGATCGGCAGCAGCAGGGCCAGGCCCAGCACGGCCAGGCCGATCCAGACGAAGTGGATCAGCTTGCGCGAAGCCGCCACCGATACGACCAGCGGGCCGGTGAACTCGATGGCCACGGCCAGGCCCAGCGGAATGGTACGGATGGCCATGTAGAAGCTGAGGTTCAGCAGGCCCATCACCGCGCCGTAGAGGGCGACGCGGCCCAGGTCCGCGCGGGCGATCGGATGCTTCCACGGCCGCCACACCAGCACCAGGATCAGGGCCGCGAACCCGACCCGATAGGCGCTGGTCCCCTGCGCCCCGACCGCCGGAAACAGCCCCTTGGCCAGCGACGTGCCGACGCACAAGGTGGCGATGGCCCCGAGCAGGGCCGCATAGGGCAGGAGATGGGGACGAGCGGCGGACATGGGGTCGCTTGTAGGGCAGCCGCCGCGCCATCGCTAGGTGACTGGCCCCCTCCGCGCCTGCGGCGCTCCTCCCCCGAAGGGGGAAGACGGATCACGCGTTCGTCTTCCCCCTTCGGGGGGAGGAGGATGCGCAGCATCCGGAGGGGGCAAGTGAGGCGCTGATCGCTTACTTCTTCACCCAGCCGCCATCCAGCGGCTTCCAGAACTGGCCAGCGGCCAGGCGGCTGTAGAGCTGCTTGGCGGTGGCCTGGCCGGCGGCCTCCGGGGTCACGCCGGTCTTGGCGGCGATGTCCTTGTAGGCGGCGGCGCGGCCGGTGTTGATCTCGGCGACGGCCGAGCGCAGGCCGGCGTCGCCGCCGGACACGATGCCCAGATAGCCGTCGGCCTGCTCGCCGACCGTGCCGGCGCTCTTGCCGGCGTCCACGGCGGCCTTGGCGGCGGCCGATTGAGCCAGAGCCAGGTTCGCGCCGCCGGCGGCCATCGCCAGGCCCAGCGCCAGAACCGTCATCGTCTTGCGGATCATGTCGGTTCTCCTCTGTTAGAACAGGTTAGGGTTCTGCTGGATCAGCGACTGGACTTCCTTGTCCAGCCTCACGCGCACGTCGGCGTCCAGCTTGGCGTAGATGTTGATCGGGTCGACCTTTACCCGGACGGTGGGCGTGCAGGCGGCCGCGCCGAGCGCTCCCGTCGCCAGCAGGGCCATCAAGAGGGCGCGCTTTCTCATGCGTTTCTCCAGTTCGTACGCAGGATGGGCGGTCACGGTTGAACCGGACCTGAACGGGTTGGGGTGGTCGCGCTCGCCTCTTCCTCGGCGAACGAGCGGCGCCAGGCCGCCAGAAGCTCGTCGAAGTTCAGCGACGTGTCGAGGGTCAGGTCGACCGGCGTCTTGGCCGGCAGGGCGATGCGCTTGTTGAAGGCGCGGCCGCGGATCAGGTCCAGGATCCCGACCCGGGCCTTCTCGGCGACCTTCGGATCGTGCTCGCCCTTGATGTGGAAGAGGATCCCCAGGCGGCCCTTGTCGGTGCTGTTCACGCCGGCTTCCAGCTGGTCGAAGGCCAGGTTCTCCATGGCCTGGTAGGCGAAATCCTGGATGGCGTTGACCTGGGCGGGCTGGGCCGGCGGCGCGCCGGGACTGTCGGCGGGCGAGGCGGCGACGCCGGTCAGGGCGGCGCGGGCCAGCTCGATGCGGCCCGGCTGGATCGCGTGGATCTTGCCCTCCTGGAAGCGCAGGCCCTCGGGACCGAAGGTGAAGGGCAGGCGCCCGTCGACCACGGCCTGGGCCTTGACCTTGTCGGCCAGGGACGAGGCGGCCAGCACCTCGCCCAGGTCCAGGTGCTCGATGACGATGACGCCGCTGATGCTCTTGCCCGGCTCCAGCGGCACGTCGGTGGGTTCGATCGAGATCCGGCCCTTGGCGGCCTCGAACGTCGCCCTGGACACGTGCAGGGCGTCGGCGCCCAGCTGGAACACCGACTCGATGGCGGTCAGCGGCACCAGGCTGTCGATCTTGACGATCTTCAGGGTCTGGTCGGGGGCGGTGGTCAGCGGGGCTAGGCTGGTGAAGTCGACGCTGCCGTCCAGGGTGGCGACGAAGCCGATCGGGCTGGTGAAGTCGACCTTGTCCACGACCAGCCGGCCCCGGCTGGTCGCCCCTTGGGCGTCCCAGGCGAAGACGCCGGTGAAGCTGGCGGGCCCTTGCGCGTTCTTGGCGAAGGCAGCCATGGGCGACAGCTCGGCCGGCTGCAGGCCGTCCTTGGCGAAGGTCAGCCTGCTGGCGTCGATGTCGGCCTGGCCCTTGCCGGTGGCCATCACGTGGCGCAGGCGGATCTCGCCCAGCGGCTGGCCGACCGGGGTCGAGCCCTGGAAGGTTCCGCTCCAGAGGCCGCCGGACAGCGTCAGGCCACCCTTGGCCAAGATGGTGTTGAAGCGGCGGCTGGCGGCGGCGTCGGTGATGGCCGCGCCGTCGACCCGGACGGTCGAGCGGTCGAAGCCGCCGGCCCCGCCGAAGGTCGCCTCGCCCTTGACGTTCTGAAGCCTGGCCTCGGCCACGGCCAGCGATCCCTCGCCGTTCTCGAAGCGCAGGGCCGCGCTCCAGCCGTCGGCGCCGGCCGTGACCAGCGGGGCCTTGGCCGGACACAGGCTGGCCTTGACGTCGGTGACCGGGTTCTCGCCGAGGGCGTAGGCCTTGGCGGTGATCGGGACGCACTTTGCCGTCGTCAGGGTGAAGCGGCCGCCGGCGATGCGGGCCTGGCCGTCGACCTGGCCGGTGACGCCCTCGATCGGCGGCAGGTCGAAGGTCTGGGTGGCGATCGACAGCGGCGAGGTCATGACCCCGCCGGCCGCCTTCCAGCTGGGCGCGGAGACCTTCACGACCGGCAGGCCGCCGCCCGACAGCGAGGCCTGCAGCGCCCCGCGGGCGCCCTCGGGGCCGGCGTCCAGCAACAAGCCCTTGGGCGCGCTGGCGGTCAGGACGACGCCGTTGGAAGCGGAGAGACGCGCCTCGCGGGCCAGGGACAGGTGCGTGCGGCCGCCCTTCAGGTCCAGGCCGACGGCGGGGATGGAAAGGTCGAAGGTCCGCAGCGCCTGCGCCAGCGGCTTGGCGTAGGCCGGATTGGGAACCAGGGCCGCCAGGCGCTGGGCGTCGGGCGCGGAAATTCCGCTGCGCCCGCCGGCCGAGCCGTTCAGCGCCAGGGCCAGGCCGCCGGGTCCCTGATCGATCCGCCCCTTGGCGTTCAGCCGGGCCGAGGACAGGGCCAGGGCCCCGCCGGCCAGCCGCGCGGCCTCGGCGTCCAGGGTCAGGGGCGCGCCGATCGCGACGCTCTTGCCGTCGGCGGTCAGGCTCAGGGCGTCGGAGCGGGCCAGGGTTCGCAAGCCCCGCAAGGCCGTGCCCGCCGCGACCGCCTCGCCTGCCCGCAGCTCGGCGCTGGCCGTTCCTCTTGCGGTGAGCTTGCCCTGGGCGCGGCCGGCCGAGACGCGGTCGAGGTCCAGGGCCAGGCTGGCGTCGCGGGCGTCCAGCGACGGGGCCGCCAGCCGCGCGCCGCGCAGCGACCCCCGCGAGCGCCCGAGGAAGGCGAAATTGTCGAGGCCGCCCTCTATGCGGCCGGTCAGGGCCAGGTCGCCGGCCGTCTCCTGCGCTTGCGCCTCGCCCAGTCGGCCACCGTCGGCGCGCAGGGCCAGATTGGCTTCCAGCGGGCCGCTGGCGGTCATCCGGGCCAGGTCCGGATAGGGCAGGTCGGCCGACAGCCTGGCGCTGGCGCCCGAAAGGTCGGCGGCTTCGCTCTCCAGGCTGTCGATGGCCAGGCTGACCTCCAGCGTCAGGCGATCGCCGCGTTTGCGGGCCGAGACGGTGGCGCCCTTGGCGTCGAGGGCGAGGTTCTCGACCGCATAGCGCAGCGGAGCCAGGCGGCCGTCGAAGCGCAGCAGCTGGCCGTCGTCCAGGCTGGCGTCGCCGGTGATCCGGGCGCGGCCGCCGGGAGTGATCAGATCCAGGCGCGCGTCCTCGACCAGGATGGCCGGGCCGGGGACGTTGGGCTTGCGCGGCGACTTCAGCGCCTCGTTGATCAGCGGCTGCAGGGCCCCGAAGCGCACCTGGCCGTGACTGTCGATGCTGGCCAGCACGCGGGGCCGGACCAGGCGCACGGCCTTGGTCTGGATGCCGAACTTCTCGCCGTTCCAGGGCGCGGCCAGATCATAGGCGACCTCCAGCCGGTCGGCGGAGAAGACGGGATTGTCGCGCGCGCCCAGGCGGATCTTGCCGGTGAAGCCGGTGGCGTCCAGATCGTCGAGCTCGACGGCGGCCTCGATTCCGTGGTCGCGCAGCCAGGCCTCGGCCAGTTCGCGGCTGATCTCGCGCCGGCCCGACCAGACGACCAGGCCCGTGGCGATGAAGGCCAGCATCGACAGCGACACGGCTTCCAGGCCCAGATCGACCAGCCGCGCGCGATCCCAGGCGCGGCGGGCCGAGGGCCCGGGAGGTGGAGCTTTCGGTTCGGGAGCGGGCGTGGGGTCGGCCATCAAGTCCTGGAATCTAGCCTCTCAAAAGCCCCCCGGCTCAGCTTTAACGCCTATCTCGAAAAACCGAGCACGTCCTGCATGTCGTAGAGGCCGGGCGGCTTGCCCTTGACCCAGACGGCGGCGGCGATGGCGCCCCGGGCGAACAGGCCCCGGTCGATGGCCGAGTGCGACAGGGTCAGGCTCTCACTCTCGCCGGCGAAGATCACGCTGTGCTCGCCGATGATGCCGCCGCCGCGCACGACCGAGAAGCCGATCGCGCCGTCCTTGCGGGGGCCGGTGACGCCGTCGCGGCCGCGGTCGGCGACCTGGCCCAGGCCCACGCCGCGCCCGTCGGCGGCGGCCTCGCCCAGCATCAGGGCCGTGCCCGAGGGGGCGTCGATCTTGCGCTTGTGGTGGGCCTCGTAGACCTCGATGTCCCAGTCCTGCGCGGGCAGGGCGGCGGCGGCCTGGCGGACCAGGCCCATCAGCATGTTGACGCCCAGCGAATAGTTGCCCGAGCGGACGATGGCGATCTTCTGCGAGGCGGCGTCGATCTTCGACAGCTGCTCAGGCGTGAAGCCGGTCGAGCCGATGACCAGGGCCGGGCCGCCGTTCGCGACAGCGGCTTCGGCCAGGGCCACCGAGGCTTCCGGCAGGGTGAAGTCGATCACCGCCTCGGCGATCTTCAGGGCTTCGTCGCGCGAGACCAGATCGGCGCCTTCGACGCCGGGACGATCGAAGCGGGCGGCGACAGCGGCGTCGGCGCGGCCTTCCAGGGCTTTCGCCACGGCCTGGCCCATTCGGCCATTGGCGCCGGCGATCGCGATCTTCACGGGCTGGGACAAGTCGGGCTCCGAACTTACTCGTAGTAAGTCGCAGATCGCCCAAACCGCCCCCAAAGGTCAACCTCGCGCGGCCTTCCCGAAGGTCAGCGACGTTGACGCAACGCCAATCCCAACAAGCGTTTGCTGGGATTTTCGCGCCCAAGCCCGGTTGTGACGCTCTCCCGCCCTCGCTAGGCTGGCCAGGCATAAGGGCGCGTTCGCATCGATCGGCGCGCCCCCTTCTTCACTTGCGCAGCAGGAATGGGAAACGCCGGATGAGCGACGCGGAACGCAAGACCTTCACGGATGAGGAGGCCTTGGCCTTCCACCGTTACCCCCAGCCGGGCAAGCTGGCGGTGACCCCGACCAAGCCGATGGCGACCCAGCGCGACCTGTCGCTGGCCTATTCGCCCGGCGTCGCCGTGCCCGTCCACGCCATCGCCGCCAATCCCGACGCCGCCTACGACTATACGTCGAAGGGCAACATGGTCGCGGTGATCTCGAACGGCACCGCCATTCTGGGTCTGGGTGATCTGGGCGCGCTGGCCTCGAAGCCGGTGATGGAGGGCAAGAGCGTCCTCTTCAAGCGCTTCGGCGACGTCGACAGCATCGACATCCTGGTCAGCTCCAAGGACCCCGACGAGATCATCACGGTGGTCAAGAACATCGGGATCACCTTCGGCGGCATCAATCTCGAGGACATCAAGAGCCCCGAGTGCTTCCGCATCGAGACCGAGCTCCAGGAGCTGCTGGACATCCCGGTGTTCCACGATGACCAGCACGGCACGGCCATCATCTGCGCCGCCGGCCTGATCAACGCCTGCCACATCACCGGCAAGAAGATCGAGGACGTGAAGGTCGTGCTGAACGGCCCCGGCGCGGCGGGCATCGCCTCGCTGGAGCTGATCAAGGCCATGGGCGTGCGGCCCGAGAACTGCATCGCGGTCGACAGCAAGGGCGTGCTCTACCAGGGGCGCACCGAGGGCATGAACCAGTGGAAGAGCGCCCACGCGGTCAAGACCGACAAGCGCACCCTGGCCGAGGCCGTGGCCGGCGCCGACGTGTTGCTGGGCCTGTCGGCCAAGGGCGCCTTCACGCCCGAGATGATCGCCTCGATGGCCCCCAATCCCGTCATCTTCGCCATGGCCAATCCCGATCCCGAGATCACGCCGGAGGAGGTGCACAAGGTCCGCAAGGACGCGATCATGGGCACGGGGCGCAGTGACTATCCCAACCAGGTCAACAACGTCCTGGGCTTCCCCTACATCTTCCGCGGCGCCCTGGACGTGCGCGCCCGCCGCGTCAATCACGAGATGAAGATCGCCTGCGCCCAGGCCCTGGCCATGCTGGCCCGCGAGGACGTGCCGGACGAGGTCGCCGCGGCCTATCACGGCCGCCAGCTGAAGTTCGGCCCCAACTACATCATCCCCTCGGCCTTCGACCCGCGCCTGATCTGGTACGTGCCGCCCTTCGTGGCCCAGGCGGCCATGGACACCGGCGTCGCCCGCCGGCCGATCGCCGACATGGACGCCTATCGCGCCAGCCTGGCCCAGCGCCTGGATCCGACCGCCGGCTTCCTGCAGAAGATCTCGAACTCGGTGCTGGCCAACCCCAAGCGCATCGTGTTCGCCGAAGGCGAGGACCCCAGCGTCATCCGCGCCGCCTACGCCTACCAGACCGGCGGCTACGGCAGGGCCATCCTGTGCGGCCGCGAGAACCTGGTGCACGAGAACATGAAGCTCGTCGGCCTGGATCCCGAGACCGCCGACCTGGAGATCATCAACGCACGCCTGTCCGACCGTAACCCCGACTATGTCGACGCCCTCTACGCGCGGCTGCAGCGCCAGGGCTATCTGAAGCGCGACGTGCAGCGCCTGATCAACCAGGACCGCAACAGCTTCGCCGCCTCGATGGTGGCGCTGGGCGAAGCCGACGGCATGGTCACCGGCGTGACCCGCAGCTTCGACCAGGCCCTGGAGGAGGTGCTGCGGGTGATCGACCCCGCGCCCGGCGGCCGGATCATGGGTATGTCGGTGGTGCTGGCCAAGGGCCGCACGATCTTCGTGGCCGACACCAACGTCACCGAACTGCCGGAAGCCGACGAGATCGTCGAGATCGCCTGCGAGGCCGCCCGCGCCGTCAAGCGCCTGGGCTTCAAGCCGCGCGTGGCCTTCATGAGCTACTCGACCTTCGGCAACCCGATGGGCCTGCGCTCGGAGAAGGTCCGCGAAGCCGTGGCCATGCTCGACGAGATGACCGTCGACTTCGAATACGAGGGCGAGATGCCGCCCGAGCTGGCTTTGGATCCGGAAAAGCGCGCGAACTATCCGTTCATGCGCCTGACCGACAGCGCCAACATCCTGATCATGCCGGCCATCCACTCGGCCTCGATCGCCACCAAGCTGGTGCAGTCGCTGGGCGGGGCTACGGTGATCGGGCCGGTGCTGCTGGGCCTGTCGAAGTCGGTGCAGATCGCGCCGCTGTCGGCCTCGGTGTCCAAGATCCTGAACATGGCGATGATGGCCGCCTACGACCAACCGGTGGAGGACGCGGCAGAGTAAGCCTGGCCGCGACCTCCGCGACGGGTCGCCGCACGGTCTACCGCTGGCCGTGCGCGGGCCCATCTTGGTCTTGTCGGCGAGAGTAGGCCGACGCGTAAGCCCTCCGGTCGGCGCCATCCCCTTGCGGCGCCGGCCGGCCCTTAATCTTCCTGACATCGCGAACCGGCCAGCGCCGCAGGCCCCCACCGGACCACGCTGCGCGTGGTCGTCCGCCCCCGAAGGGGCAGACGGATAGCGCCGCTCCCGTCTTCCCCCTCCGGGGGAGGAGCGCCGTAGGCGCGGAGGGGGGCAGGTAAGGGGATTGGAGCGCCTCTATCCTCGGAATTCGCAAGGTAAAACTTAGCGAAATCAACCGCTTGTCGATTTTGCGCACCATCGAATGATCCGCGCTAAACCCACCCCCATACTCTTCCTCACCCGATGGCGCGGAAGGGACGTCCGGCCGGCGATCGAGACGGCTGTCGGGTGTGGTCGAGCGGGAAGCGCTCGCCGGTCTTCTTGCGGGAAGGCGTCTTCGCGACGGATCCAGTGGCGGGTTCCCTGAAACATCGGGACGAAGCTCTTGATCCTTCCCTTAGGGGGCGGCGAAGACTTCGGCGAACGCGGCAGGTCAGGGCTGAAATCGCCCGGGCAGTCCGGGACCGGGGTCGTCGCCCCGGCCCGCCCGTCGGGGGCCTCTCGTGGGAGCGGGTTAAGACCCCGCGCCTCGCGGGCTCACCGGATAACGCGCCACGCGGAGCGCTCTGGCTTCGTCGAAACGGTAATCACTACCCCATCCTCCGGGCGTCGCCCGGGCGCTCCGCGTCCCTTTCCACGCCTTCAGCGGCCCGCCGCGTGAAGCGGCGCCGTCGTGCGACATCGCGTCCCTTGAGCGACTCACTCAGCAGGCGGACGCTTCGATGTGTCTTTCGCGTGGAGTGTCCTCGATGGCGTTCAGTGCGTTCGAACTGCAGCTGCAAGGTTACGGCCTGACGACGGCCGAGATCCATTATCACCTGCCCGACCATCCCCACCTGCTGCAGCTCTATGTCTGGCAGGACTACGACCTGGCCCCGAAATTCCCGACCCTGAAGGGCTTCCTCGACTTCTGGAGCCGCGAGCTGGACGGGGTGCTGCATTCGGTTCGCGTCGCGCAGAACCGGTTGATCGGGCCTCGGGAATGGCGGGCGGTGAACGGGGTCCTCACGCTCCAGTGAGATTTGCTGGGCTTGCATCCCCGCTTCCCCGCACGTAACTCCCCCGGACCATGACCCTTTCTCCCCGTGTTGGGGCTAAGATCTGCGGATTGTCGACGCCCGAGACGGTGAAGACCGCCTTCGACGGCGGGGCGGCGTTCCTGGGCTTCGTCTTCTTCGAGAAGAGCCCGCGCAACGTCGCGCCCGAAACGGCGGCGCGGCTGATCGAGCCCGTTCGCGGCAGGGGCGTGAAGACGGTGGCTGTCACGGTCGATCCGGACGACGCCCTGGTCGACCGCCTGATGGCCACCATGAAGCCCGACCTGATCCAGGTGCACGGCAAGGAGACGCCCTCGAGGGTCCGCGAGATCGCCGCCCGGGCTGGCGTCGGGGTGATCAAGGCCTTCTCGGTCTCGTCGTCGGCCGATGTCGACCAGGCCAGCGCTTTCGACTCCGTGGTCGAGCACCTGATGTTCGACGCCAAGCCGGTGGAAGGGTCTGCCCTTCCCGGCGGAACCGGCGCACGGTTCGACTGGGCGCTGCTCGAAGGCCGGCGATTTTCTCGCCCGCATTTCCTGGCCGGAGGGCTGGATCCGTGGAACGTGGCCGAGGCCGTCCATGCATCCGGAACCCCGATCGTGGACGTTTCCTCTGGCGTGGAGCGCGGTCCGGGCCTAAAGGACCCCGCTCTGATCACGGCGTTTCTCGACGCCGTCAAACGCGCTTAAGGCTGAGTGAGCACGTGAACGCCCCTTCCAAGCCTAACGACTGGTCCGCTTTCCCGGACGCCAAGGGCCGCTTCGGCGACTACGGCGGCCTCTATGTGGCCGAGACGCTGATGCCGCTCGTGCTCGAGCTGGACCGCGCCTACACCGAGGCCAAGAACGATCCGTCGTTCCAGAAGGAGCTGAAGGGCTACCTGACGCACTACGTCGGCCGCCCCTCGCCGCTGTACTTCGCCGAGCGCCTCTCAAAGCACCTCGGCGGCGCCAAGATCTATTTCAAGCGCGAAGAGCTGAACCACACCGGCGCGCACAAGATCAACAACTGCATGGGCCAGATCCTGCTGGCCCAGCGCATGGGCAAGACGCGGATCATCGCCGAGACCGGCGCCGGCCAGCACGGCGTGGCGAGCGCGACGGTCACGGCCCGCTTCGGCCTGCCCTGCGTGGTCTATATGGGCGCCGTCGACGTCGCCCGGCAGAAGCCCAACGTCTTCCGCATGAACCTGCTGGGCGCCGAAGTGCGTCCGGTGACCTCGGGCGCGGCGACCCTGAAGGACGCCATGAACGAGGCGATGCGCGACTGGGTCACCAATGTCCACGACACCTACTACATGATCGGCACCGCCGCTGGTCCGCACCCCTATCCGGCCATGGTCCGCGACTTCCAGGCCGTGATCGGCTCGGAAACCCGCGAACAGATCCAGGAGCTGGAAGGCCGCCTGCCTGACGCCGTCGTGGCCTGCGTCGGCGGCGGTTCGAACGCCATCGGCATGTTCCACCCGTTCCTGGCCGACGAGAGCGTCAAGATCTACGGCGTCGAGGCCTCGGGCCATGGCCTGGACACCGACAAGCACGCCGCGTCCCTGACCGGCGGCCGCCCGGGCGTCCTGCACGGCAACAAGACCTACCTGCTGCAGGACGAGGACGGCCAGATCCAGGACGCCCACTCGATCTCGGCCGGTCTCGACTATCCGGGCATCGGTCCGGAGCACTCGTTCCTGCACGACATCGGCCGGGCCCAGTACCTGACCTGCACCGACGACGAGGCCCTGAAGGCTTTCCAGCTGTGCGCCGAGCTCGAGGGCATCATTCCGGCCCTGGAAAGCGCCCACGCCCTGGCCAAGCTGCCTCAGCTGGCCAAGGAGATCGGCGAGGGCGGCGTGATCGTGCTCTGCCTGTCGGGCCGGGGCGACAAGGACATCTTCACCGTGGCCGACGCCCTCGGGCGGTCGATCTAGTGTATGGCGATCTAGGGTTCCGCTGACTTGACCAAAGACCGTATCGACCGTCGCTTCACGGCGCTGAAGGCCGAGGGCCGAGCCGCTTTCGTGGCCTATGTCATGGCCGGGGATCCGGACGCGGCGACCGCGCTCGAGATCGTCAAGGGCCTGCCGGCCGCCGGCGCCGACATCATCGAGCTGGGCTTCCCGTTCTCGGACCCGATGGCCGAGGGCCCGACCATCCAGCGCGCCAGCCAGCGCGCCCTCGCCAAGAAGATGACCCTGAACGGGACGCTGGACATCGTCCGCGCCTTCCGGGAAGGCGACCAGGACACGCCGATCATCCTGATGGGCTACCTGAACCCGCTGGTGAACCGCGGTTTCGAGACCTTCGCCAAGCAAGCCCACGACGCCGGCGTCGACGGCCTGATCGTGGTCGACTGCCCGCCGGAAGAGGCCGATCCGCTGTCGGACGCCCTGGAAGCCGAAGGCCTGTCGCTGATCCGCCTGGCCTCGCCGACGACGGACGACAAGCGCCTGCCGGCCGTGATCCGCCGCACCTCGGGCTTCGTCTACTACGTCTCGGTCGCTGGCGTGACCGGGGTGAAGGAAGCCGACGCCGACGCCGTGGCGCCGGCCGTCGAGCGCATCCGCAAGGCCTCGGGCCTGCCGGTTGCGGTCGGTTTTGGCATCCGCACGCCGGAGCGCGCCGCCGAGGTGGCCCGGGTGGCCGACGCCGCCGTCGTGGGCTCCGCGCTCGTGGATGAAATCGAGTCGGCGGCCAAGTTGAACGAAAACGTGACCGAGAAGGTTCTTCTCAAGGCGTCGGAGCTGGCTAAGGCTGTGCGTTCGGCGCGAGTCGGGACGAAGTGAGGCTCTAAGGCTATGGCTATGGCTGAACCCCAGGACCCGAAGAAGGGCGACAAGAAAGTGGCTACCGACCGCCGTGGCGGCTGGCTGTCGCGGATCGCGCCCGGTGTGCGCGGCGCGTTCGCCAAGCGGGAAACGCCCGAGAACCTCTGGGTCAAGTGCCCCGACACGGGCGAAATGATTTTCCGCTCCGACCTGGAGGCGGCCCTGTGGGTCACGCCGGCCGGTCGCCACATGCGGATCGGGCCGGAAGCCCGCTTCAAGTTCACCTTCGACGACGGCCAGTACGAGGCCCTGCCGACCCCGGCGGTCGTCGAGGATCCGCTGACCTTCTCGGACGGCAAGTCCTACAAGGATCGCCTGGCCGCGGCCCGCAAGGCGACCGGCGAGCCGGACGCCATGGCCATTGGCTACGGCAAGGTCGGCGGCGTCGACGCCGTGGTGCTGGTCCAGGACTTCGCCTTCATGGGCGGTTCGCTGGGCATGGCCGCCGGTGAGGGCTTCATCGCCGCCGCCAAGGCCGCCCTGGCGCGTGAAGTCCCGCTGATCGCCTACACCGCCGCCGGCGGGGCCCGCATGCAGGAAGGCGCGCTGTCGCTGATGCAGATGGCCCGCACGACCCTGGCCATCAACGAGCTGAAGGACGCGGCCCTGCCGTACGTCGTGGTGCTCACCGACCCGACCACCGGCGGCGTCACCGCCTCCTACGCCATGCTGGGCGACGTCCACCTGGCCGAGCCGGGCGCCCTGATCGGCTTCGCCGGTCCGCGCGTCATCGAGCAGACCATCCGCGAGACCCTGCCGCCGGGCTTCCAGCGTTCGGAATACCTCGTGGAAAAGGGCATGGTCGATCGCGTCACGCACCGCAAGGACCTGCCCGAAGTGCTGGGCTCGATCCTCGGCACGCTGATGATGGGCCGCAACCGCAAAGCCGCCTGAGCTCCTCGTTGAGCGAGCATCTCCGCGCCCATGACGCCGCCCTCGAGCGGCTGAAGGCGTTGCATCCCAAGCTGATCGACCTGTCGCTGGACCGGATGCGGCGGCTGTGCGCGGCGCTGGGCGATCCCCAGGACCGCCTGCCGCCGGTCATCCATGTGGCCGGCACCAACGGCAAGGGCTCGACGGTCGCCTATCTCCGGGCCATGGCCGAGGCGGCGGGGCTCAAGGTTCACGTCTTCACCTCGCCGCATCTGGTGCGCTTCGCCGAGCGCATTCGCCTGGCCGGAACCCTGATCACCGACGATCACCTGGCGAACGTGCTGGACCGCGTCGAGGCCGCCAACGCCGGCCAGGACATCACCTTCTTCGAGATCACCACGGCCGCGGCCTTCGTCGCCTTCGCCGAGGTCCCGGCCGATCTCTGCATCGTCGAGGTCGGCCTCGGCGGCATCCTGGACGCCACCAATGTCGTGACGCCCAGGGTCAGCGTCATCGCCCCGGTCGACATCGATCACCGCGAATTCCTCGGCGACACCCTGACGGCGATCGCCGGCGAGAAGGCGGGCATCATCAAGCCCGGCGCCCCGGCCGTCTCGGCCCGCCAGCAGGAAGAGGCCGAGACCGTGATCGAGGCCGCCGCCGAACGGGCCGGCGCGCCGCTGACCCTAATGGGCCGCGATTTCGACGCCTGGAACGAGCGCGGCCGGCTGCTGGTCCAGATGCAGGACCGCCTGCTGGACCTGCCGGCCCCGGCGCTGCCCGGCGAGCACCAGTTCGCCAATGCCGGCCTGGCCGTCGCCGCCCTGCTGGCGCTGGGCGACGCACGAATCGACGAGGCCGCCATGGGCCGGGGCATCTCGAGCACGATTTGGCCCGCCCGCTTCCAGCGCCTGACCGCCGGCCCGCTGGCCGAGCGCGCCAAGGCGGCCGGGACCGACCTCTGGCTGGACGGCGGCCACAATCCGCATGCCGGCAGGGCCGTGTCCCGCGCCGTCGCCGATCTCGCCGCCCGCGACGGCCGGCCGGTGGCGCTGATCTCGGGCCTGCTGGCCAACAAGGACGCCACCGGCTTCTTCGGCGCGTTCCGGGGCGTGGCGACCAAGGTCTTCACCGTCACCTTCGAAGGCCATGCCGCCGCCAGCTCGGCCGACACCGCCGCCGCCGCCGAACTCGCCGGCCTCAGGGCCTGCGCCTGCGATTCGGCCGACGACGCCCTGGGTCGCGCCCTGGCGCTGCAGCCGACGCCCCACGTCCTGATCTGCGGCTCGCTCTACCTGGCCGGCGAAGTGCTGGCGATGAGCCCCGACACCTGGCCAACCTAAAGAAAACGCCCGCCCCGGACGGACCGGGGCGGGCGCTTCAAATTCAGCCGGGAGGCTGACCTAGGCCGGTTGAACGCCGGCTTCGTTCAGCCATTCCAGGATCTTCTGCTTCGGCATGGCGCCGACCTTCATCGAGGTCATCTGGCCATCGCGGAACAGCATCATGGTCGGGATGCCGCGGACGCCGTAGCGCGACGGGGTCGTCGGGCTGTCCTCGATATTGACCTTGGCGACGGTGACGACGTCGGCCAGCTCTTCCGAGATCTGCTCCAGGGCCGGGGCGATCTGCTTACACGGACCGCACCACTCGGCCCAGAAGTCCACCAGCACGGGCTTGCTGGCCTTCAGGACGTCGGATTCGAAAGAGGCGTCGGTCACCACAACGGTGCTCATGGCTTGCTCCAGTCTGGCGTCACGCGGCCGATGTCGGCGCGGAGGACGCGATAAGGTCAATGTGACCGGATTCGTTCCGGTCGCTTGCTGAAGATGTAGGAGCCCGCGGCCAGCCCGGCAACGCCCTAACCCAGGCGGGCGAGCGCCTCGGCCATCACCTTTTCTGGAACCGGCATCAGTTTGGGGCCGTCCGTCCAGACCAGCGCCGCCTCGACGGTCCGGCCCGGGAACACCTCGCGCAGCACGGCGGCATAGACCGCCATCTGGGCCAGATAGGCCGGATCGGCGTCCTCGATGGCGTCGGGCGAAGGGCGGTTGGTCTTGTAATCGACCACCAGCACCCGCTCGGCGTCGACCACGAGCCGATCGACCCGGCCCGAGACCGCCAGGCCCTTGGGCAGGTGGGCGCTGGTCCCGGCCAGGGCGACCTCGGCGCGCGAGCCCGGACCGAACACGGCGGCGAAGCGGGTGTCATCCAGCACGCCGAACGCGGCCTCGCCCATCTCTTCGCGCTGCTCGTCGGTCAGGTCGCGCTCGGCGGCCAGCAGGCGTTGGGCCGCATTGGTCCGCTGGTCCGGCGCGACGTCGGGCAGCAGCTGCAGCAGCTTGTGAACGATCTCGCCCCGGCGATAGCGGCCCAGACCCGAGACCCGCGCCAGCGGCGAGGGGGCGGGAACGCGGGCGTTGTCCTCGATCCGCGACGGCGCGGCGTAACGGGCGGCGGCCGGCTCGGGTGGGGCGATGGTCTTGATCCAGGCCGGCGCGGTCGCCGTGTCGCGCTCGGTCTCGTCGACCCGTGGCGCGCTCAGCGGATCGGGGCCGTAGCGCAGGAAGCCCGTCTCCTCGTCGCCGATCAGCCGAACACCCGACGCGATATCCGGATGAGCGAAGGCGGCGCGGGCGGCGGCGTACCAGCCGCCGACCTTGTCGTCCTTGGTCCGGGCGTCGATGCGGCCGCACAGGATCAGCCGCTCCCTGGCCCGGGTCAGGGCCACGTACAGCAGGCGCAGGGCCTCCTGGCTCTCCTTGTCCTCGCGCAGCTTCCGCGCCTTGGCCGAGGCGTCGCAGTCACCCTTCGCGCTGCCGCACCACAAGAGCGCGCCGTCCTCGGTGACCAGCAGCGGCGAGCCGCCCGCTCCGCGCTTTACGGTGGTCTCGGGCAGGAAGACGATCGGCGCTTCCAGGCCCTTGGAGCCGTGGGCGGTCATCACCCGCACTTCCCGGCGAGCCCCTTCCATCTCGCGCTTCACGACGATGTCGAGGGCCGCGAAATCGGCGACCAGGGCCTCGAGATCGCGGACGCCACGCTGCTCGGCCTCCATCACCTGGGCCAGGAACTCGTCCAGCGCCTCTTCGGCCTCGGCCCCCAGGCGGGTCAGCACCTTGGCGCGGTGCGAGCGGCCCTCGGCGTCGGCCAGGCCCAGCCAGCCGGCGAAGAACTCGAACGGCTGGCGGCGACGGCCTTCGGTCAGGGCCCAGTCCAGCACCGACTTGGCGGACAACCATTCCGGACGCTCCTCGGCCCGGCGGCGCAGCTCGGCCCATAGTGTCGCCCGGCGGCCCTTGGCCAGGGCGTAGACATCCTCGTCGGTCAGGGCGCAGAACGGCGTTTTCAGCAGCGCTGCCAGGGTCAGGTCGTCGTCCGGGAACAGGATGAACCGCCCCAGGGCCAGCAGGTCTTCGAAGGCGATGTGGCTGGACAGCGACAGGCGGTCCGCGCCGGCCACCGGCACGCCGCGCCGCTTCAGGGCCCGGATGATCTCCTCGAACAGCACCTTGCGGCGGCGGACCAGCACCAGGATGTCGCCGGCATGGGCGGCGCGATGGCGGCCGATCTCCTTGTCGAAGACCGCGTCGCCGCGTTGCAGGATCGCGGCGGTCTCGGCGGCGATGGCCTCGGCCAGGCGACGGTTGGCGCTGCGCTCACCCTCCGAGTCAACCGGCGCCTCCCAGGCCTCGCGTTCCTCGCCGGGCAGCTCGCGGGTCAGGGGCCACAGGTCGACGCAGCCGGGATGGCCGTGCCGGAACAGCTCGTGGCGGACCAGGTCTTGGCCGACCGGCGGCGGCACACCCTCGCGGGTCTCGGGATCGGAGAACAGGGCGTCGACGAAGCTCAGGATCTCGTGGGTCGAGCGGTACGACACCGTCAGCGGCACGCCCTTGCCGACCGCGCCGACGGCCTCGATGCGGGCGATGTAGCCTTGCGTCTCGATCAGCAGTCGCTGCGGATCGGCGCCCTGGAACGAGTAAATCGACTGCTTCTCGTCGCCGACCACGAACAGGGTCCGCTCGGCGCGCCGGCCGCTCCAGCCTTCCGACGTCTCGCCGGCGAAGAAATCGGCGGTCAGGGCGCGCAGGATCTCCCACTGTTCTGGGGCGGTGTCCTGGGCCTCGTCCAGCAGGATGTGGTCGACGCCGCCGTCCAGCTTGTAGAGCACCCAGGCCGCCTCGACCTTCTCGGTCAGCAGGACGCGGGTCTTGTCGATCAGGTCGGTGAAGTCCAGCGCGCCCCGCGCTTCCTTCTCGATCCGGTGGGATTCGACGTACAGCACTGCCAGGCGCAGGGCGCCCTCGGTATCCTCGGCCACCTTGGCGGCGCGGACCCGTTCGCGGGCGGTCTCCAGCTTGGCCTGTTCCAGCAGCAGGGCCTCGCGCAGGTCCTCGCGGCTCTTCAGGCCCGAGGTCTTGCCCGGCCAGGTCGCCGGCGTGCCCTCGCCGCCCTCGGTGAACAGGGCGCGCAGGGCCAGATCCAGCGTCGCGTCCGGATCGCGGGCCACGGCGGCCAGGGTCTCGGCATACTTGGCGTCCTGCTTGCCGCCGCCGTCGAACAGCACCGTGGCCGCCGCCCGCCAGGCGCCCAGATCCAGCCGCGCCATGGCGCTGGCCGCCAGATCGGCGGCCGAGGTCGGCTCCTCGAATCCGCAGCGCGTCCAGGCGTCGGCGATGGCTTCGGACAGGCCGCCGCTGCGCCGGACATAGTCCATGATCTGGCCGCGCCGGGTTTCGAAGCCCGCGAACATGTTTTCGAAGCTCTGGAAATCCAGCGCCACCGAGAAGCGGGCATAGGCCTCGGCGAAGGCGTCCTCGTGCGTATCGACCCACTGGGCCGTGGCGCGGCGGGCCGCGCGGGCGATGGCGGCGCCGGCCTGGTCGTCCATCACCGTGAAGCCGGGCGAGACCCCGGCCTCCAGCGGGAAGCGTCGCAAGAGCTTCTCGCAGAAGGCGTGGATGGTCTGGATCTTCAGGCCGCCGGGCGTCTCCAGCGCCTGGGCGAACAGGGCGCGGGCCTCGGACAGGCGGCGGGCGTCGTAGGTTCCCTCCGGCTCGCCGACCAGCTTGACCAGCTCGGCGCGCAGATCGGCGTCGCTGGTCACCGACCACTTTCCCAGCCGCTCGAACAGGCGTCGCTGCATCTCCGCGGCGGCGGCCTTGGTATAGGTCACGCAGAGGATGGCCTCGGGCTTGACCCGGGCCAGCAGCAGGCGCGCGACCCGGTCGATCAGGGTCTTGGTCTTGCCCGAGCCGGCATTGGCGGTGACGAAGGCCGAGATCGCCGGATCGGCGGCGACGCGTTGCGGATCTTGAATCTGTTGGGCGGCGCTCATTCGCCCTCTCCGTCGTCGCCGCTGGTCGACCATTCGAAGACCCGGGCCAGGTGGGCATAGTCGCCGGGGTGCTCCTTGACGAACTGCGGGGCGACCCGCGAGCGGTACGGCTGCGCCGGATCGTCATAACGGGCGATCAGGGTCGAGAGGCCGTCCAGGGCCTTGGTCGCCGCGGCGCTGCTCTCCTCGCCGGCCAGGGCGCGCACCTGCTCCTCGCCGGCGGGACGCCTGCCGGTGACGCGGACATAGGTCAGGTCGCCCGGCGTCGGCTGCCCCAGGTCCGGGAAACCACCGTGCATCAGGATCGCGGCCGTCAGGGTCAGCTGGGGCGAGAAGCCCGTGTCGACCTGCTTTTGCGACGGCGCGGCGCCGGTCTTGTAGTCGAGGATGTGGGCGGTCCCGTCGGCGGTCGGCTCCAGGCGGTCGGCCTTGGCGGTCAGGGTGAAGGGGCGGCCATTGATCGACAGGGTCAGCTCGCCGGCCGCCTCGACGACGATCTTGCGGGCCGTGGTCCGGCGCTGGCGCTCCCACTCGGCGACCCACGCGGCGGCCTCGCGAGCCAGGGCCTTTTCGCGGGCGAGGGCCGTCGGCGGCATGCCGGCCTGGATCAGGTGATCGACATACAGTTTCTCGAACACGGCGGCCGCGTCGGCCGGCACGGCGTCGGGAAAGCGCTCGGCGAAGTCCTCGAACGCGGCGTGGATCGCCGTGCCGCGGGCCCGGGCCTCGACCGGCTCGTCGGGACGCTCCAGCGGATAGAGCCGCAGGATGTCGCGGGCCCAGACGGCGTAGGGGTCGCGGGTCAGGGCCTCGACGCGGGTGACGGCCATCTTGCGCGGACGGTCCTCGACCGGTGGGGTCGGCGCCGGGCGGCTGATGGGGGCGTAAGGGTTCGGAGCGTCGAGGGCGCGGACCCAGTCCAGCACGTCGTCGCGCCGGGGCAGGGCCAGACCCGCGCCGGCGGCCAGGGTCTTCAGGCGCCACAGCCAGCGTGACTCGACGGCCGGCGCGCCGCCGCGCCGCTCGCAATGGACCAGCACGACGTCGGGGGCGCTGGCGGCCTGGGCGAAGTCGTGGGCGGTCAGGCCAACGCGGCGCTCGGGCGGCGGCAAACCGAGGCGCGAGCGCATGGGCCGCGACAGGAACGGGTCGATCGGCGCGCCCTGTGGCCAGACGCCTTCCTCCAGTCCGGCCAGCACCAGGCGGTCGGCGCGGACCAGGCGGGCCTCGATGGCGCCAAGGATGCGCAGGCGAGGATGGGTGGCGCCGCCGACCCGGACGGTTTCCTCGTTGACCAACCGGTCGAGAATGTCGGCGAAGGCCTGCGGCGAGGCGTCCGGCAGGGGCTGACCGTCCTGGATCAGGGCCGCCATCAGGCTTCCCAGGCATTCGCCCGCGCCGCCGGCCCACAGACGGTTGACGGGGATGAGGCCTTCCAGGGCCTCGACCAGGGCCTGGGCGGCGCGGCAGGGCGGGGCGAAGCCGTCGGCGTAGGGCGAGGCGGCGTGGTCGACGGCGGCCAGGACGCGGTCGCACAGGGCCAGGGCCTCGGGGGTGTCCTTCAGTCGGGTTCGCAGCACATCCTTGGAGCCGGGCGCCGCGCCGCGCAGGCCCTTGCGTTCCAGCAGGCCGGCGGCCGGGGCTTCGTCCTCGCCCAGCACCAGCGGGTGCTTGGCGAAGGCCAGCAGGCGGACCGGGTTCAGCGGCTCCTCGACCAGGCGGGCCAGGTGCAGGGCCAGGATCGCCGCGCCGGCGGCGGCCAGGGGCGCGCCGGCCGAGCTGTCGGGGATGACGCCCCAGCGCTGCAGGCGGGTCATCACCCGGCGGGCCAGGGTCTGGTCCGGAGTGACCAGCGCGGCGGTCCGCTCGGGGTCCTCCAGCGCCTCGCGCAGCAGTAAGGCGCAGGCTCCCGCGGCCTCCTCCTCGGCGCGGGCGGCGATGACCGAGAAGCCCGTCAGGCCTTCGGCGATCGGATCCAGGTCGGGGGCTTCGGCGCGCAAGGCGGCGATCTGGGCCAGCCAGTCGGCGGTGGCCTCGGCCGGGCGCAGGGCCTCGTTGACGATCCGCCGGCGCCATCGGCCCCGGCTGTCGACGTCCGGAACCCAGGCGCGGACGTCAGACCGCGAGATCCCGGCGCGGTCGAGCAGGCGTTTCATCGCGCCCTGCGGATGCTGCTCGCCAGGCGTTCCCTCGATCTGGGCCCAGGCGCTGTCGGCCAGGTCCTCGTCGAGGCCGGGCAGGACCACGGCGCCTTTCGGCGCAGCGGCCACGACGCGCAGCAGGTCGGCGGTGGCGGGGGCCGTGCCGGTCGAGCCGGCGGCGACCAGCACCTCGGTCGGCGGATTTTCCGACCATTGCCTTTCCAAGGCGCGAAGCAGGCGCACCCGCCGCTCGGAGACGTCGATCAGGCCCAAGGTCTCCAGCCGCTTGGGCCAGGCGCCGAGCACCGCCTTCAGGAACCGGGCCGAGACCTGCCAGTGCTGGGCGAGGTCGCCCTCGGCCAGGCCGTCCAGCTTGTCGTCGAAGGCGATCTCCTCGATCTGGCAGCTGTCGAGGAACTCCGACAGGGCCTTGGCCAGCTCCAGGGCCTGGACCGGGCCGGGCTTGAACGACAGCTTGTCGCCGTGGTCGACGACCAGCCGCGCCAGCTCGAAGCGGCGGCGGCGGGAGGAGACGGCCGGCGGCAGATCCAGGGCCAGGTCGCCGGGCTCGAACGGCGGCTCGCCCTCGTCGAGATCGCCCAGCGGCCGGATCTGCGGCAGCAGCAGCGCCCGGCCGTCGCCGACCGCCAGGAAGGCGTCGGCAAGCGCCCGGGCCCCGCGTCGGGTCGGGGTCAGGACGGTGGCGCGGGGCAGGGCCTCGGGACCCAGCGGCTCCAGGGCGTTCAGCAGGCCGCGCGCCAGATCGTCGACGAACGGGCGATGGGCGGGGATCGAGAACCAGCGCGGCCCCTCACGCTCGAAGAAGGGGGCCGGACCGCTCATCGTTCTGAGAGCTTGGCCTCGGCCGCCAGCTTGGCGTTCGGATCGCCGACGTGCATCCAGAGCCCGTCGGGGGTGACGCCGTGGACGCGCCGGTCGGCGGCCAGGGTCCGCCACAGCGGGGTCAGGGAGAACGGACCCTCGGGGCCGCCCTCGACGATCGACGGATCGCAGATATGGACACCGACATAGACCAGCGGCCCGGTCTCGCCGGCGGCCTTGAAGCGGATGGCCCCGTCCTCCTCCAGGAACACGTCGCCGCTGTCGTGGAAACCCAGCGAGGTCGCGGTCGGGGCCAGCATCAGCAGGACGTCCATCCGGGCAGGATCCCAGGCGGCGGCCATGGCCTCCAGGGGCGGCACGCCGGTCTCGATCCAGACGGAGTCGATATTGGCGACCCAGACCGGGCCTTCGCCCAGCAGCGGCAGGGCGTGCTTGAGGCCGCCGCCGGTCTCCAGCGCTTCCAGGCGTTCGTCGGAGATGACGATCCGGGGGAGGAGGCCCTTGGCGTTGCGATCGTTCAGGTGCGCTTCCAGGCGGTCGGCGAAAGCATGGACATTGACCACGGCGGTCTCGACCCCGGTGGCGGCCAGGCGATCCAGCATGTGGTCGATCAGCGCCTTGCCGTGCACCTCGACCAGCGCCTTGGGCCGATCGTTGGTCAGCGGGCGCATGCGGGTGCCGAGGCCCGCGGCCAGCACCATGGCGACTTTCGGACCGCTCATCGGCGGGCCTCCGCGGGCACGTACCGGTCGAACCAGGCCTTGAGGTCGGCCAGGGCCGGATCGGCGAAGCAGACGTCCAGATAGACCCACAGGCGCGGGATGAAGTCGGCGTAGCGGGGCTTGTGGTCGCGGGTCACCAGCCGGGCGAAGATGCCCAGGATCCGGATGATGTTGAGCGCGCCCAGGGCGTGATAGTCGGCCAGGAAGGCGGTGCGGTCCAGCTCAGGACGGGCGGCCAGGTAGCGCTCCAGGCAGGCCGCCTCGCGCTCCGGCGAGACCGTGCGGCGGGCGTCGTGCAGCAGCATCGACAGGTCCCAGGCCGGATGGGCCAGGACCGCGTCCTGGAAGTCCAGCATGCCGACCCGGGCCGCGCCTTGGCGCTCGGGAAGCCAGATCAGGTTCTCGGCGTGATAGTCGCGATGGCAGAAGACGGTGGCGCCGGCTTCGCCCTTGGCGCGGATCGGGGCCCAGATCGCTTCCCACGTCGCCAGGGCCGCCTCGTCGAAGGCGAGGTCGCGGAACTTGGGCTGCCACTCGACGAAGATGTCGTGGGCCGTCTTCAGGGCCAGGTCGTCATAGACCAGCAGGGGCCAGGTCGAGCCGTCGTAGCTGAGCACCTTCGGGATCGGCGCGGCGTGGATGGCCAGCAGGCCGTCGATGGCGGCGTCATAAAGCGGAGCCTCGTCCGTCCCGGCCTCGATCAGGCGGGCATAGAGGTCGTCGCCCAGATCTTCCAGCACGGCCAGACCTGCCGCGGCGTCGGCGGCGAGCACCTTGGGAGCCGACAGGCCCTGGGCCTTCAGCCAGCCAGCGCAGGCGACGAAGGCGTCCACGCGGCCGGCGGCCAGGCGGGCCAGGGCGTTGTAGCCGAGGGCGGCGCGCTCGGCGGGCGTGGCGTCGGGCGGGCACGGCGCGGTCTCGACCGACGGGGGTTGGTCCATGAAGATGAAGGTCTGGCCACCCTCTCGATGCAGGCGCTCATACGACCGCGTCGAGGCGTCGCCGCCCAGGCTTTCGCGGCGAACGTCGCCGAAGCCGTGGGCCTCCAGGAACGCGGCCTTGGCCACTTCTCTCTCAGAACTCAAGGGAACGTCCTTCGAAACTACCGTGCGCCGAGATGACGGCGCGTCGCGCGTCGCCGTCGAGGGCGATGTCTATATCGAGCCGATTCGCCGGCAAACGCCCTTCCAGCCGCTGGGGCCATTCGATCAACGCGACGCCGCCGTCCAGGGCCTCGTCCAGACCGATCTCATAGGCCTCGTCCGGATCCGAAAGCCGGTAAAGGTCGAAGTGGGCCAGGGGGAAACCGGCCGTCTCATAGAACTGCACCAGCGTGAAGGTCGGGCTGGGCACCTCTTCGTCCGGCGTCGTCAGGGCGCGGATCAGGGCGCGGGCCAGGGTCGACTTGCCGGCTCCCAGCGGACCGGTCAGGCAAAGGGCGTCGCCAGGCAGCAGGGTGGCGGCCAGCGCCCGGCCCAGGTCTTTCGTCGCGGCCTCGTCAGCCAGATGAACGGTCGTCATCCGTATCCCATAGCGCTTCGTCCTGGCGATGTTGAGAGGCGCAAGCCCCTTCCCCTTCCGCCCCGCACGCGCTAACCGCACATCCCGATGCCGACATCCCTTCGCACCGCCTATCGCGAACGCCTGGCCCAGGGCGAGATCAAGCCGGACGTCGCCCAGGCCGCGGCCGTCGAGGCGCTGTCCCGGCTGGAGGCCGACCTGGACAGCGCCGGCGAGCCCGGTTTCTCGCTGTTCGGCCGTAAGCCCAAGAGCCAGCGCGGCGTCTACCTCTGGGGACCGGTCGGCCGGGGCAAGTCCATGCTGATGGACCTGTTCTTCGACAGCGCGCCCGTCGCGAAGAAGCGCCGCATCCACTTCCACGCCTTCATGGCCGAGGTCCACGCCGACATCGACGCCTGGCGCAAGGGCGATGCGGCGGCGCGCAAGGCGCGCTTCGGCCAGTCCAAGGGCGACGATCCGATCGCCCCGACCGCCGAGCTGATCGCCCAGAACGCGCGCCTCTTGTGCTTCGACGAGCTGCAGGTCACCGACATCGCCGACGCCATGATCCTGGGCCGGCTGTTCGAGGCCCTGTTCGCGCGGGGCGTCACTCTGGTGGCCACCTCGAACCGACCGCCGGAGGACCTCTACAAGGACGGCCTCAACCGCCAGCTCTTCCTGCCGTTCATCGACATGCTGAAGCAGGCCCTGGATGTCGTCGCCGTGCGCGGTCCGGTCGACTTCCGTCTGGACCGCCTGCGCGCGGCCAGGACCTGGCTGGCCCCCAACGACAAGACCGGTCAGGCCGAGTTCGAGCGCCTGTGGTCCGACATGCTGGACGGCGCGGCCGAGACCGGCGCGACGCTGGAAGTGCTGGGCCGCAAGATGCGCCTGCCGCGCGCCGTCGGCGGCCTGCTGCGCTCGTCCTTCGCCAGTCTGTGTCAGCAGGCGCTGGGCCCGCAGGACTATCTGGCGATCGCCGAACGCTTCCACACCCTGTTCCTGGAGGACGTGCCGAAGCTGACGCCCGAGCGGCGCGACGCGGCCAAGCGCTTCAACACCCTGATCGACGCCCTGTACGAGGCCGACGCCAAGCTGGTGGCGCTGGCCGACGCCGAGCCCGAGGCGCTGTACCCGGCCGGCGACGGAGCCTTCGAGTTCGAGCGCACCGTCTCGCGCCTGCAGGAGATGCGCTCGGCCGGCTATGTGGCGCGGGTCCGCGACTAGGAGACGAAGAATGACCGTCAAAGATCGCCTCCGGGTCCAGGAGACCAGGCTGCTCTCCGACAACTGGTACGTCCTGAAGACAACACGCTTCGACTGGAAGCGGCGCGACGGGACCTGGCAGACCCAGAACCGCGAGCACTACGACCGGGGCAACGGGGCCGTGCTGCTGCCTTACAACCCCGCCAATCGCACGGTGCTGCTGGTCAAGCAGTTCCGCTATCCGGCCTATGTGAACGGCCATGACGACCTGCTGATCGAGGCGGCCGCGGGTCTCCTGGACGACGCCGCGCCCGAGGTGCGGATCCGCGCCGAGGTCGAGGAAGAGCTGGGCTATCGCCTGGGGGACGTGCGCAAGGTGTTCGAAGCCTTCATGAGCCCCGGCTCGGTGACCGAGATCCTGCACTTCTTCATCGCCGAGTATGACGCCTCGATGCGGATCGGCGACGGCGGCGGCCATCCCGACGAGGGCGAGGACATCGAGGTGCTCGAGACCACGATCGACGAGGCCCTGGCCATGATCGCCGACGGCCGCATCCGCGACGCCAAGACCATCATGCTCCTCCAGCACTTGGCCCTGACGGCGTTCCGAGGCGTCTAGGCGAAGTCGCGGGCCAGCGGCGCTTCGAAGCGGACCACCAGGCCTTCCTCGGCATAGTCCGCCTGGATCTTGCCGCGCAGTTCGCTGGTGATGCTGCGTTCGATCAGGCGGGAGCCGAAGCCCTTGCGCTCGGGCTTGCGTGGCGGCGGACCGCCGGTCTCGCGCCAGCAGAAGCGCAAGGTCTCGCCATCATCGGATAGCGACCAGTCCAGCAGCAGCCGGCCGCTGGTCGACAGGGCGCCGTACTTGGCGGCGTTGGTGGCCAGTTCGTGGAACACCATGCCCAAGGACAACGCGACCCGAGCGGGGAGGTGGACGTCGGGGCCGTCGATCCGGATGCGCTCGGCGCCGTACGGGCCCAGCTCCTGCACGAGGATCTGACGCAGACCCGCCCCCGCCCATTGGCTGTCGGTCAGGGCATTGTGGGTCTGGGACAGGGCTAGCAGCCGCGCCTCGAAGGCGGCGGCGAAGATCTCGGGCGTCGAAGCGCCGCGCAGGGTCTGCTGGGCGATCGCCTGGACCGTGGCCAGCGTATTCTTCACGCGGTGGTTCAGCTCGTCCAGCAACAGGCGCTGGCGCTGGTTGGCCAGCACCCGATCGGTCATGTCCGAGCCTTCGACGAACACCCCCGACACCGAGCCGTCGGCCTCGACGATGGGCTGGTAGATGAAGTCGAGGAAACGCTCTTCGGGCGGGGCGTCCTTCTCGCGCGCCAGCATGACGCTGACCTCGCGGCCCAGATAGGGCTCGCCCGAACGCTGGACCTCGTCCAGCAGCTGGAGAAAGCCCTGGCCTTCGATCTCGGGCAGGACGTCGACCAGGGTGCGGCCGACGATGTCGTGACGCCCGATCAGGCGCAGATAGGCCTCGTTGGCGAAATCGAAGACGTGGTTGGGGCCGCGCAGCACCGCCACGAAGCTGGGCGCGCGCATGAACAGCCGGCGGATCTGCACGCTCTGCGACTGCAGGGTCTCGACGCGCCGCAGCACGGAGTCGCCGAGCATGGTGGTGGTCGGCGGCGCTTCGGGCCGGAACGCCGCGTCCTTCAGCCGCCGCAGCTCGGTGATGTCCTGGGTGTTCTGGAGAATATAGCCACGCCCGCTTTCGGCCGGCACATAGGTGTGGGTGGCGCTCCAGTATCGGTCTTCGAAGCCCGAGCCGTCGGGACGCGGAATGGCGTAGTGGATCAGGGCGATGACGTCGGTCTCGCCGGTGTCGCGGGTGCGTAGCAGTGACTCTTCCAGCAGGCGGCGGCTCTCGCCCTGCGCGGGAAAAGCTTCGAAGAGAGGGCGGCCCTGGATGTCTTCGCGCGTGCGGCCGGTGACCTCGAGATAGGCAGGGTTCATCTCGATGATGGTCAGGTCGTGATCCATCATCATGTATGGCGCCGGAAGCCGGTCGAACACCGCCTTGAAATCGATCGGGCTGGACATAAAGGCTCTTGCTTCCCCCTGAAGCGACGGACGTTAACGCAACCTTGGCTTTTGGGGTTCCCGAGCGTACCCGCGATGGGAAATGCGAACGTTTCTCAACAGGGCGCCGTTTAATTGACACCCGGGCCTTCGCGCTTAAAAGCGTCCCGCAACGCACAAAGGCTACTGAGGTTGGACCTCCTATGACCGACACGAGCCGGGGGCTGCCTGAGCGCCCGATGTCGCCGCACCTTACGGTATGGCGCTGGCATATCACGATGGCCTGCTCGATCCTTCACCGCGGCTGCGTCATCGGCCTGTGGGTCGGCGCCGTGATCCTGGCCGGCTGGGCAGCCGCCCTTGCCGCCGGTCCCGACGCCTATGCCGGCTTCCTTGGCGTCCTTGGCTCGCCGATCGGCAAGCTGGTGCTGCTGGGCGAAACCTTCGCCGTCTTCTTCAACGTCGCCTACACGATCCGCCAGACCTTCTGGGACACCGGCAAGGGCTTCCAGCCGCGCATCGCCGACATGACGGGCGCCATGGCGATCGCCTTCGCGGTCGTGGCGACGATCGTGACCTGGGTCATCGCCGGCGCGAACGGAGCGTTCTGATCATGAGCAAGAACGACCTCTTCCAGCCGCAGCAGTTCCGCACGCCGCTGTCGCGGGCCCGCGGCCTGGGCGCTTCGCGTCACGGCGTCGGCCACTTCATCACCGAGCGGGTCTCTGGCCTGGCTCTGGCGCCGCTGAGCCTGTGGGGCGTCTACAGCGCCCTGAAGCTGATCGGCGCCGACCAGCACACGGTCGCCGCCTGGATCGGCCAGCCGGTGAACGCCGTGCTGCTGGTCCTGCTGCTGGCTTCGGCCCTCATCCACCTGTCGAACGCGGTCCAGGTGGTGATCGAAGACTATATCCACGGTTTCACGGGCAAGTCGGCCCTGGTGATCGGCAACCTGTTCGTCTGCGTGCTGGCCGGCGCCGTGGGGATCTTCTCGATCCTCAAGGTCGCCCTGACCGTGACCGGAGCCCATTGATGTCGGCCTACAAGTTCATCGACCACAAGTTCGACGTCGTCGTCGTCGGCGCCGGCGGCTCGGGCCTTCGCGCAGCGCTCGGCGCCGCTCAGGCCGGCCTCAAGACCGCCTGCATCACCAAGGTGTTCCCGACCCGCAGCCACACCGTGGCCGCGCAGGGCGGCATTTCGGCCTCGCTGGGCAATATGGGCCAGGACGACTGGCGCTGGCACATGTTCGACACCGTCAAGGGCTCGGACTGGCTGGGCGACCAGGACGCCATCGAGTACCTGACCCGCAACGCTCCGGCCGCGGTCTATGAGCTGGAGCACTGGGGCGTGCCCTTCTCGCGCACCTCGGACGGCAAGATCTATCAGCGCGCCTTCGGCGGCATGACCAAGAACTACGGCGAAGGCCCGATCCAGCGCACCTGCGCGGCGGCCGACCGCACCGGTCACGCCATGCT